>Ga0126343_10001540_pt1 | contig 10980 bp, 4 predicted proteins | sample Cyp2metagenome_FD_92531 | JGI IMG/M metagenome (GOLD analysis project Ga0126343, IMG submission 92531) | Coral microbial communities from Lord Howe Island, Old Settlement Bay, Australia - Cyphastrea 2 metagenome | ecosystem: Host-associated > Invertebrates > Cnidaria > Coral ... | reverse complement strand
GGCTGTGATTGGTGGATTTCGATCCGACATGTCGATAACACGAAAGACTGACGGAAATTTTGGAAACGTTTCCGTGAGTGTTTAGTTTTCCAAAGTCGCGTATCAACGAAAACGGTGGTAAACCAGGCTACGAAAAGGCTTGCTTGCAATCTGTCACCGGCCTTCTTGATGTACTACAGTAGCCCAGTTACTGGTAACACAACCTTACGTAAGTTCTGTTGCCAAACAAAGAGGGAACAGGGACAAGAGACCAGGGCTTCGAAATTTAGCCATGTACATGAAGGTCAGGGTAGATGGGTGTGAAGTCTAGCAAGCACGACTATTTTACGAGGAAAAAGCGAAAGTGTTTAAACATCTATGCCATTCTTTTGCTGATTTGTTCCTTTTCCGATGTGGATAATTTGATATTACCTGCTCAGTGACCAGGCCTTTGCATGGCAGCGAGGCTGGAGGTGACCTTGTTTTGATACAGACCTCACTGCTTTTGTTGTGTAAATCAAGTTGTTCTAGCGCTAACAAGGTGCATTTACATGACAAATGCAGATAAGACTATCAAAAACAAGGTCATTTCTAGCTTCGCTTGCATTCGTAAGTCAGGTAACTACCGCGCGCAACTGTGCAATAGCCTATTCCATCACATCAAAGAAACGGTCAAATTAATGGTGCGCTAAGATACAAAAAAAGAAGAGACTGGGACAGGTTACAGAGGGCGAACCTAAACAAGTTAAAGGGGCTAGGTCACGCTATTTTATGTAATTTTGTCTTATTCAAGTTTTGTTAATTATTGGATCTAAATGTGAAATTGGCAGAGCAACAGTCTTTCATTTGCAAAATCACGGCCACATAACAATTGAGAATGGTTTTCCAGCTGTGTAAATGGCATTTTGATACAAACTGATATAAATTTGAAAAAAGGTGCACGTGGGCTGACGTTTTTCAAATTTACTCAAAAATCCATTTTAATCCTCTCCAGTTTTGTCCATCCATGTCCCTTCTTGGCTTTCCTGTGTTTTTCTTGCGTTCTTTTAAAGCTTTGAGTCGTTATTTTGATATTTTAGTGAATTCTATGACCATTTGATCAGTGCTGAAATTGCCCAAAATAGCGTGACCTGGCCCTTTTAATTTGTAACTCCAGGACACTCGGCAGTGCCGCAAAACAATACTCACTGTTGCTTTCAAAGCTTTGATAGCTTGAGATTGTGTAAAACCCATAGAAACAATCATTCCCACAGCTTCTTCATTAGTAGACTCTGTTTCCTTAGCACCCCTTCCTGGAATACTCAAGGGTACGGCGAAATCTGCAGTGAGGAGACAAGTGGTACTATCATCGACTGTACATCTGGATCTGTATATCGTGTCTCTAAAGGAAAGGAAATCATGTCTTACCTGAGTCTTCCATGTGCTCTAAAACCCAGTTCATGGCTGGTTCTATACCTATTAAAAAAAGGCAAAAGAGCGAGCTAAGAAAGAAAACTGTCAAGAAAATCCCGACTTACGACAATTAAGCAGTTCTGAGTGGGATATCTGTAAACAAGCCATGTGGCTAAGCATATTGCCACTTAAAAGTATCCTCTCCTATCCATTGTGTGAAATGAATCATATACCTAAACTGCCTGTAAAATATTTGAAAATGAAGACCGATTTCCCAGTTTAGTAGTTTTGTTCCATGTAAAGAGGATTAGAAAAAAATAAAATCAGACATCAGAGGGATTACCATCAACCTGCTTTTTTCAGGTCTTTGTGAAATTACTTACTTACTTCGTCATGGAGTCTGGGATTATTCGTTTCTAGCTCATTTCTGGCAAACTATCAGCTATTTTCTTTTCTCTTTTCTTTTTCCTTTCTATTTCCTTTCTTTTCCATGTCGATCTCTTACCTTGATTTTTGGTGTGATACACAGCTTTCCGACAACCTTCTTTATTAAACCCCATAGAGACAAGTTGAACAACAATACTATCATCGATCTGAATCTCAGGAGCTTCAAGAAATAATATGTTAATTAGTAGAATTATATTTAGCAAGCATACTAATACCGCTGGCTGAAAGGATCAGCTAGTCTCAATCTGAAGTTTAAACAAAATGACGCCAGTTCTTTATGCGTCTGTCCTGTTATTGATTATGAATTTCGTCATAACATTGTGAAAGTAGCTGTGGATCCACAGACTACTTTGACAGAATTATGACGAAATTCATTCTCAGTAACAGAAGAGACACACGAAAGGCTGACTTTAATTTGTTTTTTTACGATTACAAATAGTCAAATTGTCCGCTCCCGCTCGTTGACGCATCGCATAAATTATAAATTCATGTATCTGTTCGCTTATTGACATTGGAAATTAGCCAATGAGCCCGGGCGAATTTCTGCAGTTATCGTAAAAAGCATATTCACAAATACCTTTGAAAACATGAACGATCTACAACTCGGTGCATTTGTCCATTTTAGGCTGTACGTAAAGTATTTCACTGAGATTTTAGAACGGCAGTAATGAGACAACAGATACCAATGTGAAAACATACCTGGTGGCGCTTGTTCAGCTTCTGGGAGTTCTTCTTCGCACGACTGAAGTCCAGTTGCTCGTAAATGACTTAAGTCTAGTTCTTCTAAAATGTCTATTGACACATCTGTTAAAATATTCAACGATACGTTACAATGTATTCTGACCGGACTACACTCACACGAGGCATTCAATGTGAAAAGTTTATTGAGGATGAGTTAGTCAGCCATGAGCCGTGCGATTCAATGCATCCTAATATATAAATTATTCCAAGAATACAGAAACTGTGCTACGCCAGATACGAAAAACCACTAAAAAACAACCCTTTAAATGTGGCCAAAAAATGTGTGGAACTGTTTTCCTCATCTAATGCAACAGCACGAAACCCCGAGGAAAGGGCATTCTACAATTAATTTACAAGAGTTGGTCAAATCAAAAACTTAATCCTAAAAAATTAATGAAGTGGGTGAACACTCCGACTGACCGACCTAGAATGACTCAGATCTCCCACCAAAAACCTTAACTAGTCCCAAAGCAGCCCGAGATGCACCGCGAGACTCTCCAACGTGCCGTCAGAATAATAATTTTCGACTAATTCGTCCCTAAAACGTCAGAAATTATATTTTTCACTGCAAGCAATTTAAATTAACAGTTATTGATCGAGGTTGAGCAAAAAATATCGTGATTTGTCCGTGGCGAGCACATCAAGTAATTGATCGGCTAAACTTTCTGAAAAGTCCTTCGTCTGCTTCGCGACATTAAAAATAGCCGCATCGTGGCATACGGTATAGCATATTCTACCCTGAAATTTAGGAGGTAGACTTGTAGCAAGGCAATAAGTTTCTTTACATATTGATATCATTCACAGACAGCTTAAGGAAGCGACCTGCCAGTTTTGTTCAGGAACGTGGCTGCAATTATGCGCGGGCAGAACATGATTTGCAGCAAGATCCATTTGGAAGGTCTTACTCTAGGTTCCATTTCCATCCGTTTTGTGGGCCGCCGTGGTGCACTCGACGCCAATGAGAAGGAAGAATAACTACATAGAATGATAATGGTCATCGCTAACCTTTTGAAATTTCTTCTTTTAGTCACAATACAAAACTATAAACCACGAGGAAATCGGAAATACTTTAAAAGCAGGGGATACTGTCTTGACGTACCACCAAAAATGTCTAGTTAAACAGGGTTGCTGGAAGGCGCACCTTTCTTCCAACACGTTCGTGCTTTATTTTATAAACAGAAAACAAGCACAGTGTTTCTGTCGAGTTTAAGACACACGAGTGGAAGTTTGGGACAACGAGAAATGCTGTGGGAGCACAAGGCAGAGAGCGAGTGTATTCCAAAACTCTTTTCGAGTTCTCCCAAACTTCCACGAGTGATTCTATAACTCGACAGAAACATGAGAAAATGTTTTTCATTTCTTTTAGAAAACATCGCAACGTAAAAAAAGGAAAGCAACTTGTCTACTTGGATAATCGAAACGCAAATACCTTTACTCGCGCCACCATTACATCAACAGCTCGTGCCAGTTCTGTTTCTACTGGGTCACGGAAATACGATTTCAAACCAATCAGCGCGCCATTTTCTATATATTTAGAAGAAAACTAGTCATACCGAGCTTCTTAGGAATCCAGTCATCACCAAGGGTGAATTTTTTCATTTGCACCATCAGATAATCTGGAAACGTGGAGAATCTTGTTGATCTACGACATGCATAAAAAATCAACAATAAAAACAACAATCTTTATTGACTCGAGAAAAGATTCAAGAACTGCTGGTAAACAACCTGAAGGGACTTGTCTTTTACCAAACTTTCAAAATTGTCCAACTTTGCGGTGTTTGCAACAATGTCGCAATTTTTCATGCACTTTTCAAGGCTTGCGCGATCCACGAGCTTCGAAAATCGGACAGCGACAAGTGTTTACTTGTAATATCAGCAACTCACTTCTGTGCCACACTTTTGGCCTGCAGGGCTGTGCTGTAAAAATCGTCCACTACTTCAGGAGTAGCAAAGGCTTCGATGCACGCTGTCATGGATACCCTGGGCCGCACTATTTCACTGGGATCCCTGTGATCAACAACACAAGTGAACAAAACCAAGGTAAAAGACCCTATTGTGATACAGTTCAAGTGCCACGATGATCAAATTCTCGATTCCTACCCATTTTTGTACATTTTCGTACACTAAAATGATCTTTCCAAGATCATTTTGTCCAATTCTCAACCAAGACTCGGAACAAGGAAAATTAATCGCGGCCGTAAATTCTCGGAAATATGGGTCCAAAAAACATGACTTCTAATGTTCGTAATAGATTAAAACTTGCCAAGATATCTAGGAAAGATCTGTTGTGTATGAAAGTGTAAAAACTGGACATCGACAATTTTACCAAAGTTGCTCTTTAAGGTGAATTCCTAATCAAAATCTATCTCAATTTTGCTTTTACAAAGTCGACCCATTTTTTCTTCTTTTCTTCTCTTCAGAGCGACCATCGCAAAAGGTATAGTATGAAGGCCAATGCCTTCTTCTAAGGAGGCTGTATTGCTAACATTAAAAAGGCTCCTACAACACATCTTCCAGGCATTTGCAAGCTATTTACCCTCGCACTCTCCCAAGATTTAGAACTTATTTTCTCTTGATGAAAGCAAACGGTGCTAATCTCGAAATGACGTCAGGAGTCAACCCGCCTCATTCTCCCGAAATTCTCGGCCGCGAACAAAGAAGGAACGAATTTTAATGTTAAAATCAACGAAAATAGTTGCGGAGATTATCTTTTCCACATCGATGATCAGTGAAACATTTTTAGGGCACCTACAGTCTTTCTTTCTTTTCTTCGGCTTCTTTCTGTCTCAATTCGTAGGCCGCGACTTCATCTAGAAAGAAGACAAAGAAAAGCAAAGCACATCGTTGTCTTAATTCATAACCGCTTATTAACCGATCTATTTTAAAGACGACTACAGAACAAAGGAAAACATGTCTCAGACACACGATTGCACAACAAAGATTCTCACCTTTATTTAGAACTGCTTCCATGGGTATGGACAATGACAAGAGTGTATCTTCTCTGTGGTTGTAACGGACTTTTCCTGACTGCATACACTGCGTCCTTTCTTCAACCTACACGGACAGTCGAGTGCTACTTACTTAACTAACAGCTCAAGTAAATGCTTCATTACAGTAACAGCCCGCGTGTAAGAACCTAGCGGTTTAAGAGCCTGCTGGCAGAAATTTGCCATTTTAATACCCAAAAATACTACGAAACTGTTCAGCCCAGCAACATCAAGCAGGTTCTTCTATGTACGTTACAGATATATTCTGATAAACATTTTATCCAAGGAGTGTGACTTTGAGATTGCAAATTTAGATTGAAAAAAAACTACATGGAGACAACACAACATCTACATTCTGTTATTAGCTGTGCTAGGCATAAGGAAATGGAAAAAGTTCCATTCCTTGTGCTTATGCTTATGCTTATTCTTATGCTTATGTAACCCCGGTTCACACTTATTTTTCTTATTTTTTATGCTTATGTTTATTCTTGTGCTTATGTTTATATAAAAGTGTGAACCAGCCCTTAGGGTTCGTGGAAATGCCGTTTACCGATTGTTTTGTTTGGTCAATTACGAAGAAAACTGAAGACAGCGCGAGTCGCCCCCTTTACACAACCGCTATTGTGTTGTGTCATTCAGGCCCCGTCTACTCAACGCAGGTAAGATCTTTTACCCAGTTGATTAGTTGAAGTGCAGACGGACACATGAATTCTAAGAGACCGATCAAACTGCGACTGCGTTTTCGATACTGGGCAAGATTCGAATTTTACGCTATAATAAGCATGCCTGTTGATCACCTTACCTTATATCTAAATGAATCTACTGGGTTAACAGGACCTGCCTTAGATCGCTGTAAGAAACGTGAAATATAGAAAAGAATGGATCAATTCTACTTTGTAGGCCTTTTTTGGGCTATTCGGGATGAGGGCGATGAACGCGATACTGGCTATTTCCTGGGGGAAAGTTAATTGATTATGGGGGATATGGGATGTGGGATATTCAGGAGACAAATTAATGGGATATGGGATGTTAAGGTCAGATAAAACGGGATCTCTTGTAAATAAATCGTTAGTTTTTGCATTGGAATTAACGGGATACGGGAAATTGAGGCCAAAAATTGATGGAATGTCGGAAAACTCACCCCCGGGGCCCGGTAACTGGAATACCTTTTAGTGACTGAGCTCATTAAGCAATAGTAAGGTTTTATAACTTCCGGCCCGCCATTATCCCAATATGGGGTGATGGAAAAAAGTGTCACTGAAAATGAAAGTTGAAGTTTACAATTAACCTAATATTCAGGATAAAATCTCGTTTTATCATACAAATTTGGTAACATATGTAAGCGCAATCTTTAGCATGATTCGATACTGCAAGGCTCCAATGCAAGCTGTCATAACCGTATGATGGGACTAAAGTGAATTGTTTTACTGCCTCAAAAAATGTTTAGCGGGCCACTTTTTAAAAGCTGTGGTTCAAGATTAGTCAAATTTTAAACAACAAATTACACAAATAAATAAATAAATAAGTAAATAAACAAACAAACAAACAAATAAGTAAATAAACGATAAAAATCTCCTCACAAAGGTCAGATCAAATCTAACAATAAGTCTCGTTTTTGATAACTCATAGAGATCAGAGTAGGTCACGACCTCGTTCCAAGTGTCTCATCTTTCCGCCCTCCCCTAATCTCTCGCTCCGGGAGGGTGGGAAGACCAAAAGCTTTGGAAATGTGGATGAATGGATCAACTACGGTGTATGAATATTGCAACAACCCGACCCTCAAGAGCAAGATTATAATCAGTGCCACAGCGAGAATTTAAGAAACAAACCTCTGCTCTGTCTACAGTGGAGAGTAAATGCATGAAGAATTCTTGAGCATCTTGTTGTCTATTGGTGGAGAACTCTGGGTGCCCACGCCCTATCACAGTTTTGAACATGTGGGGGGTGATGCCGTCTTGTTCCTACAGTAGAAGACAAAACAGAGACAAAATTTCTAGGTGAGAGCTGAGACAAATCTGCAGTACTGAACCCAACGCAAGCCAGTTCAGTTTACAAATTGTAGTAGCGATTGGGACAAAGCCATCTTGATTTCTCGTAACTTGTGAACGGAAATGTGTTTTGACAACACCATTAAATGCCAGACATTGTTCGAGAGAAAGATCAAATGAACTTTTGTTCCATTTGTTGAGGACACCCGTGAAGTCTTATCCCTTTGTATTAGTGTAAACAGCTGGGACCTCGAGATTCGCTTGCAAGAACTCAGTCTGTTTTAAAACTAGTATTTCCTTCCCACATACGCGTCAAATTTACTTAGTAATACATGCATCTCAAAGTACAGTTACATTGTCTGTCGCCGTACAAGTTGTGAGTCAGGTAAGTTTTGGGATGCTGTTGCCCATCAAGGTTTTAATGATGATTATCATAATACTCTCCACACTAATGTTGTCAGGAGATACCAGCTTTTGATCCACGTTACACAGTAAGTACCAATGTACCTGATCTGCTTGTTGTTCTGTTGTTTCCTGTGAATCTTTTTCAGGAGCTACAGAGTATTTTCCTGACAGAACCCCATGAGCAATCTTGGCCCTGCAATTAAAAACATAAGAACGCTGAACTTATTTTTTTCTCCACGAGTAGAAAACTACCATAAATAAAAAGAAAGATACAGCTGTTTTGACAAAGGTTGTCCAACAAAAGCCTTAAGTCTGGCTTTGCTTGATTGAGGTTCACCCTGACTCCGCAACAAGGAAGCAGAAATTATGCTGGACTTCCACCACGCTGAAACAACTAGAGTTTCAATCAAGCAACCATAAACCACCATTACCCATAATAAGTTTCCATGGTTTGGTACCCTTTGCTCTACACACTATGACAACAGGTAAAATTACAATGAACAAGACTATGAGAACTATTACACCTTGGAAAAAAATCTCAGCATTAGTTTCCCGATTTAACCTATAGTACGGTGTACCTACTGTTTGATGAGGAGTGGAAAAGATTCCTTCATACCTACCCTCTTATTAATTAAGCTTTAGAAAGAGAGAGAATGCGCACAAGAAAGAAGCTTTTAAAAAAGTCGAAACAAAGAGAGACAGACATAATGCCAATATGCAACAGCTTATGAAAATGTTATGCAATTCATAAGCACATTGTATACAAATTATGCAATTATATATTATGCAATAAGTGATATGCAAATATGCAATCTATTTACAAAGTATTGTGTAGAAGTTCTTACATCTGAGTGTTGAAATCTCCACTTGCATCTGAGGGAGCCTGAGAAAATATTGTGGCAACCTGATCCCCATACCTAGTTCAAAAGGAAATCAAATTAATAGTTCAGAACAAAATCATCAATCACGCATGCACAGCTACCAGTTTATAAGTACAGAGATCAACAATAAAAATGTTTTGCATCTTGGCTTGTTTGTGCACACCTAAACACATTTACCTGCAGCAATATTCATTTACTGAATGAAGCCATTGAAATTACACGTACTAAATAAAAGTAAATTACCATCGTTTTCGTTGATACGCGACTTTGGAAAAAAAACACTCGCGGAAACGTTTCCAAAATTTCCATCAATCTTACGTGTTATCAACATGTCAGATCGAAATCCACCAATCACAGCCCGCTAGCATGACTTAGAGAAGGTCAGAAGGTCACACTATTGGCTATGATTGGTGGATTTCGATCCGACATGTCGATAACACGTAAGATTGACGGAAATTTTTGGAAACGTTCTCGCAAGTGTTTTGTTTTCCAAAGTCACGTATCAACGAAAACAGTGGTAATGATAATATTTAGAGAAAAACCACATCAGCTTTAGCTGGTTTTTATGTGGATCTTCTATTCCGGTCAAATTGGAATTTGGATATGATGGTTTTTGTGGACAGAGGAAAACCAGAGAACCCAGAGAAAACTCCTTGGAGTAAGGCAGGAACCATTCAGCATCAAACCCCACCCACATTATGGCAGCAGGCCGGAATTGAAGCTGTCAGGTCACATAAGTGGGAGGCAAGCCCTCTCACCACTGGGCCATCCCGCCACCCTACCCCTAAGTTGCCATGATTGAATGTACATGTGTAAGGTAACGAGTATTAAAGGTAAGGTAAATTTACTTTGAGTTGCAAACATAGGGAGTGGTCGCCCAATGCCCCAAGCCAGGGGCTCATGAGAAATACACAGGCCTACAGTATGTATTACAAGCTGGTATTCAACATTGTAACAATGTACCTTTGTTTGAATTCTGGAAGAGTAAAAAGAACTTGAAGTACTGAGTTCATGTAACAACTGAAGAAGAAGAAAAAAAGGAAAGAATTGTCACCTTGCTACAAGTGGAATGATCTCCAAGACAAATGATTAATACACACGTTGGTAAAGTGAGGTATTTGCCAATGAACACAGATTCATAAGAAATATGTTTCACTGAAAAATTAGTTAACAAGAGAGTGGTCAATAATACCTGTTTCCTAAATTCCTCAAACCAGTATAACCAGGTCCATACAAGGGAGTCAATTTCTTGCCAGCTTCCTACGGGAATATGCAATATTCAACTTAATGACAACAAATGCTAATGTACACCTGACACTACTTGACAAAAAAGTCACAAAATTTAATGTAAATACATTGTATGAACCAAAAAGAACTGCAAGCAAACCAAACCATAAGCTACTACAAAAATTGAAAAAATATATTTGCAAATGCTTAACATTAAATGACTGGGACTAAGTGTGTTAGGCATGTAAGCTTACGGAACTCCGTTGTTATATATGAACTGTTTTGCATCTAGTTTCGGATCTTGATTGACTGGTCTCCAGTGATAAGAAGATGATAATTATCTCAACGTTAAAGTGGCAACATACTGAGAAACATTTGGAACTTGGAAGAGCAACTACATGAATGTCAGAAGTTTGTGAAATGTATTCCCACCTGTATGACATCCCATTCTCTTATTCTCATGTTAATGTCGATCTCCAACTCAGCCATTGTTTTATCAGTCTGAAATAGTAACATGAAATGCCATCACTGAAGGACATACAAAACGTCTTTGTATACATTTAGTTAATATCATGTGGATGTTAGTTGTAACCTTAGAAACATCGACATATAACTGGAGTACTCTCTACCTGGTTAAGGGTAATTTGTGAGTGAAGAAAAGAAAAAATCTGTGAAATACGAAGAAAGCCTTGGCTTTAGTCTGGAGTTGTTAAGTCATTGCGAATTTGCAGCTCATCTATTAATGCTTATCAGAAAAGTTAATAAACGAAATGTTAAATTGTGAAATGGTTGTTTTATTCTCAATGAAGCATGATCTGTATGACCCAATTTTACAAATAATTTTGTTCCAAATGAATGTATTTAACATGTCCCAAATCCACCAGAAGGTCATGTACATGTAACAAGTGGACAAAAACTTTGTACCAACTGAAG
>Ga0126343_10001539_pt1 | contig 10984 bp, 16 predicted proteins | sample Cyp2metagenome_FD_92531 | JGI IMG/M metagenome (GOLD analysis project Ga0126343, IMG submission 92531) | Coral microbial communities from Lord Howe Island, Old Settlement Bay, Australia - Cyphastrea 2 metagenome | ecosystem: Host-associated > Invertebrates > Cnidaria > Coral ... | reverse complement strand
TTAAATCTGTCATCAGTCACAATCTTATCGAATTGGCGGCAAATTCTGAGAAGCTGTGGTTCTTGTAGTCCTTGCGTTTTATTTTCTTGTTCTTGATCAGCAAACTCAGGAATCAAGATTGCAGGAGCTCTTACTGTTGCAGTACCTAAAGAGGTCGCGGCGAAAGCGATTAATTTTGTTACAAATTGCCCTTCGCAAGACAATGCGCGTTAGACGTCCGTAGTCGTGGCCAAGAAAACAATTCTGGTTTGAAACTCTTTTAAACGGACATTTTGTTAAATAATGGTGGAAGAAAAATTTCAGAATATCAAGACGTACGTCCGATTGGTTGGTCCGGATTTGGCAAAGAAAGACACTAGATTGCGTGAACGCATACCGGTAAACAAGCGGGTGGCTGTGGCGTTGGGTCTCGAAAACGGACCAAATGAGACTGACGCAATCCTGACGCCACAGTATGTGAAATCCTATGGGACTGCAAGCGGATGTATCTGTCATCCAAACCTTGGTTACCGACCTAAACCATGCCTGCTCGCAGGGTAAACTGAACTTTTACCTTGGTTAACATTCTATTGTCTTGAGCGGTGTTTACCAGGGTATCAGTTGGCGTTTACACATGCAAAAAATTTACCTAGGTAAGTTAACTCCAATACCTCGGTAGCATACTCAAGTCTAAACACGGCATTAGTGTCGTCTAGGAAAAGTAAAGTTAAATCTCAAATCCAATATTTTTGTTGCATGGTTAATTGTAAATACACAAAAAGGTAATTTTAATTTCGTTTTTCGTAAACGAGTACTGAGATTCTATTTTTGGCAGACGCTCAGCTGACAAAAATCCCTACCCCTACCGGGTGCAAGGAATTTTTCCATTGCACAATAACGCAGCGATCGCAGATGGTGGCTTATTCGTTGTCACTTACTGGCAATTTCTGCTTCAAAGCAGGTTGAGTGATTCTATCAAGCAATACAATGAACCACCAAGGTATAGGTGGCATCGGAACTTCGCAAAATCAATTTTTGTGGTTCAAATCTACCAGACAGATGCCCGTATGAGGGTTCTCGTCTTACAAACCTGTCAGAACGCCGTTGAAGAAATGACTGGAGTGAAACGTTGTTTGAAGTAAAGATATCATATCCGACTTAAGGTGAACATATTTATGTTGCTTTGTGCTTTAGTATTGCGGATATTTCGAATTGAACGGATTTAAATAATTATAAATACCGTGGTAATGTTTGGTCACCCATTCGACTACCGGCGTGATTTTGAGTTTTCTGTACGATTTAAATAAGTTTTTTAACGAGTTCTTATTCATTTGCCCAAACTAAACTCAACACAGATTGGAAGACCTATCTTTATGTAGTAAGAATCTAAATTCTCTTAGAATTCCGAGATATGGCACATGGTCAAAATGTCTGTTATTTTCACGAACCGTCGAGCTCCATGTCGGAGATCACTCTGATTTGGTTGACCTCCAAATAATTAGATAAATCCAGTTTTCCTGCAATTTTTGGACAAGGAAGAGTTCTGCAAAAAAGTTGGTTGCATTGCAACTTTTCCACACTCAATAAATGCAACACGGGAATTGAATGACAGTGTTCGATTTTCAGCTCGGTTGGGACTCGCTAAATTAGTGCCAGGACCTGAAATCGAAAATGTCGTTTTTCTCGGAAATACCAAAATATTCGAGGAAAGAAAACACATGCCGTTTTTACTTTTATTGAGGCCTACACATTAGCAAAAGTAGGGCGAGTTTAATTTTTCAAGTCTTGCCGCACTACATTTGAATTTTGTGGGAATTTGCTCTTAACACTTTTGTGTTTTTTGTATGGGAGTAAATTCAATTAGAGCTCTCAAGGATATTGAACTAAAAAGAAGCTTTCATTTCTGGACAGTTTTTACTCTCAGCAGTAGCAGTTTATTTATATTTAATGAGCATTTTATTTATGACATTTTTTCAGTCTGATACTTTTAAAGGTAAAAGGTATGAAAACTGCTTAAATGTTCTTTGAAGACTGCATGGGACCAAGTAAAAGTGCAATTTAATTAAATCAGACTTGGCTTTCAATGTGTTAGAGGTTTTTTTCTTTTTCTTTCAATTTTCGGCAAAGTAGTGTTGTTGTATTGTGTCATGTCGTGTCATGATGTGTTGTGTAAAAAGGGTAAACTTACGACTCTTATAAAATGCGAAGAGGTCTCTTAACTTGAGTATTTTCAGCAAAAATTCTTCTTGGGGGCTGGAAGGGCTATGTGATCGATGAGTGAGAGAGTTATGCATGTGCGCGTGTCATACCAGTCACAGCGTGGGTTCTATCAAAGAACAAATCAAATTGCTTGTTAGAAAATAAGATAAGATCTACATTAATCAGGAGACATGTCAGATTACTGTATGTTGTCCAAACAAACATTTTATGGCTTACTATTTCGCTATCTTAAATTTTGTGTACCATTACCGATGTAACATCGTATGTATTAACAATGATTTAGTAATACATAGACAAGTAATCATAGTGCTTGCGTACTGAAGATGATGTGCTTTTATGGCCATCCACGCGGGCATATAAATGCCCGCGCGTGTAGCCAACATAGCTCCCTGTATCACACAGGTTACATTTAAACTGGTACACTACGCACTGTTGATTAACCAGCTGTGGTTTGATCTCACATTCTTTAAGGTCTTGGCCAATTTTTCAAGTATTTCAGTTGTAACTCTTGAACTCGCATTTGTTAATTTTATTCTCATTTGTACCCTTGATAATGGCGTCATGAAGTCACCGAATTGTTAGGAGATTAGATGATTAGATCGCTTATTTTTACTGAACATCGCATGTAAGTCATAAATTCCCAGTTTCTTTCTTGCTGTACATTTAACCAAATAAGTAGTGTAAACAGTTCTACGAATGGTCCTGTCAGAAAAAAATAACTGTTGCACAATTTGCGTGCCTATGTTTTCTGTGGTCATCTTCTAGAAAGATCTGACGGTCTTATTTAGCGGTGGCAACTATATAAACCTTGAGCATGATGTTATGATTCTTTCATTTCCATTTTCCTTGTTTTTCTTTTTTTTAACATATCAAGCCTGCCAAAACTCGAGCGCACTCTTTAGTCTATGATTTCTTCTAGTCTTTACACATAACATGTTGATATCCCTCAATTATAGAATCACAATGACGTACCGGTAGATTACCAGTGCAGCTTTCATTGTAATCAATTAAGCTAGTATATTATTTTTCTTAGACATAGCGATCTCCAATCATTGACGATATTTAATCTACCCGTGGTTTATTTTTTTTAACCACACGGCCATGGGCTGAGTGCAGTTCATAATCTACCCATGGATTATTAACCACGCGGCCAGCGCGGTTTATGTTCTACCAGTCGTTTATTTTTAACCGCGTTGCCATGGGCCAAGCGTGGTTCATGATCTACCCTTGATTTATTTTATTTTTTAACCGTGTGGCCATGGGCCGAGCACGGTTTATGTTCTACCCGTATTTTTTTCGCATCAAGAGACCTAGATCTCCACTCAGCCGTACTAAAAATACCCGTAAATCACACAGCCTGAGATGTTTATTCGCCAAAAGCTTTTGAAACACGGATACACGGATAGTGTTACAGATATTATTTTCTTTATTGTGTGTAAAATATGTTTTTTTGGTGTTATGGAAGCTTTCAATTTGAAGGGAATAATAATAGTAGTATATAGCAGCGATTTGGCACGTAACCAAACAGAGGGCCGTGTTTTTTTAATGGACCAATCAGAGAGCCGGATCTTGTACCCCGTGACACCCCCGATTTTGGCTGCGCAAAAAGGGTCTGGATCCTAGTGTCTAGTGCCGCTCGGTCAACATGGGAACCAGGCTGGGCAGAAGTGACCTCGACATGGGAACGAGGCTGGGCGGAAGTGACGTCACTGGACCGGAAATGATGTCATAGAACCGGAAGTGAACGAGGCGGACCCAGTTTCTTAGGTGAAAACACATTTTATTTTAATAATTGTTCTACAAAGTTAAATGTGTTTACATTGTCCATGTCCACGTGATTTGGCTTAGCGACCTGGCCTTGTTGTTGGTAGCCGTAGGGGTATGAGAGGAAGGTGTCGGGATCGACGACACGTTTGTCGAAGACGACTTTGTACTTCTTGGTTTATTTAACAGTGATCAGTGTTTTGGTGTCGGGGTTTCGTCGGATTTTGTGTGGATTGTGCACGTGGATCTCTCAGGGGTCTTCTTCGGGCTCGATGACTTCATCGAGGACATTGGCTTTGTGGAGATTAAAGTTCAAGTGGGCTTGCCCTTGCGTGTTAAGGGTGAAACCGCGGACCTTGCATTCGACTTTTTCGTCTTGGGTTCCGTACCCGTAATTCTTGGGGCCAGCGGCGGCAAATTCGACAATGTGATCCCCGGGTTTGAGTTCGTTGGTGAATTCCCCCGAGATGATCTCCGAGCGGGGGACTGGGTTCGCCGGGTTTGCGGGAGAAGATGATGGAATCCGTGTCGAAGTAGAGGACTTGTTGGGGATTGAGTTTGCAGAGTCCGTCCCGGTACAGTTTGAGTCGGGCCCAGCAGGTGGTGAAACAGGCCACAAAGATGTTGATGTTGGCTTGCACGGTTTCTTCATCTCAGACGTTTTTGTAGACCACTTCGACCATTTAGTCGTTCATGATGCGAAGGGTCTGCAGTTCTCAGCTGTCGTTGTAGAGGAGTTCGTAGAGTCGCCTGGGTTCGGAGATGGCTTCGACATGACTCTTGTTGCCTTGCTGCCCGTACTTGCCCCAGAAACTGTTGAGCATCATCTTGGCCAGGGACCGTCGCCCGGGATTTTTTTGGATCTTCTCGACCTTGAGGATGACGCCTTCCTTGTCTCGGTAGTCATCGAGGTATTGTCGACGTTTGTCCTCATCGTCGCCGAACCAGTCGGGGCAACCACGGGCTTCTTGCTTGATCTTGAGAAAGGTGTTGATGTAGGAGGAGAACAATTGGTTAGATTGGCGCGAGAAGTGCCAGACCTCGTACACGTGTCGGATGACGTAGCCTTGATTAAAGGCTTCTTGTAGTTTGGCGGTGCACCACGTGCCCACAAGACAGCGTTCCGACTCAGTGTGACGACCAACATGACTTCGTTGGGTTAGCGGTTTGGGTTGTTCCTTGTCCACGCAGGCACGAGAGAGAGGAAAGGTGAGTTTGCCTCCGCTGCGGTGGGGTAAGACAGGATGGTACAGTCCATGCAGAGGTGTGATCTTGCATTTGACCAGCCTGAAGTACGAGGCAATGTCTGTGCCTTCGGGTTCGAGGATGATGACGGGAAGTCCGATCGGGTAGAAACAGTTTTTGTTGGTCCACGGATAAAGGGAGCAGACGTTGATGTAACAGATGATTTCACCGTCCTGTATCACGTGATACAGAGTCGACGAGGTGGCGCACGGTCTCGTCTTGTTGCTTGAGACGTTCCCATTCGCATTCCCACATGACGACGACGTTGTAGCCTTGGGCGAAGATGGAGTCTCCCTTGGCGAGCGTGGCTTCGTAGACGTCATGCATGGTCAAGTCACACATTCTGTGATGCGTTTTGTCACGGTCCGGAAAACAGTTAGGGCATCCGTGCCAGAAACAGCCGTGAAATTCATAGACGGTGCGCGTGGTGGGGTGGTACCCGTCCACGTGGACGAACTGGGCACCATCGAGGATCATGTGTTCGCCACTGTTACAAGCGTGTCTAATATTGTAGTCGGGTTGTCAATTGAGGTATGTCAACCATTCGAGGGCGGTGAGAGAATGGGGTTTGCCTTGGGCGTGCTGACCGTGGACGGGTTCAGAGGCCAGAGTCCATTCTTGCATGTGTTGCTGGCGATAGAAGAGGTTGCAAGCCGAGGCGATGGTGATGATGGATTGAAGGCGCTAATCTCTTCGAATTCCTGACAAAAGACTTGGCAGGCGCCTTTGAGGAGGAGCACATCGGATTCGCGGTAGGCCAAAAGTTCAGCTTGGAAATCGAAGTCTGGATCTTGCTCAGCGTACCACCGTTTGAATTCCTGGGCTCATTCCACTGACATGCGTTGCGGGTCGTAGTGCTCTTGGTCGGGTAAGGGACCCACGTAGTCTTGATGGTCCGGCGTGTTGAAGAAATGGGGAAAGAACCCTTTCTTTTGTTCGACAAGTCCGAAGGCTTTGGGAAAGGCGGACAGCGGCATCTGGAAGAAGCAGAGTGAGTCTTTGAACACAATGTCTCCTCCATTGATGGACAGCAACAAGATCTTGGCTCTGTTGACGATCTGGTCAGGGACGACGTATTGTTTGTAGAGTTTGTCGAAGATCAAGTAGGAATCAAACCCTTGGCAGTTGTGCACCAGTGCGGTGAGTTGACAATCTTGCGCCAGTTTCCTCAACCAATCAAGAAAATCTTACGTGGTGCCTTCAAAATGAAAGAGTTCATCGCAATTTGAGGTGGCGGCACACACCAGATTGGGTACGTGGACACCCATGTCTCGCATGGTTTTACTGTCCCAGTACACGAACAGTTTCTCCTTGATGTCGCGAGTCAACATGCCGTCCGCTTTGCGTTTTCGGGACCGTAACCGTTTTCGTTTTTGCTCGAGTTTGGTGGGATTCTAAATGAAACACTGGTGTTGGTAGAGATTGTGATACTCGTGGCAGGAGGGACATTCAGCGGTGCCGCAGACATGACGCTTCTTTTGGAGCTCATACTCGCTGAGTCATCTGAGACAGCATTCACACCGACGCACGGTGGCACATATGTTGGGATGTTTGGCGTCGGCTTTTTTCCCGTTGACAGTGCAGTAAGCGAGGTGATTGGCTAGACATTGTTCTCCCAGGAATACGCACTGACAGGAGGAGCACGAGTGAGTGGCGGTGGGATTGCCTTTGTCCGAGCAGTGAGTTTGGTATCAAGCTTGACATTTCTTGCCCTTGCAAGAGTTATCGTCATGGTCGTCGTGGTCTAACATGGTTTCACAGTCAAGGCAAAAGTGGTTACGTCCGAGAAATCCCGGCAGGGAATTGCAGCCATGGTAGTGTGACCGGACTTTGATGAGCACGATTTGTTTTTTTGGGGAGGTCCTTTGAAGATGATCTGGTAGTTGTGATCCAGGGGAAGGACAACGAGTTGGTAGTCGGGGAGATGACGCTGAAATTGCATGAGTTCGGGTATGCCACAAGGGCCTTCAGGAACGCCCGCGTCACGATGAAGGGCTCGGGCTTCCTTTCCTTGTACGGGTCTACCTTGTTGTAGACTCCTGTAATGGGTGTGACGACTTCCCAGATCGCAATAGGCTTTCATGGTGACGATGGCACGTGCACAACAGAGTTCATCCTTGCTCTTGATCTTGACCACGCTCTTTTTGAGATCCAGTAATTTCTCGAGAGCCAAGCTGGCTTTTCGAATCCGTTTGTTCTCACTTCCTCGTCCAGGATCTCGAATGTGGGAGATGTGTAAGGAGAAGGAATCATCCAATCGGAATTGTTTGTTGGAGTTCAACACACGGGAAATCTGTTGCATGATTTCTCGAGCTCGCAAATCGTTGTCGATCCATTCTCGCACCCACATGCGACTGGAATGGTACGAGTGTCTCAATCGATTAGAATTGATGTTGATGAGAAAATGATGGTCACGACGGACGTCTGGATCGTTGAGGACTTGTTCTCGTATGGTGCGTTGAAGGGCTTCTTCCATTTGTCGCAGTAGGATCTGTCTTTGGTGACGGAGGGTAAGGGGGCTGCCCCACCTCGTTGCATCAAGCGTCCCACATAGTTCCTGTGTGGTATGCCTAGTCGACGCACGCGTCGATCCAAGTGAGGGGTGAGTAAAAAATCGAACCCTTGTTCCAGTTCGTCCAAATGATTTGCCAACAGGGTGTCGTCATCGTCGTCGTCTAACTGGAAGGACATGACTCTGCTTACGGTTGTTGGCGGTGGGTGCGATCTCTTATAGTTATGAGGAGTGGGACCCAGTCTTTTTTTACGTGTAGAGGGGGTACCCCCATCCCCCCTCTGGCGGGGGTCTGACATCACGTCACGAGAGTCGATTTCAATCTTATATATGAAAAGGGCTCTGGAGTGTTGGTCACCTCAAGTTGTTGGCTTGACCTTGTTGCAGCAGTGGAAGAGAGAGAGACTTAAGAAGAGACCTAGACAAAAGCAAGGTATGTTGAAGTTGGATTGGGAATTACCGGGTCTAGTCTTAAATTTATGAGCACCACTCCCTTTGATCACTTGGGTCATGTACTTTGGGTGGTGGTACCATTCGTGTCGCTTCGTGATTAAAGAAAGACTTCTGTTTAATTTAGATGGAATTAGACAAGTGGGGCTTGAATTTAAAGCGCTTAGAAGAGTGGATTGTGGTGTGGCTAGACCAAGAGAAAGAAAATAGAAAGAGTCCATTGTGGAAAAGATTAAGGAGACTTAAACGCAATGTGGCGCCTGGGTTACACCGTTACGAAGAGTTATAAGCCATGGAATTTGTGCGAGTGTGTGACTACCAGAAATTTAAGAAGAATGTGTGGGACTGCATGCAAGTGTTGTTAAAGATCGTGAACGATTATTTCGTGGGACCCTTGTCAATCATTCGTTGATTTGTTTATTTTAGAAAAAAGCATGGATGTGAAAACGAAATTGGAATTGATGAAAGTGACCGATAGTTACTGGGACATGTTGGCCGAAGAAGTTCAAATACACATTTGGAACTTTAAACTTTGTCAAGAGTACCCGGACGAGTTGAGACTGAAACAGTGGAAGGAATTGTGTCAAGAATTGGAAACAGTTTTGAACAAGCTCTAGGACGTGTCAATCATGTAAAGTCATTTTTGTGAATAAATTGTTCTTTTAGATGAGTTATTGGGACTGGTTACTGATCGAAATGCAAGAGTACGCGTTGATGTTGAGAGACGGTCAAGCCTTGATTGACAGACGCAATAGTCAAGCGAGTCGTGAGTTGTGTGACGAAATTGAAATGTACGGACGATTGCGAGAACGATGGCAAATCTGTCACATTGTAATCAAGCCCTATTTGAGATTTGTGAGAACCTGTTCGTTGAGGACAAATGAAGGTGGCGTGAAACAACGTGAATGCAATAACGTATATTTTTGGTCAATATCGCGATAGAAAGGGGCGAAAGTGACGCATGTTTTTGGATTTCTGTTATCACGGGGCTATAGCTTGGTGTGCTATGGTGAGATCCAGATTATCTTACTGATTTATTTAGATGAGTTACTGGGATTGATTACCGCTCGAGATGCAAGAGTACGTTTTGAATCAGAGACAGTCAATCAGTCAATCAGAGACAGTCAAGCCTTGATTGAGCGACGTGAGAGACAATTGAATTGTAAATTGTGTGAGGAGATTGGACAGTACGGTAAATTGTGAGAGAAGTGGGGTCTGGGTCATATTCGAGTGAGACCCTTATGTGAAAAAACATGGACCGACCATGGTGTTGTGATCAAGTTTCTTTTTTGCAAATCTTTGGAGAATTTGAAAATCCCCGCGGGGAGAAGACAAGAAAATTTTTGGCGTTTTCGGAAGGCTCTGGGTGTTTGTGACGCCGTGAAAGGGGATTTACGATTTGATTTGCGGTTTGGAAATTTCGAAGTGAGGGTGATCAATGTTGGTTTTTGATTTTTTTAGATGAGTTATTGGGATTGGTTACCGCCCGAGATGCAAGATTCTATTTTGACATTCAGAGATAGTCAAGCCTTGATTGAGCATCGTGAGAGTCAACTGAGTCGGGATTTGTGTGTGGAGATAGAAAATTACGATCGTTTGAGACTTCTCTGGGGGTATGGTCATCTTCGACTGAGACCCCGGTGTAAGAAAAGAGCGGGTAGTTTTAAGATGGAACGATTTCTCATTTATGGTGAATGTGAACATTCTGATGGTGAAAAGTCGTTCTTCTATTTGGGGGATCGTTATCCCTTGGCCTTTAGTCATTGTAGCCAGTTAAGAATACAGTACTGTGCAAAAAGAATGCAAATGAATTTCAGTGCTTTTCACAGTTTATCGGTGCTTTTCGGCGAAGTTTAATGAAATTTCGATTGAAACGAAAGTTCGGCCAATTTTTCACGAACGTTCGAAACGGCCATGGTTTTAGTCAAAACGAAAATTCTCGCTGCTCTTTGAAGACCGCGCGAAAAATTGAGCGAAAAGTTGCTAAGAGTAGAAGCGAATTTTCAAGGACAGTTTTGGATCGTATTGAACGTTCACGTGGAAATTCGTTTCGAGCCAATCGAGGCAAACATCATTTGAATTTACATGTAGACTTACCTGTATTCTCTCGAGACTTCACGTTGTATTTTGATGATGCAAATGCACGTGCACATGGCAACAGCTGTTGTCTATATCGTGCTTTGAAGATGGAAGATCAGTTAATCCTGAGCAGCCATGCCGAAAGTATCTTCCTACATGCGAAAACGAATCGAGTCTCTTCACGGGCGAAATCTTCACCTGGCGGAGATATTCAAGTTATTGAAGAAAGAAGAGTTAGTAGTCAGCTTTGCAACCGTTACAAGAATCATCATGAAGCTGAAACTGACGGGAACCAGGGACAAGGGCAAGAGTACCGGAAGGCCCAGAAAGTTAAACGGCGAAGCCAGAGCCTTCATCGAATATCATATGCGGAAGGACGATGAAACAACGAGCGGTCAAATCCAGAAGAAGCTGGCAAAACACGGTATCATAGTGCATCCATCAACAATGCGAAGATCCCGAAAGCAGCAAGGATGGACTCTTCAACGTACCAGATATTGTCAGCTGATCTGAGATGCAAACAAAGTCAAGCTGCAAAATCACCGCTTCATGCAAGACAACGACCCAAAGCACACTTCAAGAGTTGCGAAAGCTTTTTTTGAGGAGCAGGGCATCAACTGGTGGCCAACCCCCTGGAGAGCCCAGACCTAAATCCCATTGAAAACCTCTGGCATGAGTTGAAATTCTTCCTAGAAACGAAGGTCAAGCCCCGATCGAAACAGGAGCTGATCGACG
>Ga0126343_10001538_pt1 | contig 10987 bp, 5 predicted proteins | sample Cyp2metagenome_FD_92531 | JGI IMG/M metagenome (GOLD analysis project Ga0126343, IMG submission 92531) | Coral microbial communities from Lord Howe Island, Old Settlement Bay, Australia - Cyphastrea 2 metagenome | ecosystem: Host-associated > Invertebrates > Cnidaria > Coral ... | reverse complement strand
TATTTTATTGTCTTCTTTGTAATTTCTGAAACAACATTCCGACAAGCTTTCTAATGTCACTATCGCTAGACTCTACAAAAAAGGTCGTTTTTCTTCCATGTATAATAATATGAAAATTGAAACACTCGTCCTGGCCTTTTTTCCTGCAAACTTTGCCTTTTTCAGTGGAAATCAGAGGAGGAGGACAAATATCAAATCAGACGGGGGTAATTGCGTGATAACTGTCTAACACGTGACGTAAAGTAGCCAATGAGATCGCGAGAAAATTAATGGGTGGGTTATAAATACTTGATAACTTGTCACTTGTAAACTACTAGCTATACGATTGGAGATTCCAGACTTCACCATATCATGTTACTACAGGTTCGCATGCAAGCTAAAAACATAGATTTTGCCAGTAGATTTTGCCAGGTGATTTTGTCAGGTGAAATTACACTTGTTGGGAACTGCGAGACTCATGAGATTCAGCCGAGAGAAACGTGAGAGAAGGTCGTCAAGGCTACATGGTGGTGAAGGCTAGATTGCAGCGCCAGATGATACAATTCCTACACTCGAAGTTAAAAATTTCCACAATATTCACTCTTGTAACTTACACAACTTATTTCTCCTGCTATGTCCAACGTTATATCGAATTTCATGATAACAAGGCTAGAGCATCTCCTAGTAAGAGATAATTTAGTGCAGAATGTAAGCAGGAACAATTCTAGCGCAAAGGACTTGTCATTTTTCTGCTGACACAAAATCACATCTAAACGTATATAAAATCATCAGTGTTTTTAAAAGTACTGGTTAACCTACAACCAAACGATATTCCATCAATAGTTTTCGAGTGCTTTACAAGATTTGCTTTAAAAGATGCAAAGGAAGGTAGAGTCTTGATCTTTACAGGTATATTGTTCCGAATTATTCTTGCTCGATGAGTGAAAGAATCGTTGTTTCCTTTCCAGTAAGTAGGGGTTAAGTTATCTCTTAAATTGTAGTTGGTTGCATGCTTAGAAAAGAGATTTGTGATACTTGGTGGTATTAAGTTATATTAGGCTTGGTAAGCTATGCATGCCAGTCTCTTTTTATAAAAATATGACAAAGAGTGCAATTTTACTTTAGGTAAAACTTCATGCTTTGGAATAGAGGTAGTATGCCTTTAAAAGAAATTGACTCTAGGGTGGTTAGGTCAAATGATTTAATCTGTTTAAGTTTGTTAATTTTTGCATTAAAATTTGCAGCAATGGATTTAATTTGAGGTGTCCATTGTGACTGCCAGACTTAATGATTAAGTTGTAAAGTTGATCAGATGATTGTCCGAGATTGTTGGTGGGATTGGTCCAATGAAGGGAGATTTAGATATAAGCATAATTTCTGTTTTAATAAGATAAATGGACATGCAGTTAAGTCGTGCCCAATTTTGTAGTTGTTGCAGAACGTTTTGGATGTGGACAACAAAAGTCAACAGAGTCATCAATCACAGAAACCGTGGAATCGTCGGCAAACATTTCCATTTTGACGAGATAAATGAGTCTAGACACCTTGGGAGGTCATTTGTAAAGATGGTAAAAAGTCTGGGACCTAATAAAGATCGTGGGGTCGTCGGCAAACATTTCCATTTTTGATGAGATGGATGTAGCCTGCGTAGCTCGCGGTATTATTTAGGCACGCGTGAAAAATAAAAGCCGCTAGAAGCGGGAAGCCGCAAGGAGCATGGGGAGGGGACTTTGAAATACCGCCTGCAAGAAAACCATGTGTTTTTGAATAGCCCGCACACCAGTGTGCGGGAAAAACGGATTGGCCGAGAGAAGAACATACGTCAATCAAATGTTAGATGATCCCTCATATATTTCCCAAGGGACTCTTTGCTTTGCTTGTAACCAACTATTTCTTTGTTCGTTGGATTTGAAGGAGTCGATTCTGAGAAATTCAATGATGTCTTACGACTAGAACGGTCCTTGACTTGAGGACTCCTGTTCGGCGAAGACACAGACGACGGGAGACGACGTGTAATCCTTACTTGCGCATTTCGATTCGTAGACAGAGCGGAAATTCCACATTCCTTTCTAGACCCCTTTCTAGGCTGGAGCGAATGGACTGGACAAGTTCAACTGCGTTGAATGTTTTCCTGTCACAAGACTGACAAACCCGACTCGATAAAACGCTAGTCTTCAAAATTTCAGTCCAATTTCTGAGCAAAGTTCTGCTTATGTCTTGCCTTCACGCTTCGCACGACCCGAAGGTTTAAATAAATTCTCCGTAAAAATGTATTTGGTACTTTCCTGAAAATTACCGAATTTTATCTTCAGGTTGGCACCATACAACCTACAGAAGTCGTTAGCTTTTTCCCTTTGGCTTTTTCTTCCTTTAACCGGTTTCGTAGGCGTATCTCCCTTCGATGCAAATTCTCCGTTATCCGCCATGCATGCAACAAAAACAAAGTGAAAGACGATCGCGTTTACGCCTATGTTTTCACGCAAAAATTGTCGGTTCTAATTGGTCGGTTTAATTGGGATCAGTTGAGGTCAATGAGGTGATAAAAGTGGGCGGCATTCATAAAACCCAAGTTCTCTGGCAGGCGGTATTTCTCGCGGCTTCGCCGCTCGCTCTTGGCGGCTCCGCCGCCAAAAAACTTTACTTCGAGCGCCTACAATACCGTCAGCTACGCAGGCTAAGATGGATGAGTCTAGACACCTTGGGAGGTCATTTGTAAAGGTCTGGGACCTAATAAGTATCGTGCAGTCGTCGGCACACATTTCTATTTTTGATGAGATGGATGAGTCTAGACACCTTGGGAGGTCATTTGTAAAGATGGTAAAAAGTCGGGTACCTAATAAGAATCCTTGAGGTGCCCCCGAGGGAATCTTCATTATTGTGGAATTGCGACCGTTGCGGATTGAGACATATTGGTTTCTGTTACAAAGATAATCCAAAATCCAGTTTAAGACATTATTGTAGATACCAGAAACTTGCAATTTAGGAGGTGGGAGATGGTGGGAAACACAGTCAAAAGCTTGTTGGAAATCTAGAAAGATAACGCCCATAGATTTAATTTCCCTTGATTTAGTGCAAATCTCCAGCTTTCTGTAGTGGTAGCAACTCTGTAGATCTGCCTTTTCTACTGTAAAACTCCACTGTGAGTTGTTAAGTAGGTTGTGCTACTCCAGAAAAGCATCTAGCTGTTGATGGACCAGACTTTCTAATAACTTGCTTGGTTGACAGAGCAAAGATATCGGACGATAGTCTCCACAATCTAGCTGGCTGCCTTTTTGTGGATGCAGCGTACTTTTGCCCTTTTCCACTGTTGAGGAAATTTGCAATCAGCGAAGCTCTTTTTAGCAATTATGTAATAGCTATCAATGAAGGCATCTCCAAGTAAGCGAAGCACTTTACCGTTAATATTATCAGGCCCTCAGGCCTTACCCCCGTTGATATGTTATTTTGCGCAATGTGATAAGAGTTCTTGATTAACAGTTGGGGATGAAAGAGTCTTAGTAATTCTGTATATGTAGTTTGTTAATGGCGGAGGATGAGGGGCAGCATTTATATTCAAGGTTGAGCAAATATTTGTAAAGTACCACCGTGATTGTACCGTGCTTTCCTCAAATTTCACACTCATGTAGAAGAAAATTCAAAATGTTTTTGAAAAGCCCTTTAGGGTCTTATTTCTTGTATTTCCCAGAAATTGAATTTTTCATGAACAACGCCATATTTTAGGGTACCATATATACCCCCAGTACTTTGATTTAAAGCTTTCTTGCATGAGGTGTACTAAGTCATGTGCCTGCAGAGGCAGGGTGCCGCCCTCTAAGAGTGACAGGTGGCTTCGGAGACGACAAAACAAAATATACATATATGACATTTCTCTGTCAGATGGACCAATCATTTTCTCATTCCGGTATTCGTCATCATTCGCAAATCAAAATTATTATCACGTAGCATCAACTCTACCACTGTGTACAGCTTTAAATCCTGATCTCAAAACCAAGTATGATTTGTGTGCTTATTTTTTTATTTCTCGTTACAATTTCGGAGGTAAAGGGAAACTGTTTAGCAGGAAAATGTGAAAAGATTTCCCTTGACCTGTACCGAGATGCCGTGCAAGACTCAGAGTTTGTTGGCCACGTATTCAACAATTCTGTCACGTTAAACCCAATTCAGTGCTACACCTGGTGCATACAGGACTGTCGGTGTGTGTCTCTGAACTACAAGGAAAACAACGACCAAAAGTACTGTGAGTTGAATGAAGGAAATCACTTTACCAACGAAAGCTCTCTCAAACAATCTCCTGTATCACGTTATTACATCCTACGAAGAGATTATGGCTACATGGTAATGTAAATTTCTTCGCTGTATAAATGTATTAAACTAATAATTTCTTATTCACTCTTATTCACTCTATTTGATGTTTACCACCGATCATTAAAGGATGCGCAAAAGTTATGTAGATATATATTGTGCTTACCGAAAGTAGATGTTCTGATTATCTGGTATACAGTTATTATCATTTACCGTCAAGCGGAAATTTGGGCAATTTTCTTGGTGGATGTTGTTTTGAATTGGGAAAGTTATTCAAAAAGTAACATTTCTAAAGATGATATAAAATCATTTTCGCTTAAGCACATTGAATTACTAAATTTGGACTATTTCAAACTGTTGGGATACCTATGTTAGACTATGTTACGGCTACTGAATTTTCTTGCCTATATGACGTCTTGGAAAACGGTTTTCTCTTCTTAGAACTCTAGAAGTGTAAAACATTAATCAGGTAACAAACATTTTGGATCCTCAAGTGAAAGGCCTTTATTTTCGCTAGTAGTTTATGTCGTTTGTTTAACACCAATCTTTCAGATTGAGCGCTGAATGCTTGTACGTCAATTTGGTCGACAAGATTAGTCAGTTTGGACACGCTTGTAGTATATTCACACAAAAAAGAGGGGGAAGGGTAAGATAATTAATTCCTCATATGGGCCTTTTCTCTGAGGTATAATAATTAGCATTTCTGAGCAGTATAATAACCATGGAAAAAGCTACTTCTCGTACTTTCTTTTTAATGAAATGCTACGTGTGATCTCATGCACGAATTGGAAATCAATCATCGCGGGTTTCTCGGGCAGATTTTCCTTCACCTGCGTGTACAAAATAAGTCGCGTAGCCAAACAAAAGCATTAAAATATCTTCCTGTTTGCGTCTAATAAAGTGATAATACGTCAATGCCGTTTATTGAAGTTGCATTTATTGAAGTTGTATTTCACATATTGGGTACGTCTAAACTGCTTGAAAAATCAGCAAATACGTGTTATGACCAGGTTGACTCGAACTCATTCAAATTTGATTTGACGCCGTTTTTACTTAAATCATTTCTGAGAATTTATTGACTAAAACTTAGGCAAAGATTCATTAAGAGTTATAAAATATTTAAAATGGCGAATAAAGCTAAGATTAATGGAAAAAGAGATTCCATGAGCAATTTGAAACAGCTATCCCTTAAAATGTAGTCTTCCTTAATAAATCCTTCGTGAAGATCTTGAAGCACTTCCAGTACAGAGAATAAAGCACCGTAGAGAATTTTTTGGTTATAATTGGCGTGAGCGCCAAAATCCCAAGCTGTATTTCTGACCAGGGGCCTGTTTCTCGAAAGCCCCGAAAAATTTTCGGGCCCGTAAAGCCATTTTTAGATCATCTGTATCTAAAAACGTAGAAGTGTATACGCCTGAAACTTCTTGTACGAGGCGAACCTCCCTTCATCTTTAGAATATGTGAATAAAACAGCTCTGTAATCGCGATGTTTGAGATTTTGCAATGCCTTTACGGGCCCGAAAAGTTTCCGGGGCTTTCGAGAAACGGCCCCCAGGACCATTAAAAATTATAAAATATTAAAATAAAGGTAAATAGAGCAAAGATTCTTCGAAAAATATCATTTCACGAGCACTTCATAAATGATATCTCATGCAATCTATTCTTTTTTAAATCATTCGTGAGTATGAAGCATTCAAAGAATTGTTGGGTCTAATACGCGCAAATCTAGAATCTGACCCGGTATTTACTTATTTATGACATGGACCTTGTTGACCAAAACTCTAAGATTACAAGTTATTCCGGCCTATTCTAGTCTATTCCATCTTTGGCAAGTCAGTTATTCTGCTCTTAAATATTAGGCTTACAACTTCAGGTAGTTCTCTCTACAAGGTGTTGCACGATCGTGGTTTTTAGACTTTCACTTAACTGCTGACTGTTGGCTTTTTATGGTTGCGAATATTATCAAATTGTCCCCTTACAGAACATAGCGTAGTTAGTAACACGGCGCAAAATTAAAGTCATTATTTTTCATCATCTTTTTTCACTCATTATTGTTTGTTTTTGTTTTTGTTTTTTGATACTCCACACTTCTCATATTCGGAACAAACAGCAAGAAACAACAAACTGAATCGAAATCTAACAATCGGAGCCTACAGAGAATCTTCTGAATTTCGGTTCCGTTAAAAAACAACGGTGAAACCGTGGCACGAAAACGTTGACATTGAAAACATCCTACTGCCTTCAGTTGTGAGTGGAAATGACTTTACGGAATAAAAGAATATAATTAGAAACACTAACAATGGTAGGTCATAAACCAATAAGATGAAGTAAAAAATAATCTGTTTGTCAAAGAGGAGGGTGTGCACGTGAATGGGGTTAAGCGACAAAGGGGGAGAAAATATTAGAGGTTAAGCACGACGTTAACGGCAACGGCAAATGGCAAAGATAACTTCTGATTTTGAATTCTTTTCTTCTAATCCGTAAATGAAGTACGCAAAAATAGAATGGAGTCTCCTACTATTCACCGCAAATACAAATAATTTCACTCTACTGTGCACGCAGCTGAAGACAGAGGACAAAAGTTTCATTTTTGCCGTTTGCCGCACTGAACGTCATGCTTAACCTCTCTACTACTGACTACCGACAAGACGAGGAAAGATTTACCGACTAGCGACAAGCAAAATTAACTGAGATTTACCGGCAACCAACAAAGGTCGAAAATTTTAACCGACAAAGTAATGAAATTTTAACCGACAACGGACATGTGGTCCCCCTCATTCAGACCCTCAAAGAAGCATAGATTTAAGTCTGATCTGGCTTGGCGATAGTTTCAATTGGTCTAAAAGTTTGTTAGAAATTAAATTTTCATGGATATTATTCTTCTCTAGAAACACGGCGGCATGGCGTCCTGTGTTGAAGGCGAAAGTTGCATCAATGGCTGCTGCAGAAACAATCCGTGTCTTAATGGAGGAACCTGCCATGAAATCTGTGAGCCCACCAGCGTTCGATACAACTGTTCTTGTCTGGAACCGTTTATTGGAAAACACTGCGAGATTCGGCCGAGAAGCTGTCAAGACTACAAAGCAGCTGGAGTGGACAAGTCTGGATTGTACAAAATTATTGACAACACCAATCAAATCCTCCAAGTGTTCTGTGATTTTGATTCAGAGCCTGGGTTCGCCTGGAATTTGATCGAGTCGTTTAGTTTGTCCAACAAGCACCTTTTTCAGGTAAATGGCCTAAATGAATATCAGAAGACTGACTGCTGGCTTAAAACTAGAGGGTGTCTGTGTAAAAACGTTACTTTAGGTAGAGGTAACTTCCTAGAAATTCCGTCAAAAGAAATCCAAAAAAAATTTTATTCATAAGCTTGTAGTACACGCCCCGGTATATGTCATGCACTGCCAAATACTGAAAAGGTTATGCATCATTCCTGAGTTGGCTCAGAACAGTCTTTGATTACGACAAAAGCTAAAGTTTCTCGGAGATAAGTGTGCTATTCAATTTATTCATCCTAATGGAAATTATATTTTAGCAGTTTCACTCCAGGTTCTGAGCAGCTATTTAATTTTGATTAAAGATTGAAACGCAGCAGCAGGATGAAACTTAATCAAACTTACGATAAAAACGTTCGCTGGCTGACAAAATTTCAAAAAACGCAAGCTTTTGGATGTCAATCTACACTCAGCCTTCGACGACATGTCACCTAATTTACAAATTATCTCTTCGCTTTTGTTCTTCTTATAATTTTAACATCGCCTATTCTTGCAAATATTTTATCTTTCCGCATTCCACTTTTAACCGGACAAGGTTTAAATGTAAAATGGAACCAATACGACGTGTGGAAATTTGGAGCTAGGCCGGCAAAATCACGTTAGTATCTTTTCTATCATCTTTCTTTCTTTCTCAGAGTGACGTTGTCTTTTACGATTACCCGGATTCAAGTGCGGTCAGCAGCGATTCCCCAAACTGGCAGGCGTACTTGATAAGACGGCACTTCCTTGTTTGGCTCAGAGATCACTCGACTCACTGGCGAGCTACTTGCCGATACAACACAGACGGCACGGTGTATACGGATTACCTGCGAGCTTCATTTGAAGATTTCGACATCGTCAGAGTCAAACCCACGGGGGCAAGCAGCTGCCAAAAGTACGAACTTATCAACATCCGGGGAAATGAATGTGCTTATTGCACGGCAGGAACCTGGTATCTAAAAGGTGTTTACCCTCTGCACATCGACAGTTCATTACGCCTTGTTTGCGATTTCGATGGAAGTCAGAGTGGTGATGTGGTACTTTTCGAGGACAACTTTGGATATTACCAAGCCGTAAATCCCAAATTCCGTTGTACTTCAAACTCAGAAGCAACCACTCAGTTTTGGTTTGGGGACAAGTGATTGACTTCACGGCCGAGATCTAGCTTGGTTTTTTGTCTACAAAGATAGCTGGTCGTGTTTAAGTACGGAAGGGAGTTTGGTCGTATTTCCGCCTAACAACTGGAGATTCCAGACTTAATCGTATCTATAACAAAATTCTCGATCTTGATTGGTTCTCCGCGCGCCTATTTGCCACGCAATCGGCGCGCGATCACGTGGGTGTCCAATTACAGGTGTCCGATTTGAACTTTTTGTAATTGGATACCAACGTGGTTTTAACGTCAATTACGCGCGCTTTAATGGTTTCCTTCGCAATGTTTCCTACAGTTTTCAACACTTACGAAACGCGCTACAGACGTTTTCGTCCATAAAATCTTCTCAAAAAGACATTTTTAATTCCAAAATTTGTTATAGCTACGATTAATTAGTAATTGGACTTCGTGTCGTACAATTCAGGGAGTAATCGCGCTCGTATTTTCAAATCAGCCTCCGCGCTTCGCTCTCGTCCGATTTTGAAATTACTTGCGCGATTATTCCCTGAATTGTACTCCACTCGGTCCAATTACTATTACTAATCATAACAATTAAAATTTCCTCAAGTGTGATTGGTGCATATGCTGCTGTATTTTGCTCTAATTAATCTTCAAAGTTGTAATCAGACAGTGTAATTGGACAGTTTGCTGTAATCGGGCACCTGTAATCAGACAGCTACATGAGCCAATCGTTTTAAGTCCTCTCCGCTAAATCCACCAATCACAACATTGATTACAATCACTATCGTAACCATTTCAAGAGACTGACTTTGTAAAATTGTGGAGGTTTAGTCTCTGGTGACTGTAAGTCATTTTGCAAGTTTTTTTTCCATAATTTTAACTATGATAATTAAAAATGACTATTTAAAGCTCTTTTTTCAAATGAAACTTTTACTTTTGTGGGAAATTGTAATTGTTATGATTAACAGGACATACTTGTGATTAACAAATAGGACTCCCACTTTGCGGTCGTCTGAATTGGTTAATCACTTGTTTGAATAGAGAGCGAATTGGAGTCCTCTCAATCCTATTACCATTATTGACCATATCACGTTACTGCTTACACCTAGTGGATGTTGCCATTTGCCTCGTCAGTTGGCTAATTTGACTTGTATGTCTTCACATTATAATTTAACTATATTCAATTTTGAATTGCACAACATGGTGAGCGTTAACGTTATTTTTTATCATTCAACTTTCATGCACTGTGTGAATTCCGATTTTCTGATTGGCCGATTTGTACCACGTGATACTGGGTTGAGATGAGACAACCACCTTGACGTCATTATCGTAGTGTAATAGCCGTGGTCTAAATTCAACACATCACTGTCATCACAACATGGCTTCGTCTGACTCAAATATGGTAGTTTCAATCTAATGTTTCTTTGTACAGTGTATTCAATTTGAATAATAAAAATGTTGCGACCGTTAACGCACTCCTTGCTCGTAAATTAGCGGGATTTACTTGTACCCTTTCAAATATACATATATTCTTTTTATCCTGTTCTTCAGCAAGCTCATGGACTCTATAACTATTTATAAATGTTTGATCGTTTATAAGCACAGTCATCAAAAGAAAAGTAATGAGAAAACACAGTTTGATCAAAGCTCAAATGACAGATCTAAAGTGGCGAATCATGAATATTATTTAATTTGACAGCAGAAAGGTAATTTCTTACGAATCAGAGACGAATTAGTGAAAAAGTATTATACTGACGGCACGATGGGGAGATCGCGGGGTGTTATGGGATGTTTTGAGGACTGTCTAGCCTTTTGGCAAAAGATTCAAGTCATTCTAGCCACAGTCAGTGTTTGTGCCCACTTTTTCAATAAGCTCTTGTTTGTAACAGCTTGTATATAAAAAATTGTAAGATGATCTAGCTTATTGAGTTCCTCTTTCCTTGGGGTCTCATGCTGCTCTATTAGACAAGGAATATGTTTCCATGCAAGAGTGGTTTTTTATTTTTTAGTGGTTTTTCGTACCTGGCGTAGCACAAATTCTATTTATTAGAACCAATAGTTGTAATTTACAGGTATGCTGATTATCTTATAAGACGGGATACATCTTCAGTAGGTGACTGATTAGACTATTCACCTGAACTTGAATGTCTTGTGTTATTGTGGTCAGTGCATATAATCACTTCTCAATGGTAAGTACCGGTGACTGTAAAATACACTTTAAGTAACGCTTCGGCTTAGACGGGAAGAGATATCGGCAATGGAATGCGAAGAATTTCCTCACATACGATTTCGCTGAAACTTCGCAGGTTTACTTGTTAGGTTAATGTGTATATAATGT
>Ga0126343_10001537_pt1 | contig 10987 bp, 3 predicted proteins | sample Cyp2metagenome_FD_92531 | JGI IMG/M metagenome (GOLD analysis project Ga0126343, IMG submission 92531) | Coral microbial communities from Lord Howe Island, Old Settlement Bay, Australia - Cyphastrea 2 metagenome | ecosystem: Host-associated > Invertebrates > Cnidaria > Coral ... | reverse complement strand
TGTGTAGCGGCGTCAGCTCCGGTGGCGGAGAGATCCGTGAAACTAAAAGGACTAATGACTCACAGGTTCCACAAGGCTCAGGTTTATTGAGTAAACTCTTACAGCGATCCTGTCAAGTAGGACCCGTCGAATTTCTGTGAGCCTTATAAAAATTACAAAGCGCGTGCGATATTTAAGCTAGAGTAACGTGATAGCTAGCGGAAAAGCCATGTGACATAAATGCGGTAAAAAAGGGGGATATAACTAAAATATTACGAAAGAAAACTAAGGCACACGGGTGCCGTAACAATTTGTTCCTTTTTTTTTCAATTTGTTGCTTGGACAACTACAAGATTAATTTCGTAAAGGTTGCTTTCATGGTGACCGTGAAGACCCTAAAGTCTATCCCCGTTGTTTATCGATTTTGTGTAGCGTACGATACTACGAAAGTAATGAACAATGTATGCTTGCGAAGTTAATTCAAGATTCCAACTTGTAGTGCTGAGAAGCTCACTTAAGCTAGAGCTACATCTAAAACAGTATAAAAGTATTGTAAAAGTCAAGTGCGTGCGTGATAATACAAATGTTCGGTTTGGAAATACATTTCAATTTTAATGTCAGAATTTCTTCATGTAAGCTTTAACTTCTTGAAGTTTATATCTTTTGGTGACAATTATAGTCTATTAGCAAAAATGTTTGGCCTAGTAAAGTGCACAATAAATTATTTATTCGGTCCCAAAATGAACTTATATTAAGCTTTAGCTTAGGTCACTTAAGTTAAGCTATCTGAAACTAATAACTTTATTATATATACTTACTATGTGAGGCGTGCCACAAGTTGAAGCTTTTATTACCAAAATATTTGCTGAAAATATTGAACTGACTACTCCACCTTAATAAGCTTTCCTATTGTGAAGTTCTTTTTCATTTTTCCCGGCTTCATTTGAACATGTGGTTGACTTAGGTGTGGTTGACTTAGGCCCTTTCAGATATTTGGTGTGTTCCTTTGGGATGATCTGGGGAGTGGATCAGGCCTTTTCAAAACCATAATCCAAGCGATCATAGATATTTAATCATGATCCATAGCATTTCCCAAAGGAACACACCCATCAATGGTTGAGTCATCCAAAAGTCATTGTTTCCTGGAGTTGGTTCAGGAGTGAGGAGACAATTGCTGGTTAACAAAAATAAGTAGTTCCTCTACTTTATCAACACTGACAAATCTATGTCAACCATATTTGCACTGAAAGTTGACCATGTAAGTGGCTGTCCATGACTATTAGGTTGTTGTTTTGTCCAACCAGGCTGATGGTCATGCTGTTGATGATTACAACTGCAGCAAGACTGCCTTCGTTGGTGAGCCGTTCTAACCAAAATGACAGAGAACTTTGAGATACCATTGGATTTTCTTTCAGGATGGATAGGTCAAAGGATTCTTCAAGTTGTACATTGCCAGTGATAAGGAGTCAGTAAAGGAGTTGCCTCCTGAACACTGATGCATCACCCTATTCCTGTTGTAACACTGTCATTATTGTGGTTTCCAAGTGAGATACAGTTAATAAATAGATTTATCCAGTTTAAGGGAAGTGACATGTATTGGCTTAATGAGAAAACAGACTTCTGGAGAAAATCATCATCATTTTATTACTTCATTAAAAATACACATAGTACTGTCGGGCTAGCCCGCGGATAGCTATGCTAGTCTAGGCGCAGCAGTGAAGCAATGAATGTACATGCATTTGAACCATTTCATCTGTGAAGAGTAGACTGTAAAAATTGAGATGGAAAGAACCAGATAAAAGAAGTTTCAAAGGCCATTTTGAAAATGCTGCTTTATTTATGTAGTCTTAAAATTGGTACGTGGAAGTGCAAGATCTACATGTAACTAAAAAAATAAAAATTATTAACATATTAGTGATGAGTTTGTTTGTATCCAGATACTGAAAATTGTCCTAAAGACATCTCCCCCCACTAAATGAAAAATGGAGTAGGTGAATTTTTAGTGACATTTTCCAATAATGTGGGTGTTCACAGGATTCATGGACATCCCTGCAACTGAATCCTCAATGTGGAGACAACATTAAAGTACTTCTAAATTCCAGTAAGAATGTAACTAAGTATTTGTGAAATGGCATTAATTTGACAAAATTATTGGTACAATTTTATGGATTTGGTATTAAAATTAGTTTGTCAAGTGGCATAAATTAAAGTAAATCACCTGCCTCGACAGTAAAGGGAAGACTACATAAGGCTTTTAGTCCTATTTCTGCCCAATGGCTATGCCATGCTGATGAGGCCTAACAAGGCCGAAACAGCTGTCCATGGCTGCCACTGCCCGGGTGATATGGCTGGGCACATGCGTAAGGTACTTGCCAGACCGTGGGTTGGTGTTCGAGTGTGTCACTTTCTTTTATAGTCGTTTTACTATAAATTTAAGTGCTGATTTTTCCTAAAGTTCATTCGGCCATAAATTGTTCAGAATATTCCCCAGCTTCTGTGACTACCTTTTTCTTTTCAAAATATACAAATTTTAGACTGAACTGCCTGGAGGTAGCATTTTGGTACCTGCACCACAACAACGAATTTAAGTGAAGCAGTTGAATGCACTGTACTATATTCGAGAAGATTAAAATAAAAATATGAGGTACATCAAATGCAAAATGGCACTCCAAAATAGTACCTTTTGAAGTTACCATCTGAAGTGACGTTTGTTTTTCCATGCTATTGGAGAACCATACATGTGTAAGACTTGCGATCATTTACCACGAAATATTTATTGTAAGTTGCAATAAAAATCTTTGAAAGAGAATTCGTTCCTTTTCCTGAATTTCATTTAATTTGCTGGTGAGGAGATTCCGAAAATCCCTATAATGATAATTATCATACATCCGACTCACTATGAAAAATCTGATTGGTCGAGAGCATTCAATCAATTCACAATAGCTTGTGAACTTGACATGATAAATGCAATATCTGTATCTATAACAAATTTCGGAATTTTAAATTTCTTGCGAGAACTTCTTTAAAAAACGTCTGTACCATTTTTCATAGGTCATGAGAAATCTAGGAAATACGGCGACGGAAGCCATTAAACCGCGCGTAATTGACGTGCAAATAACGTGGGTATCCCATGACAGGCACCCAATTACGAAAAGCTCAAATTAGATACCTGTAGTTGGATACCCACGTGATAACGCGCCGATTACATAACAAATAAGCGCGCAGAGAACTAATCAAGATCAATACTATTGTTATAGATACCATTAGTTAGCATAAATCGTATGAGAAACGTGTACTTAATCTCCAACAAATCTCAGGACGCTTGATATAAGTCTTTTACGAACGCAATCAATGCTGTAACACTTTTACTCCGAAGAAAACATTTAACAATGCATTACAACGAAACTAACTCCCCCAGAGGTGGGTACTCAGTTGAAGTTAAAGCTGTACAAGAGCACAGGATGTATATCTAAATATATAGAAAATCTTGAGATAAAAATGAGATCTTAAATACAAAATCTAACACTAACGCTTAGATTGTAATCAACAAACAACTCTCATGTTGAGCTGTCTTAGACGCTCTTAAAACGCATTTGTCTTATTTCACGCGATTAATAGTTGGTATGTTAATTTCCGCAATACAAAACAAGAGGTGATTTAACGTGTAAAATGCAGATCTAACACCTATGTTAAGACTGCAATAAACTGTGAAGTTTTTGAAAGCAACTCTGATATTAGTTAAGTTGTTAAGACGGTCTATGACAGTCCAACATTAGTGTTGAGTTGTCTTAGACGCTCTTAAAACGCCTTTCGTATTTACACGATTCATTATTGTGTCTGAGGATGCTTTTAGTACTTGTCCCTAACCTCCATTATTGTTCTGAAAAATGTCTTCCTTCTTGGATCTTGAGATGGGTACAGATATTGTTATCGATGCTTTAAACATAGCTCTCAATATGGCAAGTTCCGAAGATGAAAGACTGCAATAAACTGAGAAGTTTTTGAAAACAACTCTAATTAGAGAGCGTAAGCTTTTTGCAATAGTCCCCTTCCTCCATTTTCGTTCTGAGGAATTTCTTTGACCTTGGGTCTTGAGATAAGTACGTATGTCGTTATCAACCCTTTAAACATAGTTAACAATTATTCACCGAAGTGAAGGTGAAGCGGCGAGGCCGGTGAATATCCATCACTTTCACCGACACTAAGGTGAATAATTGTTTTAGTCTATACCACACAAGCTGAATAATTAGCGGACCAAAACGTTATTTTATGTGTGACAAACGGTCAGAAAATAAAAATCTCTCGCGCCGGTTGCTCGGAGGTGAATAGTGCTGGCTAATCACGTCCGAGTTAACCAATCAGAGCGCGCGAAAAGCACTATTCACTTGTGTGGTATATACTAACTGTCAATATGTCAATATTGGAAGATGAAAGACTGCAATTAATTGTGAAGTTTTTGAAACCACTCCAGAGTTTTTTTGAAGAGCGTCCAAGACAACTCAGCATTAATATTGAGTTTTCTTAGATGCTCTGAAAACGCGCCTTTCGTATTTCACACGATTTTTTGTCGTGTCCAAGGAAACTTTTTGCATTAGTCCCTTTCCTCCATCTTAGTTCTCAAGAATTTCTTTGACCTTGGGTGGTGAGATGGGTATGGATGTCGTTATCATCACTATAAACATAGCTCTCAATATGTCAAGATCCGAAGTTGAAAATAGGTTTCGGACGTCACTTGCCTCTGTCGTTGTGGTCGCTATTTCCCACGGATTGTTTTGGACATCAAGGGATTTTTCCCTCTTTGTTCTAGAGTCTCTTGTTCATCGGGGAGGTTCACAGGCTCTGATTGTGTGGAGGAGGAATAACGCCACATCCCTCGAACTTTGTCAAGAATCTTCTTTGGATCTTCGTCCTTTAACTCCGTGTTATCCGCTATCTTTTCCCTCACCGTTGCCATCGTCACAGATTTATTCTTGATAACCTCTTCAAACACATCTCTGATTATCATTTCTTGATCTTTGCTCAAGGTACATTTAGAAGCTCCACTCTCGTCCACTGTGGAAATGCTTGGGCTTTCATCGTCCCCGCGCATGACTTGACGCAGATGTTTGGCAGCCTTGACGGGGGATTTCGATTTTTCTTGCAATCGATAAAATCGCGTAGCAGTGGAAACATTATGGGCCATCAAATCCGCCAATTTTCTTCTCGCTTCATTGCTTTCGCTGCAGCAGTGCACGCTTGACACTGCTGATTTTCTGAATAATGTGGAGCTTGGCGCACCCTCGACTTCGGCCTTCTTCCATACGGACTTAATGGCTTTGTTGATTTGACTTGAAACCATAGCCTCTTCAGTAGACGTTATAAAAACACAATTGTCTGGCCCAGTGTTAGAAGCAGTGATTTTCAAACGAACTTCTCTGAGGAAGACGTCCATCCAGCTTTTCAATTTTACAGAGAAAACAATTCTGGCGGGACCATGGGTGCTCACTGTCTTGTGATTCTTCACAAGAACAACAAATTCGTCACTTTCCTTTGTCATTCTGTCGTATTCCGCTACTGTCATGTTCGCAAGAGCCCCCGCCCTGTTAGCATTGTCAATAGATATCTCAACTAGGAGAAAATCTCGAATCAAGGTGTACTGAGCTTGGGTGATCTGGATTTTGTGCGCACCAGACAGTTGACCTAACAAGCACACAACATCTCTTGCAGCTTCGCTTGTTTCAAACCGCTTTATTGAATCTGAGTGATCAAAGCACGGAAGTGTTCCTCCATCTTTTCCCATTGTCGTTTGGCGCAGTTCTGGCGAAATGATGATGACCACCGGCCGACCTTGTTTCTCAAAAACAATAACCGTTTCCTTAGAAATGGTTAGTCCAACTTGCCCAGTGAGGGAATAGAAGTAAAAGTGGCGTAGACTAATAAGATAACTCTGTGTTGTTTTGGGGTGGTATTCTTTCTTTGCATAGTGCTCGAGGAACTTTTTGGTTAATAAGGCGGCCGTCAAACAAAGATGTCAAATTGCACTTGTCATCCACCACCTTCAAAAGCTTGGAAACTTGCTTCCATGCTGATGGCTGGTTTTCTCATCAAGCTGGCCTCCGTCAGCAGATCTAAGCCAGGCTTCAAATTCAGTAATGACATCGTCAGCCAATTTTTGTGAATTTTTAAAGGAGCTTCCGTTTTCATCTGTCTCATCTTCAATCTTTGCAATCGCTTCAACTCTTGCGTGTTCAATCTCCTCAACTGTTGCGTGTTCAATCTCCTCAACTCTTGTGTGAATACTTCTATGCTCACTTTCTTCCTCTTCGCTTTCGCTGTCGTCAAGAATCCTTGTACGTTTAAACTTCTTTGAACTCTTTCTAGGGACTTCTATTTCATCTTCACTCTCGACAAGCTCCTCGACAATCACAGGAGATTCACGCTTGTCTTTCCCAGAGCTACGCTCTCTTTCATGATAAGGTCGCCGTTGTGAATCACTGACGGGTCCTCGCACCCTTGACAATGCAGCCTTGTATTCGGTGGAATCTGAAAGTAGTTTGTGAACTTTCTTAAGACGAGGAGGCATTTTTTTTTACAAGCGATGTACAACCATCCATTGGACAATAATGATAATGGTGGTAATCCTTTCTTTTTCGATCTTCTTTCTCTGCCAAATTTTCTTCTGTCGGTTTCTTTTTCTTTTTGGGCACTTTGCTTGGGCTTGAGTAACCGTAGGTCTTTCGTAGACCAAAGCGTACAATGGCAGTGCGGGCATGCTCCTTGGTCCACCCATGAACGTCTACCAGATGGCGTGGAATACGAACCACTTCGGCATTACATTGCGGAATAGGACATGGTCTCTTCTCTTGCTTGATCTTCACGCCACTGTGAGATACCTCCTCTTCTTTGGCATCCTAATTATGTGAAAAACATACATGTTCTTATTGAAGTTACAGTGTGACAGCATGGAGTATTTGCTCTAGCCACTTTGCGAACGTATTTACAAGTTATGCCCACCTCAATCGACAAACTGTATAACTGATTTTCGTTGGTCTCAGAATCTGAGAAATCTGTAATATCAACATGTTGTGCAAAGATCTCACCTTGGCTGATTAAAAAAAATATATCAAAGACAATTCAACTTTCATTTTACAACATATTGTTCGCATCGATTTTACTTCGTGTTTATTAAGACAGAAGCAATGTTGATTTTGACTTCTGCCCACATTAAGCTTAATAATTACGATATTTCACGTTCAGGATACAAGGGACTATGTATACATGTTCATAAATAAGTAAGCTCTTCGATTGCTTTACCTCGCTCTCATCGCCGGAGGACTCCGTTAAATCAGCATTATGTTCTATGCTGCCACCCTGAATAAACCACAAAATATAAGAGTGCGTTAAATTCTAGTTTAACAACATATCTGTCTAATTCATTTCATGTTTTGAAAAACTCTGCTGTTCCTGTGCAGGGTTAATTTCATAATGCTGCGCCCACAAAGCTTAAAGTCGTCAATATATTAACTTCTGAGGTGGCTTTGCTATGAGCCTCGTGGTTTCTTTTGGAGGTCTCCTCACCGCTTTTTCGAATTCAGCATTGTTAATATAATTTCGTCTTTATTTACGCGGAAAAAAATTTTGATGATGCTGCTGATGATGACAATTATGAAAATGAAAGTTACATTCTTCAATTCGTAAATGCACACCGTATTTTTTTAAAATTTTCAGCTACACGCAAGAAGAATTATTGTATTGCAATGATATATAGACCTAACATTTTTTAAGTTTGACATTAAATAAATGTCATCTCGATATTTTGTAACGGGAAGGTCACTTAATTGGTTTTGGGGGCATATAAAGAGTACAGTGGTGTGCGACCAATGAAAAAATATCCATACACATCATTATTGACATTGAACTTACTGGAGGGCTAGTCTCAGTAGCGGAGAGCTGATTAACAAATTCAGAGGCCTAAAAGAGAAAATATTTATCATTTAGGATCGAATAGGAAACGTATGCAAGGAAAAAAAGTAAACATTTGTGGAAAGAGGGTTTCATTGCCAATTGAAATCCAAGGCAAGTGATGGGTGAACAAAGGAGACCCTGGAAATGAGTGTGTCCCAACCCCTCCTACACCACTTTGAAATGGTCCATTCCAAAGCACGAAATATAATTTAAGGGCTTTGTTTCATAAACCAACCGAATACTTGTTTCTGCTCTTATGGCTACAATTCTAAGATTACGAGCCCCTAAGCAAGAGACGACCTGCGATTCCACGAGAAAAGTATAAACGGAATCATGCATTTTTTTAAGAAAGGCTCAGACACAGGAATTGTCACATACATCACCCCTTAATTTGTCCCTTAATCGATATTCGGCACCGGTAAGGCATCACTTCTCCCGAGAATCGTTGCGCAATGACCCCCAAAATGGCTGTGCAAGGTTCTTAATTAATCAGACTTCTAATCTTAATACCTTTGTGTAACTATAGGCTATGAATCAAAACTTACCCTTAGTGGCTCCATGTCGCGATTGAGCCAAACAATAGACATGAAATTTTAATTCTCCTGAAAAAAAAAGGCTAATGAAAAAGAACGTCAATTTCCCATAGCCTGCGAGCAGGCTCATGTTGAAGCACAAGCTTTGCGGTGTAACCGCAAGCTCGTAATCGAGCGGCGAAGCCGTGGGACGAGAAGTAAGCGTACTCTGGTCTCTGCAATTTTTTTCAATTTCCACCCCGGAAACCGCAGAAACGAATAAGTCAATAATTTTTCACCCGCAAGTATGAACACAGATTTCTTGAGAAAATTGTTAATCTTTTTCATAACAGCATGTAAGCGCCATATCCGTTGTTGATAAACTTTTACCGAAGAAAAACTATCAACGTTTATGTCTACTAATGACACACACACTTGATCCAAGTGATCTTGCTTTGGCAATCTCAGTGGTCTTTTGCAATGCTGGTAAACGGACAAACGCCTTCGTGTTGTTTCATTGCCCATCTGCAATCACATACGTTTGCAATATTTAATTCTTCCCATATGCAGTCGGCGACATGACAAGTATGCCTTGATTTATTAAAACAATTAAAACTGCTATTTCTGCTCCCCTTTTAGTTTAAAATTTAATTACTAACACACTGGAAGTTTGTTAAAACATCAGTAACACGCGCACTCAACTCTTCCTCTGGCCAAATGTCGACGACTTGCTTTGTTTTTTAATATGCGCTAAATTACTGACTCCCCAGGGGTTTAATCGCACTTCAGCAGATATAATATCGCCTTTCCCGGTTTTCGACCAATGGCATTTCACTTCACTCAGACGAAGGAGAAATGAAAAAAAAATTACAGAGACCAGGGTAGGCTCACTCTCTTGGCGCCTCTTCACCAGACTCCTGCCTGCCGGATCGCTTTGCTCTTTTTACTGCTAGTGCGTATGACTCAAAGGTGAGCCTGCTCGCAGGCTAATTTCCGACAACAGCAAAGCTTTGACGTACGCTTCTGTATCAGTAATGAAATAAGTAAGATAAAAAAAATAAAACAATAAATAAAAAAGGTTTTGCACACCAAAAGTACTGCTTTCAGGGGCAGACATTAAAACCCATGTAATAGGCCCCTGTATATTACTGAATCTAACCACCTCAAAAAGAAAGGCAAACCAAAACGTGTTCATGTCACTACCTTAAGGAGTAAATAGTCCTGGACTAGTCGCACGAAATTTGTTTCGCCTTTCATCTATCACACAAAGAGGTATATGAGCAGCATTTGCACATACGTTTAACCATTGCATATACCCTTGACAGAAACAAATTAAAACAGTAATACGATAACATGGTAACGAATTTGGAGCGAATTTGCTTGACAACTGACCGTGATTAATTTCATGAGAGTGAAAAATGAAATTATTCGGGAGAGCAACAAAATATGGTCATCTTCACCTCCACCCACCCCTCCCCTTCAACAAAGAGAGATGTTGACCAACTCGTGTGCACATCACGACCTTTACAGTGTAAATAGTCCTGGAATAACTGAAAACAATTCGTTCCCCTTTGTATCTATCACACAAAGACAGTATGCATGACGAGTACCGTTTGCAGCTGAGTTGAATCATTCCCATACAGACTTAAACAGGAGCAAAACAGTAATACAATACCATGTCAACAAGTTTCGAGCGAATTCGATTAACAACCAAATGTAATTAAGTTAACGAGACAATTAATTCTTACGTCATGGACAAAGTGATTTAACTTAAATGGGTGACAAAAACAGCGAAAACTTGAATAGAGCATTTCGGTAAAAGAAGTTAGACTGCAAATTATAATCGAGCAATTTCACCGTGCAGCAACGAAGGATGATTCCAGGAAAAACAAAAAAAATACTGCTCGAACTGATGATTTATATAAGCGATCGCATATCCCTTACTTTGGAAACGTTGTTCCCTGCATTAAAAACTCATTTTATTTCCGTAAAGTATTATACATTGAAAACAACTTACTTCAATTCACGTCGTAAACCATGCACGTCAATCCACTTCCAGCCTCGTGGCATTCACTGACTAGTACTGCATGTTAAACGTCACGCAAAAGACAGAAGTTCCACAGGTCATAACTTTCTCTGCTGCATTTAGTTGTTGAGTTCGTTGTAGTCTTGTTAATTTACACCTACTGTAAAAGCTCCATTAATCCCCCGGGGCTTAGTTAATAATGGGGAACTTATTAGAGAGGAGGGCGCAATAGAGAGAAGGAGGGGCTTATTTCAAATCTTAAACATACCGTTTTTGTCCCAGGTAGGTTTTTTTTTCCAAAGCTCAAACAACTGCAGTCTAAATTTATTACATAATAACGAGTGGCAAACAGTGGTATGTGTTTGAGTGTATATTTCTGTAATAACAAACCAAATGGCTGCAGAAAAAAAATGGCGAGGGGACATGTTAGATAGGGGCGCTTATTATAAAAGCCTACTTCCAAACAGCGGACTTATTAAAGAAGCGGGGTTAAACAGAGGGGGCTTTGCTAGAGCTTTTTTTACGG
>Ga0126343_10001536_pt1 | contig 10994 bp, 5 predicted proteins | sample Cyp2metagenome_FD_92531 | JGI IMG/M metagenome (GOLD analysis project Ga0126343, IMG submission 92531) | Coral microbial communities from Lord Howe Island, Old Settlement Bay, Australia - Cyphastrea 2 metagenome | ecosystem: Host-associated > Invertebrates > Cnidaria > Coral ... | reverse complement strand
TAGAAGACCTTCAATAAGATTACTTCTCACCTCATTATTTCTGTAAATCTCGTAAACTCCTGACATTCTTGCGCCATCCTGCACATTAAAGCTTCTGAGAGCACTGTGGATGGGCTGTAAATCTATCTTCTCACGATAAAAACGAACAATTTTAAGATGATCTTGCTCCGCCTCCTCCCCCTTGCCAGCTGTATCCACCGCGGATTTCTTCATCTTTGTATAACCACTTTGTTTAAACTAATGAGAAGTGGTCAAAAGTTGAGTGAATCATTTCAAGATTACCAGTTAGCCCGTGTCAACCGCCTGTAAGCCGGAGATATTTCAAAGCGCAGCTTTATTTCTCCGATTAGGCCTACCGTCCACACTAATCTGTCACGAAAACGGAGCTTTACGAAAGTGCTTTTCAAACCAGAGGAATTTGACAGCGCCGGCTTTTCGTTCGGTGCGTGGACGAACATGTTAAAAGCAAAGCTTTTCGAAAACGAAGACAACACGTTAATCTTGTAATTCACTGACTCAGTTTTTCTCAAACACAAATCCAATTAATGATTAGTGTGGACGGAGAACATGCGTTTTCGGAGTAAAACCTTCGTTTTCAAATTTCTCGGCGTAGTGCAGTCTTAGTTCGGTTCTTTTGCTGAGTCAGAAACCCGCTAATTTCATATTTACATTTAGGCCAATCATCTTTGCAAGTTCGGGAGCTCGACTATTTTCACTTTAAAGTGGATTACACGCGCTAAAGAGCGAGCGCCATCTGATCTAAAACGTCCTGTGCATATTACAGCAAGTGATCAAAGAAGTAAATAGATATGCTAGCAATACGAACATAATCGTGTGGAACGAAATAAACCTCAATTCTTAACACTCTGACGAGATATACTTTCGTGCTTCAACCGAGAAGGCATTACTTAACCGTGCTTCCTTTTAGTGTTGCTTGCGTCCCCTAAGTAAAAAGAATTCCTTATTTTTCCATTCCTCAAAACTCTCTCCTCGAATTGAGTCAGCATGACACGTATTACTGGCCTATGACGCGGGCGTTAAAGAGCTCCTTTGTAGTTCACATACCTTTAAGCAGTCCCTCTGTTCAGTTCCATTAAAAAATGACACTTTCAGTTCCAGGATGGCTGGCAACGGTAGAATTAGCTCATTGAGCCTAGCAACCGAATGACTCTATAGAACAGCTCGCGCGGAAAACACGCGCGCGCATTTGAAATTTAAAAAAGTCCCTGACTTGTGATTGATTTTTACGGAAAATGACAACATTTAAACGCTGAGATCCACCTTTAAATTAACTGCCATTTAATGAAATAAGCCAAAGTTTAAATCAATGAAAATTGTTTGAAAATATCAAATGTACACAACTGTGTTAAAGCAGATTTCTTATTCTTTTTCATTCTTTTTTCTTCAGTAGAACATACACTAACATGATTTCTTTTATCCTCATATTTTCTCCACCTCAAATCAGATATCAGATACGTTATGAATCTCTGATATATATTCTGATCGGAAGGGAAATATTTGACCTTTCCTGCCAATGACAATAATTGGACACAATCAATTAGCATTGGAAAATTTCGTCACAGAGGCAAATTGTTCGTTTTAAAACACAAATCTATAGAGAGCTTGTTCTAATTTCATACAAAAAGAGAATATCATAAGAATGGCTGGTAGAGCAAAAGTTGATTTATCTGTTAACAGCAGCAGCACATTGCACTTATGAAGAACATGGATTACATCTCAAATTTTGAATCAAGGATTAAGGAGGATCATATATACGAGGAAAAAGTTTTTCACTTCACTTCTCAACCCGACTCATCGACACAAAAGTCGGAACGATCAGTAGCAAACGAGCCAACTTCGAGCAAAGTTGTTAAAGAAGACTTGCCTCGTTCATCAAAGGTTTTGGATGAGGGGAAAGATGGACTAGATCAATATTTTGCCAATGAAATTAGCAGCAGGGGCGTGCCAACGAGAATCTTGGATGACGAACCGTTTGAATGCACCAATCAGAGTTTACCCTTAACTGCATTCCAAGCCTTTACATTTCAGGGCAGAGCGAAACATTTCTTTGGACCAAGGTCAACTCAGAGGAAGGACGAAATGTTTGTGAAAACTGGCGAAGATAAAATTGCATCGGTGAATAATCAAGGCAAGCACTCCCTTGAGGCCCAGAGAAAAGACCATTTGTTGTTATTCCGAAGTGAACTTGGAAATAACAAAATGGAATTACAGCGAAATCGCAGTAAAATCAGCGATTTATCCTTTTTTTCACTGCCTCCCGCTAGAAACAAAAAGAACGACAGCGGAAAGGAAAAGAAGGAAAAAGCAACACAACAAAACATGGAAAAGAACAACGCAAAGTTTAAAATGATCGTCAACAATTTAGCCACTGCAGTTTCATATTCTTTTCAGAATGCGCTTGCACTTCACGAACAACAAAGCCAAGGATTAGATCAGTCAATCCTAACATTTTTTCTCAGACGCGAAGTAAAAAAAATGTACCTTATCAAAGAACTGATCGCAGAGTTGGAAGCAATTACCATCAGGTTTAAATTCCACGAGGATTTTACAGATATCAGTGAAACTGTCGAGAGTTTACATTCTTTGATGCGCAAAGACGTAAAAGATTTTTCCAGCAAAGAAATCCCACTTGAAAATCGCAAATGTTACCCAGGCTTCATTGCAGTGTTGGCTATCATTGTTCGCATCATGGGTGTGATTGGTTTAACTGTTGCATTTCTTGGGAAATGGTCTGGTCTTCTCGTGTTTATTTTCCTGGTATTGGCGTTATTTCTTGTGATTAGACACTTCCTAGAGTAAAAACTTTGCTTCGCAAAAATCAAATGCGAGAAACAATGTAAGTGTGAGAAAAGTGATCGTTCGGAAGTTTGCTGGAGGTTGGGCTTGGTTCAAAGGTGTTTTGTCTCCCCATACAAACCTTAAACTAACTGTTACTTCGCAAAATTCCACGCTTTTTACCCCTTGGTTCAATATGTCATGGCGGACTGTCTTTAAAAGACTTTGAAACTGAAAATTTGATAGAAAAAATCCAAAGAAACCAAATAAAGCAATTTTTGTTGCAACTTGCATGCTATGATACCTTTAATTTTCTAGATTCATGCATGGGATGATTAGCCATGTACGCGAATCTTTTCTTAGGGAACTTAAGCACGCGCTTTTTTGAGACGCGGACGGTAACCGGAAGTGAGCTATTTTCACTTTTGACTTGTCCTAAGAGAGCCATTTTCACATTGCTAAGTATCTTTTCTTCTTTAAAGATGAGTAGTATAAAAATCTTGGAGAAAATGCGGTCCTAGCATGCGAAATCTCTTCTTCCGGTTGCCGTCCGCGTCTCAAAAACGCGCGTGCTTAAGGCTCCCTATTGTCGCGAGCGGGTGTCGATAACTTGCGCGCGCGTTGCGCGTGTTGGAAAATAGATCCGTCCTCTCAGGCTAAAAGAGTCATTGAAGTAAGCGATATTTTTTAGTACTTTGTCGCGTGTAGATGTGAATGTAGAGCGATTGTGAGATTTCGGCGCATTCTAACTTCAGTACAGCAGAATCAAAAGAGACCAGCAGAAAGCATTGTACGTCAGCGTGTGTCGTGGTTTAATTTCGAACACAAGACGTCATTTTTGTAACGGTCATAATCGCGCAGAGTGCATAATAGTTTGTTCTGTTGCCAACTCGAAGAGATTTTTTCAAAGTTTTCTTTTCGTGAACAATCAGGCTTAATTTTAAAAGACAAACAAGGGAAAAGCCGGGACGAAGTTCACATCTTCAAAGAGCTAGCAATGTCTGTCGACATACCACAAGGTACCCTGAATGGACTTTTCCAGAGTGACAGTTGTGAAGTTGATAAGCTGTCACAAGCAGCGAAGGAAAATGAGGTGGAAGATAAAAGCGAATGTCTGGAGGAACCGCACTTTCTGATTTCAGCAGAAACTTTAACTGCCGCCCAAGTGCCCACTGATGTAAGCTGGGATGAACAAAGCGAATTGAACTCAGATCAGATGCAGATGCTGTTACTAAAAACGTCGCTGTTGAATGGTTACAACATTGACGAGGACGTGAAAGGGGCAATAGAGAGTGGAAACATTAAAGAATATTGCAGAAATCTCGTCCCGAAGCTAACAGAATATGCGCAGAACAGGGGAGCAAAAGTTATTAAAGTAGTTGTTGGACTCAAAGATCAGGCCTTTGAGCTAGTGAGAGAAGAGAGACAACGAAAGAGAAGTGGCAAAAGCAAGCATGGCGATACAGAGCAAGAAAGCTTTGAAGCAAAGCTAGAATTGTTACCAAAGTCATCAAAGCGGCTAGTCCTTGAAGCTCTCACCAACCCCGACCCAGAGCTCTTCTGCAATCGTATGGGGAGCGAAATACAAAAAACTGTGATGGCCATGCACGCTCAAGCAAAAATAGATGCTAAACGCGTGGCAAAAGAGGTATCAAAAGTTGCAAAAGGGAAGTGGAAAGAAATCAAGCTCGAAAAGAAGAATTTAAAAGTGGATAAAGGCGAGAAGAAATTGGAGAAGATTGGTGACGAGAAAGATCTACTAGATCTTGTGAACAGCGATTCTAACACTAGCAGCCTACAGGCGGATGAAGATTCAAACACAAGTAGCTTTCAGGTCTCGGATGAAGATTCTACCATGAGCAGCTTACAGGCAGATGAAGAGGACACTTACTTAGAGGCAGAAGATCTTGAGCCGGTCAGGAGCGAATCTAACACGACCAGCTCACAGGCGAGTGAAGATACAAAGACCGTCGTCAACTCGGAAGAAGTCGAGAAACACGTGACTAACAGCGAATCTGATGAAGATTCCGAGAAGCCTGCAATCGGAACGGATGACATGCACGTGATCCCACCGCCCCCGCCACCGCCCCCGCCACCACCCCCGGTAAAACCAAGTCACAATGCCAAGGCGGATGAGATACAAGAGAACATTACGGAAGTGAACCAGCTGCGAAAAGAACTCAGCTTTGCAATAGCAAGGTTAACTTCAGAAGTTATAAAGTCATACGAGCAAGCTTGTATTCTACAGAAACATGGTTCTCCATCACTAGAGAAATCCACGCTGGACTTTATAGAGAAACAAGAAACTAAAAAGACATTCTACATCAAAGAGATTTCGACTCGAGTGGACAAGGTTATAAAGATGCTCTCTCCACGATCAGAAGCGAACACGGAACTTCAGGACCTCGATGAGACAGTCAAGTTGCTGCACTTTCTCCAAGCCACTAGGAACTATTACGTCGATAAAGTTTCAGTCACCACAGCTACAAATTCATTTATGTTTTATCTTCTGCCACCTCTCGCCTTTCTTGCAATTGTTCTTACCTTGAGTATTAATGGAGAGTGGCTCGGTCTGATTTTGTTCCTTGCCGTCATTTTGATTTGCGTGATTAAGTCCGGACAGGGAGTGAATTCCTCCGACAGGAAAAGAGTTCAAGTGATTGCACGAAAGAAGAAAGCAGAGAAGATTGATTAAGAGAGACTTACAAAGGAAATTTATCAAATACTCTTGCTTCTGATTTACTAAGAAAAGACTTTATTACGCAGAACTGCTTTTGAGTTATCCAGAAAGGACTTAATTATGCACTATTTTTGACTGATGTTGAGTTACTTGGAAGTATTTTTTTGTCGTTGAGTTATTTTGAAACTGTCACACTCTTTAATGAACAAATCAATAACGTTTTATATTGTGAACTTCCTAACAATCTTCTTTTAAGAGTTACAACTGCTTTCTATAATAAATAAACTTTGCCAAAGTAAATTAAATGATTCGCATTCTAATGGCGTTTATACACGGGAATTTTACCACTTAATTATAAAAATGTACGCACTTGAATTGGCCAGTGCAACAGAACAAGTTTTTTGAGCCTGAGGAAGAGTCCAACAGAAGGGTTATCCGATATTTTGGCGCCAAGCGAGAAAACTTAGGTTGGGTGCTTTCCATTATGCCAAAGATTCCGGAAATTTCGGTTCGAATTCAAATGGAAGGTCCGTTTCGGTTTCTTCTGACCGGAATATTCGGGATCACCTCTGGAGGTGGTCCACTTATTTCGGTCGGAATATTCCGACCGAAATTTGTCGTTCCATTTTTGACAAACTGGTTCTTTGCCCTTATTAGGGAACTTCGGAAGAGAAACAAACAGTGGCAAGAGCCATTCCTATTGGTTGGCCCGGTTTAATCGGAAAATGTCGTTCCAATTTGCTCGGAAATTCCCACTGATCTCTGACCGGTCGGTTTGGCATAATGGAAAGCACCCGTTGTTACGCATGAAATTGATCGTCACCGGGTGTAATTCTTCTTTTGTGTTATTGGAGCATTTACCTCAGTTAAAATATTCCGATACATGACAAATGCATATCTCTGATTCCTAGGCCTTGTCCAAACTACTTTCAATTGGAGAATTTGGAAAACGCCGCTTTATTTCCACGTTTAGGTCTACCGTCCACCCTAATCCGTCACGAAAACAAAGCTTTTCGAAAACGCTCTTCAAACTGAAGAAATTTTAAAACGGCGGCTTTGCGTTTAAGTGCGGATAGAAAACATTTAAAAAAACGAAGCTTTTCGAAAACGATGACAGATCTCGAAAATAATGTGATTTCCCTGACCGAGATTTTTTCGAACACAAATCTAAAATGTTCGCGGGTGGTTGTTGGGTTTTTAAATTCCACCGGCGTGGTGTGGGCGGAAACATTTGATGAGTTTTGAGAGTAAAACCTCTGTTTTCAAATTCTTAAAGCGTCAGAGGACGTACCGAGTGCGCGCCGGCACGCGCAGGTACGCGCAGGCACGTGCAGGCACGCACAGGCGCACGGAGACGCGCGCAAACTTTCCTGACTTCAAGAATGGGAATTCAAATCGCGTACGTCAACTAACTGCCAAACCGTTTTTCTGGCGTAATTGCAAAGTAGGACTTTGAGGCACACAAAGACAGTACGATAATATTAGTATCAAGAGGAAGGTATAAAAGTAAGTATTTAAACCTCCACGAGTTTCCATGGAGTAAGGAAGTTTATTAACGCAAATTGTTTCACGCAAGATGGAAAGGGAATATATGTTATTTTTCCTTAATTTTTCCGCGTTGTCTTTTAACCTAGAGATGGCCTATGTCGATGCGTACGACTTCGAAGCCACTGAAGAAGACTTGAAGAGCATGAAATATTACCGAGAGCGTTTAAACGCCCAGCCATTGACAACTGCTTTACGAAGCTTTGACATCAACGACAGACAAGAGTCGACTAGGTTACCAGGGGTCTATGAAATCACCCAAGACTCAAAAGTCATCTACATTGGCGGGAACCCGTGCTTGGCAAACATCCGGGATTGTTTGAATGCTCATTTTAGCGGCAACGATGGACTGCCGATTGGTCAATATTTGAGCGGCCCGGCGAGGACCAAATGGAAATCGATATTTGTTCGCTGGTTAACGTGCGCGAAGCCAAACGAAGTGGCATGGTTTTTGTTAAGTGACTACCAAATGCATCATGGCTACTACCCGCCATTTAATTATCCCGCAGACAGACCTGAGGAGAACGGATCAGCACATGGCTAACAATTGACATTCCTTCTAATATTTACTGCATAAAAAGAACACGACCATAGTACATTAGGATTATTTTATTTCTTCTTGTTTTTAACATTCAAATTAATTTTTAATCAAATGCAATCTAGAGTCTAAGAATACTCAACTGACTTTGTCCGAAGTAACTTTTGTACGTAAAGAAATAAACTTGTACTGTGTTCACTGGACAACGTCTTGAACAACTCGAGCGAAACATGTCGGCTGAATGACTGACTGAAAGTGTTGCCCCTCGTCTGAATGGCATGTTATTCCTTTTCATATTTATTTCCACCGCCCCTTCTCAAATGTTTTGTAAGGTTTTACAAATCGCGCTTGCACCCCTTAACACGGCTCAGTTAGAAGAGACACTGCGAGATAAAAGCATATCAGTGCCATGAGCATCATATTATGATTCCGGCAAGCGCGCCAACCTGGACAATTAATCTGCCATAATTCTTTGCCCAAGCTTTACTTTTGTCTTGCATGAAACCGTTTTTCGTTTCAGTGATAATAATATGCATGAAAAAATACTCCAGTCTGATTGGCTGGAGCAGTGCAGTTCGAGTGTAACACCAGTGCAAATTACACATCGTAGTTCTCGATTATGATTGGCTGAGAGACAGTTGAAAATTTTCTAAGCCAATGATAGCAGGTAAAATGATGGCAAAAATGTTGTGCGGAAACTTTGAAAAATGTTTTCTCGAATGAGAAAAAATGGCTTCAAGAAAGATTTTCCGGCATTTCATTCACGTGAATTTTTTGATGTTTGTATTACTAATATTAAAGTAATCATACGGTTTTCCTTCTTCAGTTTGGAACCTATTTGCACTCGTGAGTTTTTCAAAAATTTTTACTTACACTCTCCAAAGCAGCTCGTTCATGTTTCACCATTTTAAAACACGCGCAAACCGATTAATTCCAAATGGAACTCGAAACCGTATGATTACCTTTACTTAATTAAAATTAACTATTCCCCAGCAATCTCTTTAAAGATTCATGAAATCTTAATTGGTTATCATACGTTTGTAGTTGTAAGGGCTCTAAGTCAGATACCTCTCTAAACGGCCAAAACCTGAATAGGGTTTGATGATCGTCATGAAAACTTCCGAAGAAGAGGGTTTAATGATATTTGAAATGTTAAAGAACAGGGGGAAACGATGCCAAAAAGAGCACTATGATTGTTTGAAGAAAATATTTTAAGCCAAATCATAACCTGTTTGGCAGTATGTAACTTTTTTCTAATACTTTATTTTGTCTTAGCGCATTTCATCGAAATTTACCGATGTACAATCTACAGCCTCCAACCTGTGAGTACACGCCCTTTGGACTCGTCACCAATTCCTCCAAAGGGTAAGAAAGAAAACATTTAACTACGACACTTATAACTAGACCTTAGCTTGAAAACCGTTATACGGAAAATGATACCTTTCTCCACAAGATTTCTCAGTTGCAAAGGGATTTAAAATTCTGGATACTCCAGTCGTCAAATAAATTGGAAAGATAGCTCAATTGTTACAGGCATCGCAAATAGTGTTTCGTATACGCGCTCAACAGGCCTTGAATCTAATCATGGATATAGCTCTACTGTTTTCTAGAAGACTCTTCGCAGAAAAGATGACAGAACTTTCAAATACCAGCCTCATCGCAAACAAAGTTTCTATTTATGTTGCCGCAAAACACAAAAATTATAGAGATCAGTCGCTTTTTAAAGATTTGCTATTATTCTTACTCAACAAAAACTGTCACAACAAAATATCATTTGCCTCACGGTGTCACATTTGGCAGGTAGACTGTAGGGACTACCGGTTATATTTACCAGCAAAATTGTAGCTGAAAAATCTGACACTGTTTCATCAAACAAGAAAAAAGATATCTGAATAGAGACAATTAAGGGTCTTAGTCAAACTTTCTGGAGAAATTGAAGCGAACATTAATTTTCCACACGCGAATAAAAACCAATAGGCTTTCTAAGGAACAAAACATGTTTATTCTCCGCTACGGTGTTCGGTGTTGTCACGAAACAATCAAACTAAGTTTTTCTTTAGCATCGGTGACCCCTGAAACTGCAGTTTTTCTTGTTTTGAAGAGGACACTCTACTAACTTCACGGCAATTTCTACGGCTCGTGACTTTAGACAATAAAAGATCTAAATAGCGTGCCGGGCACAATCTTGGAATGGCCGCCAGTTCAAACCGAATTCTCTGGCTTTCTCGTAGTCTATATATTGTGGAATTAGCTCATGAACAAGCATTATAAGTTAAATACCAACTAAACAAAGGGTTGAAACTTGCTTTGCTCTAATTGGTTGACATAACGTCATTGGCTTCAGCTCATTAATAGTGTATCAAGGTAACCAGGTAACAGAGGCTATCTTCTCCACGGGGAAGTCTAATTTTCTCGAAAGGAAACCAGAATTCAAAATGCTTTTGCCAAGAATTTTAGGTAAGTACTTTTATTGCAAGGACACGAAATTCACAGCTCGGATTTACTTTGCAGATTTTTCATGGATTTTGTTTGATTTTTTTCAGGCCTAATTCTTGGAGTCTTCGTTTTAATCGGTGCGTAATCTAAGATTTCTTATAAACAATTCTACGCTCTTTAGTTCACTCAATGATTTACAAAGTGTAGCCGAAATTGACGTGGAGTGGCAAAACGTCAAAGTTTGCCCCTCTGGTCATAGAACAAAAGCCTTAACGAACATACAATTGAAGTCGCCGGTAAATTTTGAAAATTTTTCGCACCGTGTGGTACCTGATGTTTACACTTTTAGGGAAAAAATCGCCTAATTTCGCCAGTATTCCACGAATGATTTTTTTAAACTGAGCGCATAGAAAAAAACAAACGCAATTGCTATGTCCATGCTGTTTGAGTGTTTAAAACCCGCGTTGAAGCGAAGACTGCCGTGTAATTTTAGAGGTGAAAAGTGATCGACCCCACTCTATGGTTGAAAGGTTGTTATTGTAGCCATATAACAGGTACCACTTTTGTTTTTAACCAGGTTTAGCACATTCATATGTATACACAGAAGAAGTCGACACAAACCCAGGTAACATTCAAGCTAATGAAACGGCGTTTGGGGCTGCAGAAACACCTACGTTTTGTGTGTGTGTGTTTTTTTGGCCCGTTGTATCAGTTCCGATTGGCAATTGTCGAGGTACAATTGGCTTTGACCTCTGTTTCAAAACGAGTCTTCGGGCAAACCCTTGATGTGAAAATGTGTTGCTGCTACAGGTTCTTTTTCAAGCAAATAAAACTCATTCTTTCTTAATAATTGCCCTGCTTGCCTTTTAATGTGTTTTGAAGCAAGAAAGGTGGCAAGAATACTCAAAGCGGCTTACTCTAAGTTCATAATGCGTACTCCGTTTTCTCCTTTACTCCAGCCCTCGTGTTCTCTGTCACTTTTTATTCTACAGACATGAT
>Ga0126343_10001535_pt1 | contig 10995 bp, 12 predicted proteins | sample Cyp2metagenome_FD_92531 | JGI IMG/M metagenome (GOLD analysis project Ga0126343, IMG submission 92531) | Coral microbial communities from Lord Howe Island, Old Settlement Bay, Australia - Cyphastrea 2 metagenome | ecosystem: Host-associated > Invertebrates > Cnidaria > Coral ... | reverse complement strand
GGGGGGCGGCACAAGCTTTTGGTCGCTGATTCGCAGACGGACTATAGCGAGGTTTAGTTTCATCTGCAGCGCAGGCTACTGTAAGAAGGGATTCTGATTTTATTTTACTTGCCCTCAGCCAGCTTTCTCCCTTCTGTAATTTCTTCTTATTTTACTAAAAATAAGTGCCCCCTCCCCTCCCCTAGATCTGCCACTGCCTTGTAATAGGCATCTCTGAGAACCTACCTTTACCTAAGTAACTATACCTGCTTTTGCCCACAAAGGTCAAACTATTAGATACTTGTAGTAAATCAAGTGAAAATGTCCAATAGTCAAACCTTCACTGTGATTCTAACCATCCTGATCTATGCAGTTGGTAAAAATCTGCTGCAGAAAATTTTGCTTAATGCATGTATGATGCATAATTGTGGAAACATTTTGTTTGTTGAAAAAAAAATCTCACCAAGAACGTACATGTAAATCTGCCAAGATTTTATTATCTTAAGTCATCCAAATCTCAGTTTCACCAAGTTGGTCTCATAGAGCTTACAATTGATAATTTTACAATAAAATAATCTTGTAGAGAATGAGAAAATCTCAAATGTCTTCACTATAAAGTTTGCAAGGAAAGTGCAATGCTCATCAAGTAGTCAAGGGACAAATTTGCCTAATGTATATAGAAACCCACTGAAAACAAACTTTTTTAAATTTTATTTTATAGGAAAAATAACCAAAATCTGTGATCCAACGGTTAGTGTGGTGTTTTCGTTTAGCGATCCTCCACTGGTCATGACTTATGACTTTGTCATTGGATTACATTCAGTATGGCACGTAACCAAAGCAAGGGCTGAGGTAACTGTATTATACAAGTTATTAGACGGCAATGCAAAGATATCAGGTCATAGATCATGATTGTAAAACCTCACAAATGTGGTATAATTATTATAATAATTGTTTTTAATGCAAGAAAATAAAATTCATGTCTTCGTGCCACCATGTAATTTCCTTTTTCTATCAAGGCAACCTGGCTGTTTGCACAAATGACATAATTACCAGTAATATCCTTACTGGTGGGGATATGATAAATATGCTAATTGAATCAAGAATGTAGTTTGTTATAAAGTGGCGTATTTGCCATTGTAAAAAATTGATGAGAGTATGTAAACACAGTTGCGACATTTTAGATTCACACATACTTTTTAGAATTATTGTATAAAAGCAAAAAAAGCACTTTTTCCATGTTTACATAGCCTCATCTAAACACTCGGGGGCTGGGAGAATTTTCGAAAGTTATGCAAACCCAAGACGTAGTTGAGGGTTTGCATAACTATCTTGAATTCTCCCAACAGTCCTTGTGTTTAGATGAGGCTACATGTATGTAAACACGGAAAATGTGCTGTATTGCTTAAGAATAACAGTTGAAATTGTCTACATGTACTAGATATAATAAATCACATTGATATACAGAGTCCAAACCATTTTGGAGACACAGTGACCTAAATGATTAGTTTAATGGACTGTGGATTGATAACTGGATGAAAGTGGTGGCTGGGATCATTCTGTGGAGTTCTTGGGCAAATAGAATGATGTGAAGTATCTAACCCATGGACACGACACAACATGAACCTTTCAGTCCATAGTGAGCGGATTGAAAGGTTCATGTTGTGTCATTTTTCAATCCAATCACTATGTGAGCCAAAAAAAAATTCCATAGTGAGCACTACCAACATGGACTACTGCCTTTCTAAGAAGCATTTCTGAAGTTCACAAACCACTGTAATCCTTGTATTTGATTACTTCCACAGGATTGTCCAGAGTCTCCAACACATTTAGACCACCCCGCTGAGTTGCACTTCAGTAACATTCTTCATCATCCTACTCCATTGCTGACTGCTGGTGCACATTCTCGACTGTCTGTAGCCACGCCAACGTCCTTCTCTCCCTTCAGGTCCTTTACGCCCACGTCAGCCATCAAAGCTCATGTGCAGTCCCCTGCACCAATTCGTTTATTGTCACCAGCACTGAATCAGATCTCGTTGAACAGGACAATGTCTCCTGCAATTGGTAGGTGACAAGTTTTCATTACTGTTATTGCATGTCAGATACCTGTCCATGTGAAAGGAATGTTAACAGCAGGTTTATTTTGGCCTAATCGTCTTTCCAACAATTAAACCAGAACTTTGCTGTTAGCTCTTGCTTAATTAGCAGAACTTAACTGTTATTTTAAGAAAGTTACTGACCAGTAGGATTCAAATATTTCTTTTTTTTGACGTAAAAATGATCAGATTGATACTCGACACTCAATCGATTCCTAATCAACAGTTGGTTGATAGTCAGTCAAGTGTGGAGCGACTCATATGCATTGACTGAAAATTAATCAACTGGCAATTAAGTGTCAAGCAAGGTGTTGATTGAGTTGCTAGTCAAGGGATGATGGAGCACTCAACCATGATCCAAGTAATCTCTGCACGTGTACATGTACAGTAATCTACATGTAGGTGAGTGGGAATGTACTGTAGCATGTAAGGGTGTAATTGTGCTTACTTGAACCCTTGAAATTATTAGCTGTGGTCACTACTACAGTTTTGTTCTTGGGAAACTTGACTTGTTGACAGTTTCCCTAGTGAAACTCAAATTTTCAAGTGTGACCGATTTTTCCTTAAGTAAATTACCTCGGGAAAGTTTTATCATCTGCGGCTTGAAAACCGCAAGAGAACAAAAGAATGTCCCGTGGATTTCCCTTGACAACTACCCTAAAGCAGAGAAAGGGAAAAATCAAATCCCAGAGTAGCCGACCAATGGACGCTCGTTGGCAATCGCGCTGGTGACAGATCCAGAATTATCGTGTTGTGAAACTAATTTTGGAAGCGCTTGAGAACATGACTTCTGTTGAAGACTTTGCCGATGTCGCGAGTTAGAGAAATCATGTGAGTATAAATCGCTTCTGAATTCCTTTTTTTTTCTGATTTAATCCAGGTTTAGTTTGTTCTTTTAAGCTTAAATCTAATTGAAGACAAATTTCGTTTCAGAAACAGATCGAATCCGCTGAAGAAGAACCGGCCGAGGACCAACAGTCGCGCAAATGAAATTAAATGTTTCCCTTGAAACTTGAAAATTTTCTTTCCACCACATGTTTAATGCGTTGGAATGGAACAAAGTTTCAAACCAATACTGCGGCCTTGGAAGAACCCATGCTACACGTTTGGGCCGTTGTCAGTGTTGTCGCCACGCAAAAATAGTCAAGAATTGACAAAATGCGGCTCTTCGTCGTCTTTGAATCCTTTGAGAAATCAGGCGCTGCAGTAAAATTACTCTCGCTCGTCTTGCTCTTTGAAATAAAGTAATGAACAGCAATGGAATAAGAATAAAAACCTTAAATTTAATCCTTTGTGACGTTAAGCCTCCCAAAGTCCAATGATCTCCAGTGTGACCTTTTAACCTAGGGAAAATGAAACCCGAGGTAAATTTACCCAGGGAAATTTTTCCTAGGTAAAACGATTTTCCCCGGGTAAAAGCCTGTAGTGTGACCACAGCTATTGTCACTTGTATATTATTAACAAGTAATCAAATGACTTGTCTCATGCAATTTGGAATAAATAAGCACACGTAAATTTTTCAAGGACTACAAATTGCACTCGCCCTACGGGCTGGTGCATTATTTTGTAGTCTTTGAAAAATTTACTTCTGCTTGTTTATTCCAAATTGCACTCGAAATCATTTGATTACCTATACGAATTGGACTACACTCACTCCTATTAACTTTATATATAAACACCAATGAAATACCATGACATGTATTCGATTTAATGCAAATCAAAGCACATGGTTACACGCGTAAGTGCGCATGCTCACCAATGTAAACTGCTGGCCAAATACACTACTGCTCCTCCCCCCCTTAGGATAGTCTTTTACACCCTCTAAACTTCTAAGCTAACTCAATGTTCAATAAGCAAGGTTCAATGTTCAAAAGGCAAGGTCAATGTTCAGAGGTCCAACCGTGCTGGAGGCTTTCGCACCCTGGTGGGGTTATCGTTTAACAGGAACTTGCCTTGGTGGGGCACTAACTGAATCTTCTGCTACCGGATTGGCTGACTGATCAACTTTTTCCCTTGAAACAGCCTCGGACTGTTCACTTGGTTCAGCTACTTGGTCACCATGGTTGTCGACTATGGTCGGAGATGTTACAGGGTGGAAAACTGGCGAAGGATCTGTAACAGGAACATTGCAAGCCTTGAGTTGATCTGTGTGTCGACTCCAAATAAGCTTAGGCTCAATCTCTACTTCATAAGACAGAGGTCCTAGTTGTTTACGGACAGTACCCGGTACCCATGTGGAGTGTCCAGAGTAGTTTCGTGCTATCACTCTTTGGTCAATGGAAAAATGACGCGTTCCAGACCCACCCTTGGCGACAGACTGGTCTATCTGGCGCTTGGTGACCTAACTGCTGAGATCTGGTTTAAACAGGTCCAGTCGAGTGCGTAGTCTTCTTCCCCAAAACAAACTGGGATGGAGGCTCTCCTGTGTTAGAGTGTGGAGCGTTTGTATAAGCTAGCAGAAACTTTGCCAGCTTAACGTTCAAGGATTTCACTTCCGTCTCACCCCTCATTCCATTTTTGAAGCTCACAACGTTCTACTTAATCGATTGCGGCAGGTTGATAGGGCGTTGAAGTAATATGTTTGATCCCGTTTCTCTCGAGGAACTGTTCAAACTTTTCTAATTTAAGCTGTGGCCCATTGGCGCTTACTAACTGGGCTGGCACTCCATACCTGGCAAATAACATATGTAGGGTTTCAATGGTCTTCTCTGAAGTGGTAGAACGCATTCTCTCTACCTCCAGCCAACTTGGGTGTGCATCCACTACCACCAAGAACATGCTGGTAAGGTACGTTCCTGCAAAATCAATAAATGAATTCGTTGCCGGGGCAACGAAGGCCATTACCATGGGTGCACTGGTACCGTACTAGGCTCTCTCTGTGTTAGTTGGCAGCCCGGGCAGACTTAGCAGTCAGTCCATTTTCCTTGTCGAATCTGGGCCACCAGATATAGCTTCGTGCAATGGCTTTCATCTTCACGACTCCCATATGTCCCTGATGGAGTTCTTTGAGGACTTGAGGGCGCAGCTTCGGAGGTATTATGACTCTTATTCCCGACATTCTACAGCCTGAATGTAATGTGATCTCAACTGTACTCAGAAAGAAGGGGTTGAGTTCAGGATCATGGTGGTATGGCCATCCTTTACTGGTCATTTCATACATTTGAGCCAAGACAGGATATCTCTGCGTTTCTCGCCGGACGTTGTCCACAGTAAATGGTAGGGATCAGACTGCATCAAATTGAAGATCCCCACCGGGTCTACCACTTCTTCATTTCTGATTTCTGTTTCAAGGGGGAGATGGGAAAGACCATCTGCATTACTGTGAACTTTAGTGTTCTTGTATTCGATTGTCTAATCATTGCCAGCTAGGAACAAGGCACAACGTTGAACTATATACTAGGCTTCTTTGTTGATCTGGGCATACTTTTGCTCAGTTTTTGTCTTTGAAGCAAAAGCTATGGGTCGCTCGGTACCGTCGCTCATCACGTGGGACCAGACTGCCCCAATACCCACTGTAAATACATCACAGGCAAGCTGTAGTGGTAGGCTTGGATCATAGTAGGCTAGAACTTGCTCTGAATTGATCATTTCTTTCTCTTCGTCGCATTGTTTCGTCCATTTCCATTTGTGATTCTTCTCCAGAAATTGATTCAGGGGATGCACTGCCGTTGACAGGCTAGGCAGGAACCTGTGGTAATAATTTATTAATCCAAGGGACGATCGTTCTTCAGCTACGTCATTTGGGCGTGGTGCTTTCAAAACTGCTTCTACTTTCTCTTTTGACTTGTGTAGGCCATTGCTGTCAATATCATGTCCACAGTAGGTTATCTCCTTGAAGAAATCAAACGTTGCCTTGTTTGCTCTCAAACCATGATGCTGTAGCCGTCGTAGGACTTCTTCTAAATTTGCCAGGTGTTCTCCATCATCCCTTCCAGTAATGATCATATCATTAAGGATACAACTGGTACCAAATGTACCTTCCAGCACTTGGTCAATCTTACGCTGCTAGATAGCGGGTGCACATGTGATGCCGAATACCAATCGGTTGTACTGAAACAGGCCCATATGAGTGTTGATAGCGAGATATATATTTCTTAGAATCTTCTTCCTCCTCTAGTTGGTGGTATGCTTGACGAAGGTCAATCTTTGAGAATCTCTGCCCACCGGCAAGCCTTGCAAAGATGTCTTCAATGCAGGATCAGGGGTACTGCTCAGCTTGTAGCCCCGGGTTCACTGTAACTTAGTAATCACCGCATATTCGTTCTGATCCATCTTTCTTTGGGCCGAGTACGGTGGGAGTTCCCCACTCACTCCACTCAACTTTCTTAGTTCCTCTTCAACTTTGGGTCTCAACGCATATGGCATAGCTCGAGCCTAGTGGAAATGAGCTTGAGCGTCTTCTTTGAGGGTTAGCTTTGCTTTAGTTGATTTGAATGTTCCGAGTTTATCTTAAAAAACATCTGAGTATTTGTCTAGCATGATGTCCAGACGCTCTTTGGCAGGTAGTGTATCTTGTGAAACGTTCAGTGACTTGATGGCTCACGAATCTTAGCGTATCTTGCACAGCTAATCCCTCCCCATCAATACAGGGCCCTTTCCCTTGACCAAATACTGATCCAACAGTAATGGTTGCTGGTCTTTGTACTTAACATTTGTCTTTAGCACTCCAACAGGAGTAATGTTCTCTCCAGTGTACGTTTTCAACAACAATTCACTTTTCTGCGAGGGTATCTCATTAGATTTCTTCGTGTACAATTTATGTGTGATAATTGGCACAGCCGAGCCTGTGTCTAGTTCCATTTTCAGCGGTTTTCCATCTACTCTTAAATCAACCCAGATAACATTTCGGCCCGGGTTGCTCACATGATGTATCTTCAAGCTTAATAAATCTTCATATTCATCGGTCTCACTGTATTCAACAGTGTCGACTTGGGCGTTTTGTGCTGGTGGTGTTCTCGGCGTTTGTTTGAGCTTACCTTGTAATACAAGCATCAAGAGTTTCACGCTTCCGGTTTTTAGACAATGCATTATGGGATAGGCGCTCCAGAAAAGTGAGCACCAACACTCGAATCTCCGCCATTACTGAATATTCGTTTCAGCTTCGCGCCTGTTTGCCTTTTATTTATGCTGTGTATTCCCACTAGAATACTTCCTTTAGGCCTTTTATACCGATCAGCAATTCTATAAACTGGTGAATTAATCAATATTTTGGCTACCTATGTCTTCTGCGAAAAAAAAATGCGATAAAACTTTATGAGTTTCGAGAGGGATGTTTACTTGCGAAATGTTTCAAGTCTGCAACCACTTTGTTTTGATTTCTTCTCTAGGTATGGGAGTTGGGCATCGGAATTGTGTTGTTGTTGGCTGCCCAAACAAAGGAAAAATGTTGAATAAAATGGCCGAATATTATCACTGTTTGTGCTGCAATTTGTAATGTAAGCCATGATATAGGCCAACAGACAATCTGCCTTCTAATGAAAACAGAGTAGGATTGTATTAGAAGTAAATCATTTGTGGAATTTCAAGGATATGGGTGATGAGTATGTAATTGTCATTGAGCCACACCAGTTTCCAAAAAAAAAAAAATTAACAAATGGAGAGGACACCTGACAACAAGAGCTGAATTTTGGACATCCTCAGTACATTGAAAACATTGTGGTGATCCAGCTCCCAAGAAAGGACTTCATATCACTATTAACTGTTGTTTTCCATCTATCCCTTTTTCTTTTTCCCTTGAACACTTTACTTCCTAATCACGACTGTAAACATTTCATTAGTACTATTTATTATCTTCTACATGTAATTTGTAAATAATTATATGTATTCTATTTTTCTTTTTCTAACACAGTAAAATTAATGTTTCTGAGTTTAAATTGAAATTGAAATTGAAAAAAAAATTGAAATTATTGAAGAGAGATGATTGTTCATTTCTACATGTGTTTATTGCTTTCACTTTGAAGCAGGCCTCAAGTGATTTACAAAACCAGTCTAAGGAATCTTGCAGTGAGAGCCAGTAATCCTTGTCTAGTTGAATGCGCTCGAGATGGTACTCCTTCTTGGTATATACTAGAAAATGGCACTATTTTCTCTCGGTTACTCCCAACTGACCTTGAACTTGAGCATATAGTAGGAATGTTTTCTTATAATTCATAATTAATTTTTCAAGGTAATCTAAATTTAAGTCTGTGGGGATATCATTTGCAATACAGCAAGGGCACTTAACTTCTAGGATTCCTTTTCCACAGCAAGAACATTCTACTAATAAATTAGGTGATGCCCCTAGAAACTGTTTGGTCTCATGAAGAAATAATCCACATTTACGATACTTTGTTTTGAAGATTTCGAGGTAGAATTCCTTAACAATTGCTTCCATTTCCCTGCCGTATTTTACTGCAGGGAGATCCTTTTGTACTCACCAGTCAAACTGGCCACAAGTTTCTAAGCACTGACAGCGTTTGTTCAAGCTTTTCAAACTTTCCACTCTTGTCTTAACTTTATAAAACTTTATAAAAATTGGAAGCAGTCATCCTTTGCTGAGCGCGATCCATAAAGGATTCTCTGCTTGTCCTTCCGTAGCCTGTTCATTTTGTACTATTTTCTCTGCAGTCAAAACATCACTTATAGAGGGAACTGATAGAGGCCTATACATTTCTTGCATTTGCTCATCATTTTGCAGCATCACAAAACTTGTGTCAGGCACTGCACCTTTCAGGCCATCAAATAATTTTGCCCGCCATTCATTTGTGTCAGTTACAACCCTTTTTTCTGCAGGTTCAAAAATTAAGCGTTTTCAGTCAACAGTTGGTCTGGGTGGCTCTAAAATAAGAAATTAGAAAAAAATATTACTCATGAATTTTGGAAGTATTTTGTGGCAGATCCTCCTTTACTATCAGTGCAAGTGCCAGGAATTCAGACTTTTCTACAATTACGGGAAAACTGTTGAATTCCGACGTTTTCATGAGGTAGGTTACTAGGTAAGATATTTTGGCTATGCCCCTGTAAGGAAAATCTATAATGCAACTACCTTTATTGAGCGTAGCCTGATGTTTTCCAAACCATCTAAGAGATTTTCTTGGGCTGCACGGTTGTTTTGTCTGCAGGAACGGTCCATACACACTCCTTCGATGTACAGTTGACGGCAATAAAGTTTCAGAGCGTCACAACGCCATGAGTTCACTTCGTCGTAAGTTAGAGACTCCTCTGACTCCTCAGGACTCATTGCAGTATGCCGCCGGTCAGAAATTCTTGGCCTGAAATCACGACTTTGAATGTAATTTATTCCCTCAAAATAATCCGGAAACCTTCACTTGAAACTTGAGACGTATGTAGCTGATTAGGATGGTAGTAGATGAATTAAAAACGGAAAAATAAGACAATAGAAACGGTAAACAGACGCGAAACTGAAACCAAATACCGGTATTCAGTAATGGCGGAGATTCGAGTGTTAGTGCTCACTTCTCAGGAGCGCCTATCCCATAATGCATTTTCTAATAACCGGAAGCATGAAACTCTTGATGCCTGTATATCGAACGACAGACTCTTGCGATGTTTCCCACCTTCCTACAATGATAGCATTTCTGGTCTTTGAATCTGCATTTGTGTGTTGCGTGTGAGTCTCCTCTTCACCGATAAGAGGCGTTAGCAGTGGGATCCGGCGGTGGGGGAACTACTGGAGTTGTTTGGCTGTTGTCTGATATCTTGCCAATTCGCGATTGTTACGGGTGAAACTCACTTTGTAATTCCGAAGCATCATGAATGGCTGTTTCCATCGCTACGTCGACAATCTTCAAAGCCTTGGAATATTTCAGTTTGGCTTCTGAGCGCAAACGCTTTTGTATCTGTACATTCCGAAGGCCACAGAGCAGCCTGTCTCGTAAGGCTTCGTTAAGGTTTGCACCAAAATTGCAGTGGGCCACTAGTTTCTTCAGATCAGCCACGCAGGTCAACACAGTTCTACCTTCAAGCTGGTTTCGTTTGTAAAAACGAAAAAGTTCTGCTATTTCTAATGGCTTAAGTGGTGCTGAAGTGTTATGACAATCTCCTAGAACCTCTTCGTAGCTGGTTTTCTGGTGTCATAAGATCTCTGAACAATGTCATGTTTTCGATGTGTTTCTACGAGTTCATCCTCGTCGCCGTTGTCATGTATTCGATCCAATGCGAATCAAGGTACATGGTTATGGAAACACGCATGAGTGCGCATGCTCACTAATGTAAAATGCTGGCCAAATACACTACGTGCCAGGTGAGCTTTCGCGGGAAAACATGATATCTTCACACATGAAACTATATATGCTATTTGCCGGCTGAGAGGTCCATATGGTTAAAAACTGTGACTGAGGCCTTGAAAATGCTGCCTGAGGTCACAGTTTTTCGCAATAAGGACCGACGCTAAACCTTCAATTGACATTTTAATTTTTTTTCTCCAGTAAATTGGCTTACAAGTAGGTTTGCTTGCGCAACTTTGTCATCGAATTGGCTTACATGCCGTCGACGACCCATGGTAAAAAAAATCTAACGAGCGAACGGGCGAGTAACTCAGATACTAGACAAAAAGAGATGTGTTAAAGAACATATATACTTTTTCAAACTACTTTTTGTTAGCTGGATCTTGTTCACGAGTTAAGTTCTCCGACTGTTTTTTTCGGTGTGAAATTGGAAGGAGGCTCTGCTAATACCCTCCCTTAAAAAGGTTGGCTTGGAGGTGGCGTTTAAGAACTTCCGCCTCATAAGCAACCTCCCCTTCGTTTCAAAGCTATCGGAACGAGAAGCCGCTGACAAACTGATGCAGCATGCTGTAGATAAAGGACTTGATTGTAAATTTCAGTCCGCTTATAAGAAACACCACAGCACCGAAACCGCCCTTCTCAAGGTCAAGAACGATCTCCTGATGAATATGGACAATCAACACGTGACTTTGCTG
>Ga0126343_10001534_pt1 | contig 10995 bp, 9 predicted proteins | sample Cyp2metagenome_FD_92531 | JGI IMG/M metagenome (GOLD analysis project Ga0126343, IMG submission 92531) | Coral microbial communities from Lord Howe Island, Old Settlement Bay, Australia - Cyphastrea 2 metagenome | ecosystem: Host-associated > Invertebrates > Cnidaria > Coral ... | reverse complement strand
CCTTGCTATAAAATTTGGTGTCTTTACTTTTGATCACGTGTTCTATCTTGTCAAGGCAAATAGTAATGTCGTCACATTCCCCACACGAAGTTGTGTGTTCATGTGCACATTGTTCTTGTAGATTTAAATCATTGGGATCACTATGTCCAAACTTCAGACAATGATCAGGACATGAACTCTCATCTTGCTGGCAATGATTGCAGTATCCGGTTTTGAAATAACGTTTACCATCCGGGATAGACTTCTTCATTTCCTGTGCCGAGCTCTTTTCTTGTCCCATTTGTTGAAGATCATCGACTATTTTGGAAATTCTTTCAAAACCGGTGGATCCCTCAGCTGCAGTATTGTCAAGACCACATAACAACCTTTGCTGGGAGGCTTCCCTGACCTCAAGGATCCGAAACAAGGTTGCACAGCTTAGAGGCACTACTTGTTCTTCTTCACAGAACGTTAGATACTGCCTAATCATGGTTGAACGGGTAACGGTTCGAGTCACATTTGGCATGAGTATTTCTTGGCCATTGTTCAGCTTCAATTTTCTGGTTCCAAAAGCAACATCTTGGTAGAAATATGCGCGATTTATAAAATCAATTAAGTGGTCTATCAGAGTTGTATCTAGTCGAACACAATAATATGAAGACTTCTCCACCGATAAACCACGTCCACATTCTCGAGCATGAGCTCTTGCTCTCTTTGTTTGCCTAGTAGTAATGCCTTCATAAGGTTTGTGCAGCTTTTGGATTTTTTTCATTGGATAACGGTGAGCGTAAAGACTAAGAATTTGTGTTTTTCAGTTTCTTGTTGGAGCATTTTTATAGGCTTGCATAAGAGCCACCAAGTCACCTGAAGCACATTCAGTTTCTAAATCAGATAACTGAACACACGATTGTAAAAGTTCATCTCCAGCATTTGGTGCTATTATTTCACATTCAATACTGCATCCCTCCATTGCTTTTTCAATGCATACTTCTTTTTCATGTTCTGTAGCCTCATCCCACAAAGATTTTAACTGAAATGTTAACGGACTAACATTTCCAATCTTAGTTTGCCCATTGCTTCATTATATGTAGCAATCAAAGACATTACTTCTTTCTTGCTTTCCTCTACTTCTTTTGAGTCTTTGTTATCCTCTTCAATCCCCTGTCCGGGAGTCCACTCCATCTGTTTTTAAAATTCAGATTGAACTAATCTAGACATCACCGGGGTACATTCCAAAGATGCCGAGCCTTTTAAGTTTACAGTAGCCATTTGCTTGGCGAGTCTGTAAAATCAAAAAACATAAATAATACAGATTCTTCGTGTCCTTAATGAAATGCAAATATTGCAATTTGATAAAGATAAAAACATAACGAGGATTAACTGTTGATTGTAATAACAAGGCCTTGCAAATTACTCTGATAACCTTACAGCAAATTGGGCAAAAATTGCTTTTCAGGATGTGTATGTATTTTTGTATAATTTATTGTCATCTTTCTTCAATGAATGGCTGGAATAATTATGAAATATATGTAACATAAGAATTACCACTATTTGTCTGCAAACCTTGGATTCTGGTTCTTTTCTTTATCACTATCTTTTTTGTTGCCTTCATGGTCCATAAATCCAGAATTCTCTTAAGATTTCTGTTTTTGCTTCTTAATGCAGGTGGTACAAATTGCTGGACAACTAAACAGAAAAATAATATCCAGACACATAAGTTGGTGAACATGGCATGTAGTACTTCCGGGTTTTCTTGGGAGTGTTCCGAGTTTTATGGGGGTGTTCCGTTTTTTTTGGGTGTTCCGGAATGTTTCGTGATGTTCCAGTGTTCTGGAGTTCCCTGTTCCGGTGTTCTTGGAGGTACTACATGTAGGTGAATGTCTACTCTGGATACAACTTCCTAATAGTAAAGAAACTGTCCCATTACAGCAACAATAGGAGATCTCGACTCTAGGATCAGATGGCATTCCAAAATCAATAGTCTCCCATTCAGCACCGACACTCGGCAGAATTCCTTTTTGAATTTTCCATCCCACATTTATATTTCATGCGGCGTTGACATTTATGATTTTTAAATGAAACTCTCTTACCTGAACCAATGGAAATTGTTAGCCCAAAAAGATTTTGAATATTCCTTGACATTGGAATATCGACCACAACTTTGTTCTTCAGTTTTTTCCTTGCTCCCGAATAGAGGGGATGGTGGCATGTCCATAGAGGGTGCCAATTACGACCGAGATTGTATCTGTGATTTGGGCACATCCACATGCACTCCTGCTGGTGTGTTGGCAAATCAAATTTTCCAGCTCTCATAAGTATTAGATCGTGTTTTTCGACATTTCCGACGAGTTTGGAAAGGTGGCAACTTTGTAAGTGACCTGTAATGTCATCCTTGCATTCCAGTAACCTTCGCTCTGCGAATGGCGAACCACGGAATTCACCACACTTAGATTTTCGCAACTCCGAGAACGAACATTTTGCATCCATCACAAACTTGTCGATTACAGCAATGATGTTATATTCACCGGGAGATTGGGAACTAACACACCTGTTGTAAACACAACATGGCCGTGGCATTCCTCAAACCTTCCCTGGATCCCTGGATCACCGTTTACTGTTCATACATGTATAAGTGCCGAGAGTTGTCCAAAGGAGTGCTTCTACAAACCTTTCAAGAGGACTCTACATGATTAAACCGGCTTCGTGGAAAACAATGGTCAGTAATACAAAGAACATCTTGATATGTTACCGACACGCTCAACTACAGATGAGGAAAGTATAATGTACCTTGTATACAAACCTACGGCTGGAAGGAAAAGCTGGCAGTTTTAATATTACCCAGGTTTCAAGGATCTCTACAAAGAACCCAAACTTTAATCTTGAAGCCAGGTAACTGATTTACGTGAATTTATCCAAGCACTTTACGAAGGCAAGTATGTTAGTTACTCACTGGAATATTTCAAAATTTCCTAAACTTTAAGCAGTGGTTAGTTTTTAAAGTCCGGTGGGCAGACAAATTTTATTTTTGTTTTGAATTAAGGGTCATTTGTACTGTCTATTCCTGTAGTTCAGCAGTTTCAAACAGGTGCCACATTTTAAAAATGTGCCTTCAAAGTAGAGCTATTTTAGTGTTTCATTCAAAACTCTATTGGACGGGTAAAAAATCCTCTTTTAACCGTCGAAGGAACAACGTTAAATTATGATTGACACATGGCTAAACAAAGTGCTATGATATGTCTATAGTTAACAAAAAGAATTGGGACTTTTGACTGGATATTTTTCTTTTTTAGAGCGCCGGCAATATGTGCTATTTTTAGCAATTGAGTAGGTAAGGGCTTCGAAATCCCAGCTTATGAAGAAAATCGAATTCTCAAAGTAAAATCACTGGTCGGATTTTACCGAGACAGCCTCTTAAGTGTGCTTAGCACTTTCACAAGTCTCCAAGCCACTAGAAAGTAAAACTCGCCTAAATTGCTCTAAACCACCTCCAGGAACCCAGAGACATCAAAATTTAGCAATGCAAACATGAGGTTACCCATTTTATTCAAATTCTTTGCTACACGTAGCATTAAGAACATTTTTCGAAGAATTCTCCTACATTGTCTCACAAATGGATAAAGTAGTAACGCAATCGCGAACAGCAGAATGCACTATATTAATCATATTCGACTGGACCGCTTGTGACTTGACATGCCGTGCTCTTAGAAGTATGGTACATTGAACTTTCTTCGCTCAAATTTGCAGAGAGACTGGGAGAGTCTCTTGTTACACCTTCTGGCATTCATTCTACCACACCTCAGCGAAATAAAGGCGAAGTTGTGCAATTTTTTGTGAATTTTCCAGACAAGTTTGACGTAACAAAAGCATTTAACAAAAGCATTTGACGTAAAGCAAATGTTTAACAATGTGAGAGGTTCTTTCCTTCGACCACCATATGCGAACACATTTTTGACAGCTATTCGAGCATGTGACAAAAAAAATCTAAAATTTACATACCAGCAGCTTTTGGATGTAGACATGGATTTATGCTGAACACAGCGCCAGTTATCCATTGCTTGTAGCTTGAAGATCTTGGTCCTGTCCGTACTGTCAGGGGAAGCCTTAGGACCTCCTGTCCAATGTACAACAGAAGGGATTTTATGGGCTCTGCATCAAGTGTTTTCTTAACTGGGGCAATCATAGAAACTAGGTCCCAGGCCTCGCTGCTTACCCCCCCTAGCAAATACCATTTGGAATAAAATGTGTAAACAGTGGCCCAAATAAGTTTTTTTCATCTGATCATTTCGTTCATTGAGAAACTCCAGGGTTGTTTGCATATTTGGAAAGTAGACACCCTTAGGAAATACATAATATTATTCTGTAAGTGGCAACAAAAAACACAATTTAACTTCTTCTGACATACCAGAGAAACAACAGATAAAGCAAGCCTTTACAAAATGACCTCTATATTTTAAACGGGCATTACTCCAAATTCATTATATATCGTATTTACCCATGTATAATGCATGCCCATGTATAATATGTACCCTAATTCTAGACCTTACTTAAACTTATTTACACGACCTACTCGGCAATTACCCCATAATTTTCGTCTTTTCAGTTTTATTTACAGAAATAAAACTAAGTACAGGTGCAATAATTTGAAATTTTAAACCAATTGTAAATTCAAAATCTTGTTTTGAAACCTTCAGATATTTGTACTCACAGCACTAGCACAAGTGTTTCAAGTTTGGTGTTTTTCAAACGATGAGACTTTGAAATCCGACTCAGAGCCTGATTGAAAAAGTTCCCTCATGAAGGATTCGTCAAGTTCTTTGGTGTCCTCAGGTGCATTGTAAACCGTATCGTCCTTTTTTCCATCCAAATTATTCATGATGCCACATGAATTACAGCAAGGTCAGTGTTTCACATTTGAACGATTTTACGCTGTTGGCCATGTGCGCTTAGGATGCGTCAAAAACAAGCAGGCTTCTCCTTCTATCCAAGCATGCCATGCTTTCTCAATTCATTTGATCTTTCTCTTACTTGTTACTAACTTCGGGTACAGTCTCTCGCTAAAAGATGACCATCAGCTTTAGTTTGGAACTGGCTCCACAGCAGGCCAACACAACTTGATTATCAACTTTACATATACAGTATAGCTTTGGCGTTTACTCGTGGTAAGTTACGATGTTGGCGTTTTGATAGCATGAGATAGCGTTACAGTGACATGTTTTGTTTAATCTATTCAAGGATCGAAATCTCACACTCTTCATCGATAGTTTCCGTTATTAAAGTTATTGAAAACCAAATGGTCTGAAAGTATTGTTTACGGTATGCTAATGAAGTTTGGGTAAACAAGGGGATCCGTTTATAATACGCATCGCAAAATTGACGGTTAATTTCACCAAATTATGTGCAAATTATACACGGGTAAATACAGTGACTGTTTGATTTAATGTAAGCTCTTTTGAGTAAGATTTAGTCATTCCAGTTTCTTATGCATGAGAACATTTCTTTTATTTTATTACTTTCAGATACCATTTAATAAATCATTTACACTCCACAGATGTGCTTCTGTGTTTATCATTTAAAATTGTAATGTACTGCATAAAATTGCAGAGAAATCAATATAAAATTACAATAATATATCTGCCCAAAATTAAACCAAGATGCTAAAAATTGGAATATCTCTTAAGTTTCACCTGAAGATAAAAACAGATTCACATAACTTAACAGTCTTGGCTAAATCATTCCACAACCAAACTGTCTTGTATATAGGATACATTGTCCTGTAGTACTCTTAAAACAAGGCCAAGGTTAAAAAAGTGTTGAGTCATGCAACCAAATCACTGTACTCACGTTAAGAAAAGCGAGGAAAGGTAAGCGAGATATGGGGTGTTAGATCAGGCAAATCTGGCGTCACGATTGGTATAGTTATGCTGACAAGAGGGCAGTAGAATGTGTGTAGTTTGGGTCACCTCCAATGGTTTGGTATTAGAGATGATAATATTAAGGTCAGCGAAGTTCTGTACACCTTAAAGCTTGAGTAGGTTGAGATGGGTAAGCATAGAGATGGTAGATGCCTTCGAAAGCTGCAAACCTCGTAAATTAATGACAGGAAAAGGTCTGACACAAATATTGACTTCCTAGCATTTCAAGTCAACGCATTGGCATGATATACAAACTTAACCTTTCCATCTTCATTCTTATTATTGACGCTCCATGTTACTGGGTTTACTCATAACACAAGTGATGTGCCAATTAATATTTATGAGGATATGTTAAATATGAATAACGAAGCGAAGCGGAAATTTTAAAATTTAAGGCCATTTTAAGAGAAAACGAGCCTCAGACTTTAAAAGAATGTAATTTGCTGTGTCAAGTTTGTAAATCCAAACAATATATATATTTAAAAAACCATATAAAATTCTTCCTTTCTCTAAATGGCAAAACTGGCCAAAAAGAAACAAAAACAGGACTAGCGGTATGTTCCATACTCAGAGCATTTCTGCACAAGGTTGCAGCTGTATGCATGTGATATCAGTCTGGAATGGCAGTAGGCCGGCTCCAAAATTACACCACACATCCATATTCAGCCTTGGCCAGAAGAGCAATATTCTTACAAATAATAAAAAAAAGAGAGAAAAAGAGTGTAATCAATTTCAAGGAACATATCTTTGGAGGACAACTTTGTTACCTGATACTAGCTTTCCCAACCAGGAAATCTTGATGATAGGGAACACGAACATTCCTTTCTTGAGAAAAATTCCTCTCTTTATCGCCCAAAATCAGAGGTGCCAATATGTCTTGGGACCACACGTATGACACTTGGACACAAACGTACTTTGATTTGGTGGCCATGAAGGACTTTGCAAGTAAAGTCAATTTTTCCCCACAGCCTTGATCTGGTTGTCTACAATATAGGCAACCCCATCCCCGGAAGCAACTCCTCCACCAGCCACCACACCACATTGCTCCTGTTTCCCTTCAGCAATACCCAAACAAGGCATTGATCCTTGATCTTGCTGAATTCCTTGCATGCAACTTTCAGCCATTGCACCCTGACTGCCACTTTGAACTGCTCCAGCCATAGAGAGATCTCCAGTAATACTTGCACCAGCCACTACACCAACATTGCCCTGGAATACCCCACCTTAACCCACTCTGGCATAAACATCATTTAAGCTAATATCAGCAATTGCTGGATCCATGTCAAGATCAACATTCTCCTCCCCTGACATCAAGGTCCATGTCAGAGGTTTCAGCCATACTGTTTTCAGTGCCACTGTTTGCAACCTCAGTAGTATTGGCATTGTCAGCAGCATGGTGCATTTCATTCACTTCTTTGTCACTCTTAGACACATGCTCTGAAGAAAACATTCGTAAAGTAACCCAAAGCAAATGGCGCGCTGATTGGTTTAAAACCGTGTTCACTAATAAGATTGTAAGGCTGACATTTCTACCACGCCAAGAAATCGATAACTGATTTAGTATAAATCTACAAGTTGTTACAATCTTTATCTATATCTTCCTCACAGAGAGTTCACAGAGGGATGGAAGTGGCCGTCATTTTGCACACTACTGCGTTACTCACTACCTATTAATAGACAGTAAGTAGTGTAGCCAGTCAGAAACTGGATAGCAACAAAAAACTAGCTTAGGGTGTTGACATAATATTGGCACAAGCAAAGACAATTTACAGTTTGATGATTGACGTAAACAATGTTCTTTGATCATGGTATTTTCTAAAGAAGTATAAAACATGTTATCTGTTTATAGAAAGACTGGCGAAAGTTTGGGAGAACTCAAAAAAGGTGGGTAGACAGCAAACTTAACCACTCATGTTTCTTTTCTCAATAGAAACACAGGCTTTCTATTTCTTAAATGTAATGAAATGACATTTAATACATGGCTGAGCTATGGCAAAGAGCAGAATCCTTGAAGAAAGTTAAAAAAGGAAACTATTTAAAGACAGCCACTGTTCATGATTATGAACTAAATGTAATGATTACCAACAAAGGGTCAGTTTGTGTACTAAGATAGTGTCATAGGTGGAAAGGTTCAGATTTGTGGTTCCAAACTTAAAGAACCAGTTCAGGGTAGTCTAAAAACGAAATACATTGATAGGGAGCCCTTAAATAAGATACAAATGCCAAAAAAAAAACCCAGTACCTTTATAGTACAGTAGCAATTAGCATGAGACACATTGTAAATATACATGTTCATACTGCACTTTTAAAACATACCAGAAGCATATATTGGGGTAATATAGTTCAATCTGTAAATACATCATGATATAAAAGCTCCCACAAGTGCCATACATAAAATCTGAGGGCAGCCTTTTTAGGGATACGCTGCTAATACCCTGTTACTGTTATTATAACGAAATCATTAATGTCTAAGTAATCAAGAACCCTTTTTCTGCACTAACCTAAGCAAATAAAACCAAATGACAAGACACAACAAATCATGGAGAATACTGGATTGTGGGCTGCTAGCAGCGCCATAATCAATGAGCAACGCCAGCAATCAATTTGTTGAACTACATTTGAAATATATGATTTTTATTGCAACTGGATCTATAAACTGCAAGTAAGCAAGCCAGGGGGGCCAGAAAAAACCTGCCTCAAAAAACCCCGTAGGGGATTACAGGACAGGAAATCTGGGACAGGCCAGGCACCACTAACGTCCCCCACCAGGACTTCTAGGTTACAGCAAATGAATGGACAAGATAAATATGATAAATAACTTGATTGCAATAAATTGCAAACTAGAACTACAAGAGATATGAAGTAGCAAAAAAATCACAAACAATCGCAAACTAATGACAAGAAAAGCTCTTCCGGCTAAATAACAATAATCTGAAAACTTGCCCTAAGTATACCCTCAGAGCAAAAGCGATTTTGAAATGCTAAAATGATATTTAATTGTATGCTTAATGTATCTGTTCTTCGTGGAATGACAACTCCACCAGCATGCATATCCAATAAATGGCCAGGTCTGCACCTGGAAGCGGGGTTCAACGCTGCAGCAGACCTCATGCTATGTGTGCCGTACTTTGAAATGTCGTCAACAAAGGGCTCAATGTACTTCTTGAATATATCTCTAAGAGTAGAAATAGACACTCCCTTCCCAGCGTGGAAATACTCGCCAGATTTGGACTTAACAATATGTTGAACAAACGGATACGATGAATTAGACTGCGATAAACCCTTTAAAATACGTTTAGTAATGGAAACTGGGCACAAAGATTTCCCAGCCCTGACAAGATAAGAGGTGTGACCTTCCCGAAACTGGTCATTTGCTTAGTGACATAAATAGACATATGGTCAGCATAAACTGACGCATCCTTAAGGCAAAAACTGTTAACTTCATCAATACGAAAAAACCCATAGAAACCAACTAACAATATGAACAAAAAACGAAAAGTGGCAAGAGAATTACTTGAAGCTTAAAATTTGGCAATTGCCTGCACCATCTACGGACAAGGGCACTTTCGGGTGAACAGGACATGCCAACTTTCTTTTCGCATCCTCAAGAAACGATTTAACAAGGGGATGGTTAGCTGGGCATATTTCTAGCCCAGCCATAGAGTGAGCCCACTTAATGCCATAAACAACAGCTTCTAGGAGAGACACACGGATTGTTCTCAAGGCAAACGTTCATAAGTTCTGTAATAAAAAGCACAATGTGTAATGGCTTTGCCAGAGTGATAGGAGCACCAATCCTCAAGGACGCCCATCCGAGCCATCTCAACCAGCTTGACTTGTACTTGTTCAGGGTAGACAGGGCCCCGGATCCCAACTGCAAATCAAGAAGGTCTGGAACCAAGCTGTGTAGTAATCATTCTCGACCCCAGAGCTCTTCTCTTTTACACATGATTGACGGCAAGAAGAGCTCTGGGGAACTGGACCAGAAAGTCTGCTCTCATTGGTTTATGATTGAAACAATAAAAACGTTTCTGATTGGTGAATTTATTATGCGCTACTTGTAATGAATTCAAGTGAAAACTTACAGCGCGTCCAGGGAACAGTGGAGGCAATATGGAGGAAACACCGAAGAAACTGCAGTCGGAAGGTTAAAATTTGACGTTGCTGCAATTCTAAATTGTCCAACATTTATGATAGCATAGATTTGTTTGGAAAAACGGTTCAAAGGGAAAAGCTGATCGAGAAACTAATAGAAGTGGGAAAGATCCAGGTGCAAGAGAGTGATGAAGATTTGGTAACAACAAAAATCTGCAGAAAATGTTTCCAAAAAGTCACAGGACTTGCCAAAGCTATCGATTACTTCCGAAACATTTGCTCCCAATCAAAAGAAATCCAAGCAGCCGATTTAGATAACGCTCACCTTAAAAGTGGCAGAAGGCCTTCAACACCAACACAAGAACGGAGTGGAAAACAAAGGCCTACAGTTCCCACTGAGTTTACGACACGGCACTTTGACACCACCACCTTGACTCCGGTTGATCAAGCGGCTCATGAGGAGTACTACTCTGAGTTGAGAGTTGAGATATCTTCACTTTTCTCTGGCGAGCAAGTTCCTACAAACACGTGCGATATCCTTCCCTTACCTGTGGAAAGCGAGAGAAACGCCTCGGGTTCAGACAAAGAATTAAACAAACAGCAGGCCTCGGAGATATAAACGGATGCTGGTCTTCCAAACTCACAGGTTCGTTGTATTATATTATTTTTAATATTCGAAATAAACGAAGATGAATAAAGTTCCAGGAAAGAACAACTTGCCGTGCGTTTGTCGAAAAAATGTTACGCCGGTTTTTTCCATCTGACTCTGGATAAAACTACCTCTGTTGATATTATAAATTAAAGCTTAATTAAGAAAATAAACATAATGGACAAAATTGTTTTCATTTGCAGCTCATCAGGTCTTGCAAAAAGGCCATACCAAAAACAACAGTTACAAAGGTATTGACTACTGTGCAGTGGGGAATTCCAGAGGACATTGCCAAAGAAGTTCTCAGTGTTGATAGCATCAAGGGTGCCATCAAGTTACAGCTACTTAAAGAAATCAATG
>Ga0126343_10001533_pt1 | contig 10999 bp, 10 predicted proteins | sample Cyp2metagenome_FD_92531 | JGI IMG/M metagenome (GOLD analysis project Ga0126343, IMG submission 92531) | Coral microbial communities from Lord Howe Island, Old Settlement Bay, Australia - Cyphastrea 2 metagenome | ecosystem: Host-associated > Invertebrates > Cnidaria > Coral ... | reverse complement strand
TCCCGGTTTCCGTTCACCCTGAGCAAAGTCGAAGGGTGCTGTCACCGGACTTCGACGGGCTCAGTCCGAACGGAGTTCAGATTCCATAAATGCGGAAGTTATTTCGTGACTACTCCTTAGCAAGCTTGATGCTGTCACTGCACCGAAACGGGCGTACGGGTTGGTTCGCCCATCTGTATCGATCGAAAACCAATCAGCCTGATCTGTTTCTGGCTCGCCGCCGGTCATGCTTACGTCGGCGCGCGTTGCTGTCCGTTCACGGCAATCACCCTAACCTTCCCGATCAGCACTGAACTCCTTGAGGGTACAAAATCGCTGCTGTGAACATAGAGCTTGATCTCAGCATCCACTGCCTCACGCAGCTTTACCCGACCGGCAGGCTTGCCCTGCAGGTTGATCCGGGTGGCACCGGACCTGATTTCCTCAAGGTAACGCTCCATAGAGGTGAAAAAGCGCAGGGCCACAGGGATGATGTGTGGTGGCAGCACATTGGCATCGGCCATCTCCCGGTGAATACCGATCTTCAATGGCCTGGGCTGAGAGACATTAAAAGCCTTGGGCCAGAGGATACGAACCAGACGCAAAGCCTCAGAGTTCATGACATCACTATCAGGCCGCTCTTGCAGTCTAGCCAGGATTTTTTGGGCTTCTTCCGGTAGCCCCGGGTTGATCACAAAGCCACCCTGCTCAGATGCCGACTGTTTTTCCTGTTCCTGCTGGTCAGAAACAATGCTGTTTTCTGCTGTCATCGACTGCCTTGCCCAAATAACCCTGGCATCCCGGAAAAACGACGACTTCCCTGAGAGCCCCTTGAAAACCTGTATCCCATCAGCGTTTGCCGACAGGAGCACTATGATGACGGATTCAGCGCCATCATAAAAGCGTAATTTGCCATTAAAACGCATCAGCGAGCAGGCTACGTCTGCCACGCCGGACACCGCCACCAATTCAGGGCCGCAGTGTCAGCATCACTAACCATCCTGTTTTCCCTCTTCTGCCGGAAAAGGCCACAATACAACCGTTCAATCAGGGAGGATTGACCAATGGACCGCTTCACTGCCCCACTCGCCAACACCAGCGCAGATACGCACCGACCTGCATCAGTCAACAGGGAAAACGTTGGCAATTTTAATCTGCGACGTGCAGTTATCAAGTTTGCAAAAAAGAAGCTTGCCTCGTCCGACACCACAGGCATGATTTCTGCTAACCATCGTACTAAAGTCAGGGACCTAGCTTGTCGACCGGTTAAGGTCTTGAAAAAACTCATCAGAAGGCTAACGGTTCTCAAGCAAACTCGCACCGCCGTCTGCCGTCGACTCAGGCAAAAATCCCTTACTCTGACCCAGCTGAAGACAAAAGCACCAGCAGTCCAGCTGACTGCCTTTGCCAAGCTGAATTCCGATGGTGACCGGATTCCAGATTTGCAGACCCTTGAGCAGGCTCACGCCTTTACCAAGGCATCGGACAATATTGAGTTTGTGCTATCGAAAGTGAAGTTTCATAAAAAGTGCGAAACGATGCTCAACGAACGCTCAAAAATACTCCTGCAGCTGAAAAAGACGCCAGATGCACCGGAACTGCACGAGCAAAAAGCCGGCCTGGACAAAGACCTGGGCAATTTTCACCATGAGCTGAACACCGTTCTGCTCTCCGGCTTTACCAACAGAGCCATACACTTACTCGAACACCAGAGCCAAGACGAGCCAACCAAAAGGCATCTTATTAAATTACTCAATGGTGAGGATGAGTTTGCCAACTTATCTGCGGACGAATTCACCCGGGAACTGACGCAATTCCAGGAACAAATTGCAGCCACAAGACCGAAAAAAAAAGCCCCCACTGCTGCCACTGCGCAGCGATTGACAGACGGCCTGGACGGGAAACGGAAAGCTCCACTCCTGCAGGTAATCATCAATCTCTTCGTTGCTCTGCGCAACGTAATCGCCGGCAGCCCCTTTTTTATTCAGTGTTTTGGCCAGCGTGGGTCTCAGGCTACCGATCTGCCGGGGCATGGACAGACGAATTCGTCTCAACATTTGACTGCTCCTCTGTGACTCGGCAGGAGGCTTGCTGGCAAACAGCCGCAAGCCATACCCGCCTCAAGAGGTAGCTAGTGTAGACAAAAAAAAGCTGGTCATGAGTACCAGCAAACAAAATGGGAATCCGATCGGTAATCAGCCTTTAATCTGGCCAATCCAGTGCAGCAGTTCGGATGCGGCATAGACCGCCTCAACCCCTTTGTTCATCATATCGTCGCCAGAGCGCTTGTGGGCATCTTCAACGCTGGCCACACCAATCACTTCGTTAATCACCGGCTTGCCAAAGCGCTCGGTCACATGGGCGAACCCCTGAAACACACCGTTAAGCACCATCTCGTCGTGACTGGTAATACCCTCAAGCACCACGCCGAAGGCCAGTATGGCGTCGATTCGGGGGTCTTCTTCAAGCAGTATCCGGGCAGCAAAAGGCAGCTCCAGCGAGCCGGGCACTTTGTGGATAAGAATATTGTCCGGCTGCACATCCAGCGCCAGCAGCTCTTTTTGTGCGCGGCTGATCATAGCGTCAACACAGTCGCTGTGCCAGCTACTGCCAATAATGGCCACTCGTGCATGGGGAATCTTGTGAAACTGCTCAGGGGTTTTTGGAAGGCCTGCGCCCATATCTGTATCTCCTTATGTAATAAACCGTGCAGGAATCGCAAAGCTCAAGGGTAGCTGCCCGCCGGACGGCCGACAAACCCCCTGCTCAACGATACAATGTGTGCAACACCGAACAAATCCCATGGCACAAAGCCGCCAGCTCCTGCCGGGAAATAACGTAAGGCGGCATCACATAAACCAGCTTGCCAAAAGGCCGAACCCAAACGCCCGCGGCAACAAACAGCGGTTGTATTTCGGCCATATTCACCGGCTGCTTCATCTCCACCACCCCGATGGCGCCGAGCACCCGAACATCGGCCACTGCCGCCATTTCAGTGCAGGGCATCAGCCCCTCGCGCAGTGCGCTCTCAATCATCGGCAGTTGTTGCTGCCAGTCGCCCCGGGCCAGTATCTCCAGGCTGGCATTGCCAGCGGCACAGGCCAGTGGGTTGGCCATAAACGTCGGGCCATGCATAAAGGGGCTATGTTCAGAGATGGTGTGGCTGACCTGCTGTGAACACATCGTCGCAGCCAGAGTCAGGTAACCACCGGTGAGCGCCTTGCCGACGCACATGATGTCCGGCACCACGCCGGCATGCTCACAGGCAAACAGCTTGCCGGTGCGGCCAAAGCCGGTGGCGATCTCATCGTGGATCAGCAACACGTCATAGTCATCACACAACTGGCGCAAGCGCAGCAAAAACTGCGGTGAGTAGAAATGCATCCCTCCCGCGCCTTGCACCACCGGCTCAATAATCACCCCGGCGAGCTGATGACCGTGCTGCTCAAATGCCTGGCGTAACTGCTCTGTGTGCTGTGGTAGCAACTCATCATGGAAGCGACACGCCGGGCGCGGCACAAAAAAGTGCTCGGGCACAATGCCGGTAAACCAGTGGTGCATGCCGCCATCAGGGTCACAAACGGACATACAGCCGGTGGTATCGCCGTAGTAGCCGCCTTTAACGGTCAGCATCTTGTTTTTTTCCGGTCGCTGTCGGGCAATCCAGAACTGCATGGCCATTTTGATGGCCACTTCCACCGCCACGGAGCCGGAGTCGGCAAAAAAAACGCTGTGCATGGGTGCCATGGCAAAAAGCTTTTTTGCCAGCTCAATAGCCGGCTTGTGGGTCAGGCCGCCAAACATCACATGGGAAAACTGATCAATCTGCTGTTTCAGCGCGGCATTCATCTGCGGATGGTTGTAGCCGTGCACCATGCACCACCAGGAGGACATGCCATCAATCACCCGACGGCCATCGTTAAGATGCAGACAGACCCCCTGCGCCCCCACCACCGGGAACATAGCCGTGGACTGGTTGGCCCTGCTGTACGGGTGCCAGATGTGTTCGGCATCAAAGGCCAGGTCTTCCGTGGTGATAAGCGGGCTCAATCCGAACTCCTGAATTGATGACGGTTTGATCTTTGGGGAAGGAGAAGATAATCTCGGCGCCATTTTGTAGCAAGCGCAAACCCTTATTTTTGCTTTTCACATTGACGGACGTACTATGCAGGCCCTGTTTGTAGACCAGCTTTCCACCCTGGACTTCAGTTATCTCTGTCCGGAGCGCGGACTGGTGGGCGAAACCTGGCTGGTGGACGTCACCCTCTGGGGTGAGCTGGACGCACAGGGCATGGTGTTTGATTTTGGCCATGTCAAAAAACGGATCAAGTCCGCCCTGGACACCCTGACCGATCACCGCCTGTTGGTTCCGGTGGGCGCAACACAAGCCCACGTTGAGCACCAGCACGAAGAGCTGACCGTTCGCTTTACCACCGCTGCGGGATTGATCACCTGCTCAGCACCGGCTCAGGCCATGCTGCTGGTGAACGCTCCGGCCATCACCCCTCAGTTACTGACACCGCTTCTGGAAAGCGCCCTGCTTGAAGAGCTGCCGGATAACGTTGCCCGGGTGGAACTCAGGCTCTACCCGCAGGCCATTGAGGGCGCTTATTACCACTACAGCCACGGCCTGAAAAAACACACCGGCGACTGCCAGCGCATAGCCCATGGCCACCGCTCCATGATTCAGGTGTTTGTGGATGAGCAACGGGATCAGTCACTGGAAGCCTGGTGGGCAGATCAGTGGCGTGACATCTACATCGCCACGCAAGAAGATTTACTGGCAACGTTCACCGATGACGGCATTGAGTATCACCGCTTCGGCTACACCGCTAATCAGGGACAATTTGAGATCAGCCTGCCCCGCGTCTGTTGTTATCTGATCGAAACCGACTCAACAGTGGAGCTGCTGGCCAGTCACATGGCAAAAAGCCTGAGCGAACGCAACCCCGGAAAATCCATTCGGGTAGTGGCCTTTGAGGGTGTTAATAAAGGTGCCATTGCGACGTGCTCAACCGACCTGGCAAGCCGTTAAGGAGTAGTCCCGAAATAACTTCCGCATTTATAGAATCTGAACTCCGTTCGGACTGAGCCTGTCGAAGTCCGGTGATAGCACCCTTCGACTTTGCTCAGGGTGAACGGAAACCGGGAAGTTATTCGGGACAGATCCTAAGCGGCTTTGGTTCTGCGAATGCGAACCCAGACCTTCTCATGAAAATGGTATGCCACAGTGTTCACTGCTGGCTCAACCAGGGCAATTGCCCCACCAACCAGAACGTCACCAGTCATCAGGTAACCCACAGAAAAAGCAACGCAGAAGTGCACAACAGCGAAAGAGATTGTCTTGTTCATGATATCCCCCAGTTCGTGTAGTAACAGCAGCAGACCTCATTATATGAGAATGATTCTCAATTAGATATAAAAAAACGTTGCCCATCGGTAAAAAAAACTTTTAACTAATCTTTAGACAGAACACGGCACAAGCCTGTTCAAGCTATTCATACGCCTTCCGACCACAGATAACAACACCTGACAGACGCAAAGGAGAGCATGTCATGTCAACGGATCAGATCAACAACCGCCCTATGCAACCCAACCCCGTCTCAGGCCCATCCGTGCAGGAAGTGGCACAAGACAACAACGAGACCAATTACACCAACCTTGTTAACGAGCTGCCGAAAATGCTTGAGATGGACTTTGACAAGGTAGAGAACCTGCTGGCCAACCTGGCCGCCACCAATCCCTTCCGCCCCGACATGGCTCTGGGCAAACAACCAGAAGTTGCTGCCATTGATACCAGCCGCGATGCACAATCCGCCCCGGTAACACCGGTCGGTGCCGTTGACGCCAGCCACATGGCCAGCCTGAAGCAAGTCAACGAGGCCATGGCCCGCTACGATGCCAAGCTGCAGCAGGTGTTTGATGCCATGGCGCTGTCCCGCTCAGGCAGAAAACCTGAGCTGAACAACATGGGCGTGGAATACGAACGCCTGATGACGTTTGTTCGGCAAACCGAGTACCACCTGACCCGCGCCATCAAACTGATTCCCGAGTCACTGCCCGAGAATACCGGCCAACCCATCAACCAGCTGATGCCGGAATTCAGCCGCGCCCTGGTGCAGTACGACAGCGAATTTCAACACATCTTTACCCTGCTTGAGCGTGAGCTGCAGCAGGCTGAAATAGCCAGAAAAAGTTAAGCCTGCCGGCAATAATTGTTAGTCTGATAACGTCGTTTAAAACCGATAAGCTGATCATGCTCTACATCGCCAATAGCCCCGGCAAAGGCCGGGGAGTCTACACCGACAGCCGGATCAACAGAACGACCCTGATTGAGCGCTGCCCAATCGTCGAAGTCCCCCCTGAAGAAGTCGAACTGCTGGAGCTGACCGTACTCCACAACTATTACTTCGCCTGGGGCAAAAGTCAGCAGCGGGCAGCACTGGCACTGGGCTTCGGCTCCATCTACAACCACTCCTACACACCCAACGCCATCTACATTGCCAGGGAAGATGAGCAGATCATCGAATTTGTCGCCATTCGCAAGATCCTGGCCAACGACGAAATAACGATAAACTACAATGGTTCCCCCAATGACCAGTCACCGCTCTGGTCTGAAGACGAAGTGCACTGGCTGAAATAACGCACAAGACCAATGACAAATACCGGCCCAGTGGTTAGAAATTTCTATCGCCAAGGGTTGGTTTCTCAGGCTAGAATAGCTTTTCCTTAATTACCTCTGGAGCCCTACGTGGTTACGCTTGTTGCGTATGTTGTCATTGCCATTGCAGTGTCTTTTATCTGTTCGGTGTTTGAAGCCGTCCTTCTCAGTATCTCCCCGGCCTACGTGGTCAGCCTTGAGCAAAAAAACAGCAAATGGGCCAAAATTGTCCGGGAACTGCACGATCAAATTGACCGCCCCCTGGCAGCCATCCTCACCCTGAATACCATTGCCCACACCATAGGTGCCGCCACTGCCGGTGCTCAGGCAGCCAAAGTCTTTGGTGATGCTTATCTGGGTGCCTTTTCAGCGGTGCTGACCCTGTTAATCCTGGTGCTGTCGGAGATTATCCCCAAAACCATCGGTGCCAGCTGGTGGCAAAGCCTGGTACCGGTCATGGCAGTGGGCGTGCGCTTTATGGTCAGAATGCTACTGCCCATTATCTGGATCACCGAGCTGCTGACCAGAAAGATGACGCCCAAGGACAAAACCAACCCTTACCTGCGCGATGAAATCCACGCCATGGCTGACCTGGGTCTGGAGGCAGGTGCCCTGCAAGGCGTTGAATCGGAACTGATGAAAAACATGCTCAAGTTCCGCGACCTGCAAATTGTCGAGATCATGACCCCACGCTCGGTTCTGTTTACCCTGCCGGAAAAAACAACAACGAATGCCTATATGCAGGATTTTGCCGACTCCAGCTTTTCCCGCATCCCCGTATACGGTGAAGACCCGGACGACATTAACGGTTTTGTCATGCGCAACGACATCCTGATGTCGCACCTGCGCGAAGGCGGCAATACCACCCTGGAAAGTCTCAAACGGCCAATCATTGCTGTGCTGGAAAAAGAGCCGCTGCCAAAACTGATGGCCACCTTTCTGGAAAAGCGCAGCCATATCGCCATGGTGGTGACCGAATACGGCGATATTCGCGGTATTGTCACCCTTGAAGACATGATCGAAACCCTGCTGGGCCGCGAGATTGTCGACGAAAGTGACGAAGTCGTCGATATGCAGGAAGCCGCCAAAACCAAGTGGGCCCACCGCCTAACGGCCACTGTCTCCTGATCACCCCGACAAAAGAAGCTTCTGTCCACCAGCGGAAGCTTCTCCCCCCTCCCTCCATGCCAAACGATCAATTCAGCAAGTCATCACATTGTTTTCACCGGATCAGGAACCGCACCAATATGACTGCAAATACCCGGGCAGCTGCCAGCGCCATTATGGTTCAGGGCACCACGTCCGACGCCGGCAAAAGCGTAATCTGCACCGGCCTGTGCCGCGCTCTGTACCGTCAGGGCATCAGGGTCGCCCCGTTCAAACCACAAAACATGGCCCTGAACAGCGCCGTAACCGTGGACCACGGAGAGATTGGCCGCGCCCAGGCGGTTCAGGCCGAAGCCTGCGGACTGCAACCCCACTCCGACATGAACCCGGTTCTGCTCAAGCCCAATACCGATATCGGTGCCCAGGTGATCGTCAACGGCAAGGCACTGATGGATATGGATGCCCGCGCTTTTCACGATTACAAGCCCACAGTCTTAAAATCTGTACTCGCCTCGTTCGCCCGATTACAAAACAATTATGATGCCGTGGTCGTCGAGGGCGCAGGCAGCCCGGCAGAAATCAATCTGCGTGACCGGGATATTGCCAACATGGGCTTTGCTGAAACGGCAGATTGCCCGGTGATTATCGTCGCTGACATTGACCGTGGCGGTGTTTTTGCCCATCTGTACGGCACCCTGGCCCTGCTGTCGGCATCGGAACAGGCCAGAGTTAAAGGCTTTATCATCAACCGCTTTCGCGGCGATATAAAGTTACTGGAATCCGGCCTGGAGTGGCTGGAAGAGAAAACCGGCAAGCCAGTGCTGGGGGTTATACCCTACCTGCACGGCCTGCATCTGGAAGCCGAAGATGCCGTTGCCATACAACAGTTAAACAATGATGAGCAACGGCCGCTGAAAGTGGTCGTTCCGGTCTTCAGCCGGATGAGCAACCACACCGATTTTGACGTACTGCGTCTGAACCCATCGGTGGACATCACGTTTGTTTATCAAGGTAAGCGACTGCCGCCGGCTGATCTGATCATCCTGCCCGGCACCAAAAGCACCCGCTCTGACCTGGCATTTTTGCGGGACAACGGCTGGGATCAGGACCTGTTCAGACACATCCGCTTCGGCGGCAAAGTGATGGGCATCTGCGGTGGTTATCAAATGCTTGGCCAGACCATCCACGACCCGGACGGTATCGAAGGGCCGGCAGGCTCCAGCGCCGGCCTCGGTCTGTTGGACCTGGAAACCGTGATCAGAAAAGAGAAACAGCTGCGCCGGGTAGAAGGCACCATGCAACTGCCCGGCCAGCAAGCAGTCAACGTTACCGGGTATGAGATCCACGCCGGAAGCACCACGGGCGCTGCCTTGCAACAGCCACTGATCCAGCTTGAGCAACACCAGGACGCAGTGATGTCTGCCGATGGTCAGATATTCGGCAGCTACATCCACGGCATTTTTGATTACCAAGACGCTTGTCGTGCAATTCTCAGCTGGGCAGGTTTTGGTGATATCGACACGCCCGATTATGATGCCCTGCGCCAAGAAGGCATCAACCGCATTGCCGATGCCGTTGAGGAACATATTGATATGGTCGCAATAAACGACATTATTTTTGGCCGGCAACAGACCTGACCGTTTATACGCTGATAAAAACCGCTATCAACTGTATGGATTGCCTGACAAGGATTAACCGTTGCCGGATGGCAGTATTTAGCCTGATGTTCACCAAAAGCCCTCAACTTGCTGCGGAAAGCCCTTACTGATCAACCAATATATGCCCGATAGTATCCAACCCTTTGCAAGGGTTTGTCAGTATCGCTTCTGGCATTTGCCGCACGTCTCAGTGCGTGTTGCATAAGGGAACGGGGTGGAACGCCCCGACTGTACCCGCAACTGTAATGGATGAGTTTTCAGTCAACAGGTCACTGGTGAATACCGGGAAGACGACTGAACGCGTTGACACCAGAGTCAGGAAACCTGCCCCGGCAAAACCCATAATGGCCAACCTGCCTGTCAGGCTGGCACCGGGCGGGTAACCTGGCGACTGGGATATTCATATCTCTTTTCAGGGATCATCAGTCACTTTTCGTATATATCGAAAGATGGCGATTGATCCACTGCTACGGACGATCTTGTTGCGGGCAATTCTGTCAACAACAAGCGCTCCGTCACCAGCCGCCTGAATACAGGAACGACTTCGGGCGCAATGAAAGTAGTTATCACGATTCAAAAGATCAAAACAGCGCTGCTATTGACCTTATTGCTGCCCTGGGCTGTGGTCTGGGCAAACCAGGGCAATACCGAACGCTGTGTTACCGACATGAGCGGCCGCACAGTCTGCCTTGCGACGAACAAGCCGAAAATTATCAGCCTGTCGCCCGGCTCAACAGAGCTGATCTTTGCCGCCGGTGCCGGAGCGCAGCTTATTGCCGTTGATCAGCACAGCGATTATCCCGAAGCCGTGGCAAAGCTACCACGGGTGGGTGGCTATCCCAATATCAATATTGAGGCCATTGTTGCCTTACAGCCTGACCTGGTGGCGATCTGGAAAGGGGGAAACTCGCCGTCGGTGGTCAAACAACTGGAGTCGCTTGGCATTACCACTTTTGATTTAGATGCTGTCACCTTCACCGGCATAAAGCAGGCATTGGCACTTATTGGCTTGATCGCCGGAACGGAAGCGCAGGCACAAAAAACCATTGATGAATTCTCTGCTCGCCTGAAGACACTGCAAACACAGTACTCCCATTTATCCCCGGTACCCGTGCTGTTTGAACTTTGGCACACACCGCTGATTGCCGCAGGCAAAGGACTGGTTATCAACGACGTTATTACGTTGTGCGGCGGGCGCAATGTTTACCAGGATATTGCCGCACCCACAGCAAAAATAGGTATCGAGTCCGTTGTCGCACGCAATCCTCAGGTGATTATCGGTTCCGATCCCCGGGGTGACACCGCAGAAACCCGCCAGGCAATGCTCGATTACTGGCAGCAGTGGCCCAACCTTCAGGCTGTGCGTGAGCGACAACTGTTTTCTGTCAACAGCCATTTGATTGCCAGGCCGACACCGCGTGTGCTCGAAGGCGCTGAGATGATCTGCAAACAGTTGCAGGCATTTCGCCGGCCAAAGAGCAATGGCACTGACTTAAGCCGCCTTCCGCTGATACATCTTGAGTCTCCGGGCTTGTGATCTTGAGTGTTGAAGCCTTGCATACGGCTTTGGTCGTCTTTTAACTGCCCGAGGTTC
>Ga0126343_10001532_pt1 | contig 10999 bp, 9 predicted proteins | sample Cyp2metagenome_FD_92531 | JGI IMG/M metagenome (GOLD analysis project Ga0126343, IMG submission 92531) | Coral microbial communities from Lord Howe Island, Old Settlement Bay, Australia - Cyphastrea 2 metagenome | ecosystem: Host-associated > Invertebrates > Cnidaria > Coral ... | reverse complement strand
GATATCGTTGACATAAATTAGAAAAAGTAATGGGCCAAGGACTGAGCCTTGCGGTACACCACAAGTGGTGTTTTGCCTTTTAGATATATGAGAGCCAATTTGCGTAGTTTGAGTGCGACCATCTAGGTAAGATGAGAACCACTTATTTATAACACCACGAAAACCATAGTGATTTAACTTGTGCAAAACAATTTTATGATCGACCGTATCAAAAGCCTTTTTTAGGTCAATGAATACGCCACATGAGAACAAGTGCTTGTCCATGTTTTCCTGTATGGTACTTACAATGTCAAGAATTGCATGCTGAGTTGAGTGCGCTTTACGGAAGCCATATTGAGAAGGAGAAAGTATATCATTTTGCTCAATAAAAGATACCATCCTGGAGTAGACCAATTTTTGGAAAATCCTTTTAAAGTTGGACAGCAAAGAAATAGGCTTATAATTGTTTGGATTGGTGTTATCGTCAGCTTTAAAGATAGGAATAATTATTGCCTTTTTTAATTTATTGGGATACATCCCAGACGAAAGAGAAATATTTATTATACATACATACATGTGTATGTATGTATGCTATGAAATTGATGATGAGCCCCAAACAGTCACCACAACAGCACATGGAATTGTTAATCAGAGCAGCAGCTTGTACTACCGCAGTCGGCCAAGTACGTTGCAGAGCATCAAAGAGAAAGCACATTAAAGCATGAAAGGGGCCTTCTCAAGTATATGATGAAGAATTTGAGGAGGCAGGAGGCTTGCTCGGATTCCAATCACATGGGGACTTGCCAAGGAACAGACAGCAGGTCAGTGATGCTGAACGAAACGCGAAGCTGAAAAAAGACAAAGATGAAATGTGCGAGTTAATTAAGATGTCCAGACTCGAAGCAAGCGAATTAAAGCCATTTATAAGACGTGTCCAAGTCACCCCAGAGCCATCCTGCATTGTAGCAAGTGACAGGCAGCTTAACGATTTGGTACGATTTTGTACAACACAGTTCCTTCTAGAGTCAGTCCTGTGCATAGACACGACATTCAATAATTTATTGGAAACTTCTTTGTTACCCCTACGAAGTACAAACACAAAATCCTGGTTGATAGGCAATACGGCAAGGAACCTACATTATTGGAGCCCAATATGATCCACATGCAAACAAAGGCAAAAAGCTACCGTTTTTTGGTTCGTCGCTTGTCTCCGTCGATGATGAGCTGAGCAATATTCTGGCGATTGGATCCGACAGAGACGCTGCCTTGAGAAAGAGATTTTCATCTCTTTCCCCGATCGCTACACAGCTGAGCTGCAAAGGTCACTTGGAGCAAGATATTCGACGTAACATGAGAAACCTGGGAATTGGCCTGTTTCATGAGAAACTTTTCTTGGAAGATGTATTTCTTTCAGAGGCAAAAAAAGAGCTTGGCTTTGTTGATGCTGCCAGTGGCGACGAGTTTGATGCGATGCTTGAATCGTTGTATCCGATGTGGACCAGACGCGAATTGAAGGCCAGGCAGTTAACCAGTGAGGATGGCACCCTGTTTTACAGCTACTTTCTTCACTATGTTGCAGAAGTCATGAAAAGCACGATGATCGCCAGAGTAAGAAAGAAGACCAGGTATGACGGCAGCTTCTTTTTCAACAACGACCCAGAGCCGATGAACAATCGCATCAAAACACATATGGAAAAGAAGAAGCTCAGTTGGCCTGAATGCGTACAGCAACTCAAGGAAATAGCAGAGGAGCAAGAAAGAAATGTCAACCGGGCATTGATAGACGAGGGGCTCTATAGGACTCGTCCAGAGTGTCGTCGACTGATAATACCAGTAGAAAAGTGGCTTGCAATGTCATAAGACCAAAAGGAGAAAAAGTTGAAAGGATTCAAGAAGATTCCGTTGTCAGAAGCGTTTGGAGTTAGTGCCTCCGCAAATGTTTCTTCCATTCCTTCACTATTGGAGGCAGCAACAGAAGGAATGCCTTCTTCATCTGGTAAGAAACCAGGCCAGAGTGGAAGACGTGGTAGGCGACAACGCCTGTCTTCTCCCAGGCACACAACTGGATTCCGACCAAGGATAACCGTCACTGAAGAGCGTTCATCAGGCGTCAGGGACACAAATGAGTTTCGGCCCAGGCAAACAGCCAGCGAGTTGCAGTCAGCTGTACCTATTGGTGCCAGTGGGTTCCAGCCAACGGTAATGGTAACGGACAGCCACTGGCAGTCAGCCGTGCCTACAGATGCCTGTGGGTTTCAGCCAAAGGTAACAGCCCTCGAAGCACAGTCATCATCTGAGCGTCAGTGCACATGCACTTGGATAATGGACACGAAAGCCTACATGCGTTACGCCACCCAAGTGATGCGCTATCCCCGCACATTTTGATGTTGTCTTTTGCCGAAAAGAGCTGAAAATGTACAAAACCAAAGCGGGCGCCCTCACCTTTTCGGCCCAGCCACACAATGTCTATTATCATTTAAAGAAAACATACATGTTAAAGAAAAACAAACACTTTGCAACAGAAGATCTATTTGTTAATCTTGCTGGACTACAAGCTGCTCACACCCATCAACTGCGCAAAGAATTCGGCTTTGTAATTCAAAATGATTAATTTCATCGGTGTCATGAAAATCTACAAAGCCCACTAATGTCTTTTTTGAAGTTCTTCTTTGTCGACTTGTTATTGGTTAGATACGTTTTGTTCAATATATCATGCATGTCAAACTCTCACACTTCTACGATGGTCACAACACGCATTTCAAGTTTAAGTTTGAATCATTTGGGATTTAAATTTCATCATTGTCTTCAAAAATTCGTTGATAATGGGTGGAGCATGTTTTTTCGAAATCAGACAGATTATTATTGATAATTTTAACAGAGTAAATTTTTGTAAGGAACATTAACAATAGATATTTTCAATGTTGCGGTTTAATGAAAAATTACAGTTAAGAACACTATTGGAAGACCTATAAGTGTTGTTGTTTAAGACATTTCTGTTGTAGTTTTTGCCAGCGGTGCAAAAAACTTTGACGTAATGCTATCAAACAATAAATATTTAATTTAATTTAGCCTCAACCCTTGCTAGAATAGTGATTGATAGCCTAGGAATTAAGTTTCAAGGGTAATCAGGTGTTTAATAACCAGGACAATTTCAGAGTTACACTCCGACTTTCCTTGTGGGTAGCATATCAACCAAGTGATAGTTTCCTGTCTTGATCTCAGCTTTCAAATTGCTTTCTCTCTTCCCTCAATTTCCTTCTTCGCTACGTACCGAGTATAACTACAGACTTTTAGGCCTATTATTACGTCCATCGTTAGAATTTGTGTATAACATCTGAATTGAAGGAAATGTCAGTTAGCGAGAAATTGTAATCGCTGAATATCGCTGCGATTCGATCATTCTTTCATTCATAATGTCAAATGAACGAAAGAAATAAGTAACTAAGGCTCTAGAGAAGGGAATGAATAACACAGCCCTTATATCTCTCACTAAAATAGCGGCTGGTTCCGAAGGAAATTAGGTTCTGATTAGTTGCAGTCCCTATGGCTCAATCTCTCGACCTGTAGTCAGGGCCTATGACTGCTAGGAATAATAGGAAAAGTGTCACTTACTTTTTTCAAGTCAGTTTCCCAGTTTGATAATGCCCTGATAGTATCTCAAATGCTTATGAGAAGCCATCTTGAGTTACATACACTTGTTTCCATATCTCAAAGTGCCCTTGGACGTGAGGTGCCTGCGAATGAAATTAAATCTCTGGAATATAATTGGCGCCGAACTGCCGACAATTTACGACTCCGAACGTTACCTGTTCTTGCTGTACACGAATTTTGTCTGGTTTAGGGTTAGGGTTAGAGATTAGGGTTAGGGTTACCTTTTATATTCAAGTGATTTAATTTCATTCCCAGGCACCTTATGTTCAAGGGCACTTCGAGATATGGAAACAAGTCTTAACTGAGAGAGATTTCGCGCCGAACAGCCGCCAAACTGTTTCCCAGTTTACCCCGGATCCAGATCCGGATCTGAATTTCCGGGTTTTCCATACGTCCGAAATTCGTCCTTTGTTCTCGCGACTTTTCTACGAAAAGTCATCGTATTTTCGAAAGATGTTTCAAAGGATTCTAAGCGAAAACATCACAATCGTCACCGAAAATTCGAGAGAGCGAAATTCAAACTGACGACTTTTCAAGGTAATCAAACGAAAATTCAAGATACAAAACTCGAAGCAGAGAATTGTTATATGACATGAACCGCAGTTATCGACATCCCCGACCAAGCGCTTGTAAATGAACTAAACTCATATCGAAAATAAATTTAATGATGTGACAGTTTAATCGGCTATTTCCAGCTAAAAACGCGATTACCTCGCAAGTAATTCCTTAAAACTAAACCTTGTGAAAGTGAAAAATGATAACTAAACCTGGTCTTGGCAACTTTTATTTTCAAGCCCGCCTATCGATCGGTAAAACTTGGCGCCAATTCCACAAGTAGGTCAGGTCTGTTGACGTGACAATGTTTACAGAAGCCTGCTTTCCCAAAGCAAATCTTAGAAATGAGACAGAACTTTTGTAAACAAAATATTTATTACAATAAACATGACATTTCGTTTTGGAACCAAAGCTCAAAATCTCTCAATGTCTTTAGCGTGTTTTTAGCCAGAGTGGTGCGTGTTTCGATCAGGTCCAGAGTTGAATCGTACAAAACATAACAGTCTTCGGAAGTCTTACCTTGCGAACTGAATCCTTGCCGGGTTAAAGGCAATAAGCTTATTTTAAGCATTTTCTGCTTCCATATCGACCGTAATCATCGACCTAGTGGTTTGTGTTTATGTCGAGCCATGTGGCATGTCACTTAAATACATCCCATACTTGACGGATGTTGACAAACTTGAAATCTACGAGTCCACAGTAGCTTTGCCTGCGGTGTAGATGTTGCTCTCATAACTACATCATGTAAAGGGAAAGTGAGGTGTTTGTAGGGAAAGAGTATTTGCAACTCGCATTGAAGCAGGAGTAAATCTTTTGTTTTGCTCTTCTCCTGGAAAAAGGTAGACTTGCCACAAGGCAACCTTCCAAGTTTTAGGGTAGATTATAGTTAACTGAGAGAAGGAGCTGCGAAATCTTAGGCCACGTCGTGGCAGTGCGAGAGTCGCTAAGCGGCCGAGTCAACAACGATTTTCCTTTGTCTGGCGGGTTTGTTAATAAAACCATGGATAGTAGAAGACTGAATTAGAAACTAGCCACAATCTCATTTTTATACAATCATTTTATCGTAGATTTGAACAGAAACAACCAAGGACGTTTTTCATATATGAGTCACAAAACAGTCGCCAAACATGCATGTAGGGAATATGGCTGTGGTGAGCTCAGTTTTTGGGACAAGATTTTCTCAGAAACAACTGAAAATAATACCAATGAGCAGTAACAAACGCTTACCTTGAAAGTTCAACTGTGCAGGGTCGTCATCGCCGTGGAACAGCAAACAAAGAGAGCAATATACATCAAAACCTGAACTACCACTAGAACCGGAGAAAAAAAAACGAGATGAAGGAGAACAAACCCTACATTTTGGCTGTCTTGCGCCACATATTTGCCATCTTTTCGTCACAAATTTCCACTCTGATGGAAACATCAGACGCCATCTTGAAGCACGAAACAACCAATCGGCGATGCGAAATTTACCCACGCAATATTTGTTTCCAATCCAGTCTATTTACTATCCATGGTAAAACAGGCAAGGACTTTTCTTAGAGTCTAGATAAAGAGCTGAGAAAAAATATAGGACGATTGAGATGCAGAGTTTTGGGAGAAAGGGGGTTGCCGTTTTTTTTTTCTTTTCTTTTCTTTTTTTTTCCCGCAAGTCAGGTAAGTGGTATTAAAACGAATGTAAACGTGAGATAAGTCCCTATATGCATTACATTTTGATGATCAAAATATACGAGTGATTTTGCTTTTTATTTGTTGCGGTGTTTTCTAAAAGAAGTAATAATAATAACAACATCATTATCTTTTTAAAAAAGAAGGCACTGCATATTTTTATTTTCATTGAGCCCAAGTAGTTTAGCACTAGCAGTTGCTATGGTAATACAAAATTAAGTACCCACAGAGTCTGGGCTATGAAAACATGTTGTGAATCGGCGAGTTGCCTTTACGGCCTACAACCATAAACCAACAATGACCGAATAATGATTGTGTAAGAACTACGATGCTTTTAACTTTTCAACTAAATAGTAAAGGAAACCTTTGAAGTATATCCAGGTGAGTCTTGTAGAACTGTCATGTAAATAGACAAGCTTACCGTTCCTTAGTGAGATAACAGCACAAATGAATAATCGCGGCGATTTCGAAATTGTCGTCCAAGCTGAAGTGGTCTGCCAATTTACTGCCAATTCAATCTCTGCCATAGCTGCATTCAAAGCTATTAATTTTCAACAAACACTCACGCAAATTAATAAAAGATGCTGTAAATATCCTTTCTTCAGAAGTGAATAACTCGTCGCGTGGCTTTTCAATTGACACCATGACCAACTAGGTGCCATTTAAAAGCTTACCGTCTCATTAGTCAATCTCAGCGGTTTCTACACCCATCTCAACGCTTTTCAGATCGAACAATTCCACCCGAACATCGGGCTTTTAAAAGATACACACTTGTACTGGATATTCTGGAAGTAAATAACTCGCTACGTGACCTTTCAATTGACACCAACTTCGTATCATTTAAAAGCGTACCGTCTTACTAGTCCATCTCAACGGCTTTTACACCCATCTCAACACATTAAAGATCAAAACCTTCTGCCCAAACATCGTGCTTTGATAACATACACACATGCACTGGCTATTCCGGAAGTAAATAACTCGTCACGTGACTTTTCGATTGTCACCAACTTCGTATCATTTAAAAAAGCTTACGCACCGTCGTATTGGTCAATGCCAAAGGTTTGTACAGTTTTCTCAATAAATTTAAGATCAAAGACTTCCACCCAAACATCGTGCTTTAATAACATACACACATATACTGGCTATTCCCGAAGTGAATAACTCGTCACGTGACTTTTCAATTGACCCCTTGGTATTATTTTAAAGCTAACCGTCTTACTATTCCATCTCAACAGTTTCTATACCCATCTCAACACATTTTAGATCGAAAACTTCCACCCAAACATCGTGCTTTCAAAACATGCACTGTTCTCCTGGCTATTCCGGGAGTGAATAACTCGTCACGTGACCTTATAATGGACACCAACTTGGTATCATGTGAAAGCTTACCTTCCTATTAGTCCATCTTAGTGGCTTCTACACCCATCTCAACGCAATTAATACCGAAAATTTCACTCGAACAACGTGCTGTAATAACATTCGCACCTGTATTGGCTGCATCCGGTTGCGCAACACAGACAAAAAATTAACATGATTATCCCTAAACTATTAGCATATTTTTAGGTTTTTAATATTCAACAAAAATTCATTTATTCCGCCGTAGTCTACGCAATGTTAAAGAGCAATCGAATAAAGAATAAAGAGTGTCCACTTGATTGCCGTATTTTGATGACACTTAAGGCCACAACAGTGCCCCGAAAGGTAGGTATGATGCTTGTTCTATTAAATTCTATAACGAGCTTTTCTGATGGGGTACTACCTTGTTTGCAATTTATTTACAACAGAAATCTAGGGCCCACCACGCTTTTGATTACCAGCGGTTGGCTCAGTTGATAGCAGACACTGGCCTTCCAAATGAGACTGGCATGCCAGCAGGACTGAAGGAAGGGTCATACTGGGAAGAAAATCGCCACCGAATAAGGCAATGGTCCTCCAGAGCCGAACATGATGAAAACAATTTATAACCTCTGGCGGTCGCACTTTTTTGTGTAGTTGGCGACCGAAATGTTGCAAGTAAAGCTAAGATAAGACTACGCTCGTAAAAATCACGCGGTTTTGTCTTAACCTCCATTAACCCTTAATAATGATCTCTAAATTGATACCATTGTAATTAGTGACAAGGCCACCTGAGCGGAGGGGTGTAGTTGGGATTTTGTAGGTGTCAGTTGAAAAGCAACTGCTGCAAAGAAAATCTTGAAAATAAAGCAAATATACTCGATCAGCCAAATGTTAGTCCATAAAAGGAATTTTAATTCAACCTTAAATAGAAATGTGATCAAAAATATATATTATAATCACCCATTCGTATGTAATTTTTCAGGGTAATAAGAAAGATTCCAAACATGCAGAAAGTCGGGAAGGGGACAAAGTTTAAAAGTGCTAGGATCCGGTCAATTTATTTTGCAACAATGGTCAATTATATGCTTCGTTTGCGAGCACAGTTTAACAAGGTTTCAATTCGTTTCAGTTCGTTTGAATTGTTATGTTATGTTATATTTCTCATTGTGTTGCTTTTTCCCAGACTTTTTTAGAATGCCAAGAAGCATCTGATTTGCGCTTAGTGCAGTACTTCACTTAAATAACGTTTTGTGTGATATTTCCGTTTGGCGCCGAAATGTATCCGCAGGATCTGGGTGCGAATTAGGTTTTATATTGAAATAGCGACAACGAATTTGAATATACTCGTATAACAGTCAACCGAAGAATCCACTAGAGAACTTGTAAAGAACAGTTTAACGATGTAAGGATACCCTACAGAATTGTAAGTAACATTTCGATGCGAGTATTTCAACGTTTCAAGTGTAAATTCATATTTAAAACGCAACTCTGTTATTTACTTTGTAGTTTGACTGTTGCCGATGCTGCCCATGATGCCGGTTACCGATGGCAACCAGTACAAAAAATAAAACGGTTTTCCTTGCATCTGTGTGGTCTTCAAGCTGAGTAACGCTTCACTACGTAATCGCGAAACAGTCAAAAAATCTACGAATCGAAGGTTACTCTATCGACTGCAAGACCCTCGAAGAGAGCATCGTGGCAGCACAACCAGTCTCCAAGAACAACTGACAGCGAAACAAGCGACCGACCGACCGATCTTTGAATTTTTACCGTCATTTAAATTCTCGAAAGAAACGCATCATTTTCCAGAACAACCGACAGCCATTAAGCGAGTGACTGACCGTTCTAGAAAATATTTCAAGCTACAACTTTGGTGAGGGAACAGCAACTTAACTGTTATTCAAATTCACTTCGCAATGCCACCGAAAGTTGATGTAAAAACCCTCGTGGGAAAAATGAACAATGCCGTTGGAATTCTTTCGGAGTTAATGGAAGAGTTTGAAGTTATTTTCGCAGTAAAACCTGGACTTGAAAGACTCGAAACAGTGTTCAATTTAGTGGAATCGAAGTACAGATCTGTTAAAAAGCAGCAAGAGGTGATTTTAGACAAATTAATGGAAGAAGGCGCGTCATCGGAAGATGAACTGGTGTTAACAAACAGAAAGCTCGGGGACAGAGTCAAAGCTGAATTTCTCCAGATCGCCTTGAAATACGCAGCGTACGTTTCAAAGTGAGAATAGTCTTTTGAAAGTTCTGACCTCTCAGAAACCTTGCAAACGATAACTTCTGCAGTCGAGAAAATGGCCGTAGCGATAGGATCAAAACCTAGCAGCCTTGAACGATTGACAGTTCCTAACTGAGACGGAGGTCGAAGAACTTATCACACATGGAAAAGGGAGTTTAGACACTGTATCCCAAAATATGGCCAAGACAAAGACGAGCAACTTCAAAGATTCCGAAAAGCAATGCCTAAAGGTTTTTTTTTCTGGACAGATCAAGTCAAGACTTGTAACGACATTGATCAAGCGTGGGAGATTCTCGAAAATGAATTTGCAAATGAGCGAAAACTCATGGATGAACTTTTAGCTGAAATGAACAATCTGAAACAAGTTAAACGGGACTCCAAGTCACTCACGCGTTTCGCCACGACGATTTCCGTATTTGTCCATGATATGAAAGACAACGGCTGCATCGTGTTAGAGGCCGGTCAGAAGATCCATTCTTCTTGTCTCAGCTTTTGTCGAAGCTGGACCCAAGAGACAACACAAACTTTGGAAGAGAGATGCAAAGAGCGGAAAGGAAGAAAATGTGTCAAATCTCGTAACCTGGTTACATCAAGAGGCAACCCTTCGCTCCAGAAGCAAACGAGACAATGAAATTGCAGGCGAAAAAGAACGTACCCACCGAGGATCAACCTTTAGAAGAACAGATAACCACGCTGCTACCAATGACAGAACACCTGAGCAAGAAGTGTGCCTACTCGGTTGTACGTCCAAACACCAGTTACCGGCCTGTCCACTGTATCAAAGTTGAACCGTAAATCGAAGATGGGACGTCGTCAAACAGAGCAAAAGATGCCGGAAATGTCTCAGACCACATCACACGAAGGACTGTAAAAAGGCAGACGGTACTACATGTGATAAATGCAAAAAGAACCATCATCGTTCTCTTCACAACGAGACGATCAACTCGAATCTAAGCCCGAACTCAGTGTCTTTCCGAATGTAATATGTTCCTGCAGAAGGCAATTCCAACTGCGCCGCTGACCGCAAGAAAGATTTCAAACCCATCACTGGTTTATCTCCTGTCCAAAAGGTCAAAGTTATGGACTCGGGTGGAATGCCTGTTGAAATGCTTGCAATGATAGATTCTGGATCAAACACAAGTCTGCTATCTAAGAATGCAGTAATTGGTTTTATCAACTGGGTTGATAATGTGAATTGGCCGCCGTAAAGAGATTCGAAAGCTGACGTTTCGAGCGTTAAATAAAGTTTATTAAAAAAAAACTCTCTTGCAGTAAAAGCAACTGAATTAACGAGTACATTTTACACAATCTTAAATTATTTAAGGTACAATAATTTACAAGCATAACGGTGATACTATCAGTAGAGTCACCTAAAATATTTAAAAGTAAAAAAAGTTTTCTACTCTCTTAGTCCTGCAGGCCTGCATGATCCGGAAGAGAGAATACTTTTGTGTTTTCTGCCTTAAGGGATAGTTAGGCTCATCCAGGAGTGGACTGGGGAGCAGATGATGCAAAGGGTGGCTGGGGGACTTCATTTTCGCCATATATTTGTAGCACAAGTGT
>Ga0126343_10001531_pt1 | contig 10999 bp, 5 predicted proteins | sample Cyp2metagenome_FD_92531 | JGI IMG/M metagenome (GOLD analysis project Ga0126343, IMG submission 92531) | Coral microbial communities from Lord Howe Island, Old Settlement Bay, Australia - Cyphastrea 2 metagenome | ecosystem: Host-associated > Invertebrates > Cnidaria > Coral ... | reverse complement strand
ACTTCACTTTTTCTTCCCACCTACGAAGCTACGTATATCGCCGGATATCTGTTACCTACAGATGACAGATATCGAGAGCATCATGACCATATTTGGATAGTGTTACAATTTGTTGAATAATAACGTCGGATATCTGTTTGTAAGATCGAAATCTTTCTTGGGAAGCAGTGCGGTGCAGTGGGGAAAGCGTTCGCCTCCTTCAATATGGCCTGTGTTCGCCAAATCCTGGAACTGGCGTCATTAGTGGGTTAAGTTTTTGCTGATTCTCGCTTTTCTCCGAGGGGTTTTCTCGGGATCTCCGGCCAGTTTTCCTCCGTATAAAGAAACCACCACTTTTGAATTCGAATTACACTGGACACAGTGGACGAGGAGCCTCTTCGTGAGATGCCACTTCAAACTCCTATTTATTTTAATTTTCTCAGCCTTTAAAGTTGCCGGTTTTCTCTTATTTTATTAGTTATTCTTGTGCCTGTCGTCATGGATTCAAGCTGCTACGGGATGGATCAACTTGCAGAGGTTTGTAAAGCACTTGAAGTTGTTCCTGTTTATCCTTTGCCTTATTTCAAATTATCAGCATTGTGAGAGGGTTTCATCAAAGGAAGCCTTTTGATTGTTCGGGTCAAGAAAACAGTAACAACAGAACCAGCTCCACTTCAGAGAAAAGGGAATCTCTAGTCGGTAACTGAAACGAAACTGACTGATTATCTAAGCAATGTTATCGGCTGGCTAATATCGTATTGAAGGTCTCAGACCTCTCAACTATATGAGCTACGACACTTGTGGTTCTGAGGAACGATGCTCTAAGTCCGGTCCATTTCCTGATCTGATAGCTGAGAAAGATGAACGTTTCCTTATTTCTTTGCCATCAGATGTCGACGAATGTCTGCTAAACACTGCGTGCTGTAACCAAGACTGTACCAACACAGAGGGAAGCTACAACTGCTCTTGCTACCCAGGATACACAGCCATTAGTAACTGCACCTGTTTAGGTGAGTGCCATAGCGAGAGATGTGCAAGGCTGTACGACGCTTTCTTGTGAGACCTCTTAACGTGCAATGGAATCCTGTCAATCAGACCAAATATGAACCGTAAAGGCCCCGTCCAGACTAACCCAGAAGAATTTAAAATCAATGTTTTTGCTCTGAGAACGCCGCTCAAATGTTTTCTACCCACACCACCCCGGAGAAACTAAAAAACGCCATGATCATTGGTCATTTTGGATTTTTGTTTGAGGAAAATTCGATTTAGGAAATCACATGGTTGTCGTGAAATGTCTCCGTTTCCAAAATGTTTTCCGTCCATACGAAAACGTAAAACTGACGTTTTAAAATTCTCCTGAGAGCTTGAAGAGCGTTTTCAAAAAGCTCCGGATCCGTTTTCGTGACGAATTAGTGTGGACGGAAGAGCTGACCGTGGAAAGAAAGCTGCGTTTTAAAATTTCTCTTCCGTAGTATGGACGGCACCAACTGAAGAGATTTATAAAGTTCGATAATGGCTTTAACCATTTTCTTTCAGATATAAACGAGTGTCAGACAAATAACGGAGGATGTGAGCAGGTCTGCACAAACAACCGAGGAAGTTATGCGTAAGTGACATGCCCTTCAAGTAACATATCAAACAGAAAAGACTGTTTCATGGGGATATCCAAAACCGAGAAGACTAGAGTTATGAAATCACGAATATCAGTTTAGTAATTCAAGCTCTTTACCGGAAACGCAAAATCTTTAAGTGACGGATCACGAAGAATAATTTCTTTTAAAAGTTCACGTTTTGGGGAAATTAATAGAGAGGTTAAGCATGACGTTTACGCGGAAAACGGCAAAAGGCAAAATGAAACTCTTGCCGTCTCTTTTCAGCTGTGTGTGAAGTAGAGTGCAATTATTTGTATTTCCAATGAATAGTAGACGACGTTATTCTATTTTTGTGTGCTTTATTTACGGATTAGAAGAAAAGAACTCAAAATCATAAGTTACCTTTGCCGTTTGCCGTCCAGTGCCGTTAACGTCTTGCTTAACCTCTCTGACATCAGCTAATCATGCGTCACGAGAATACCCTTGTACGACCCAAAACTGCATGTCGGGTTTACATGACTGTCTTGAATTCTCCAGACCCCCTTCGTGTTTAGAAGAGGTTATTTAACCATGAAAAGGTGTTTTATTGTTTAATATTGGATATTATCTCGTGCATCGTAAGGAAACCATCCTCTTTCGTTGTTGGTCACCTCAATTTTTTTTTGTTTATTTTTTCAGATGCTCCTGCAACTCGGGCTTTGTGGTGGACAGTAGTGATTCCACGCGTTGTGTGGACATAAACGAGTGTCTTACGGTAAGAAAAAAGGTTGAGATAATGCAGCCTTGGAAGATTCGTAGATTTCCCTAAATCTCAGAATCTAACCTTCCTTGCATGCGTGACCGCAACCCAATTTAGGTATAAATGCAAAAAATAAGCAGCAGATTCTTGAAATAGAAATCCCATGGCCAATATCTTATGAATTTAGATTGTCAATAACTTTTGCTTCTTCTTAGTTCCTAGCTCTCTCTGGGTTAATAGAGCCATAATAAAATGTATTAGTATATATTAGTTTATCCTAAAACAGTGCATAGCGTTGGGAAGGCGCGTGCTGATTGGTTCGTCAAACTCCGAATATCCTGTGCCATTTACCTCCGAGCAACTCGAGAGAAAATGGCATCCCGGTTTGCGTCCGTGACAAGTGAAGAAATGATCCAAATTAATTTTTGTGGTGTATATTATCTCACTGTTTTAGTATATACTAAAGCAACTATTCACCTCGGTGTCGGTGGTTAGCGGTGGCTATTTACCTCGCCGCTTCGCGGCTTGGTAAATATCCACCAGTTACCACCTCCACTTCGGTGAATAGTTGTTAACTAAAACAGTGTTTAGCGTTGAAGGCGTGCGCTGTTTGGTTCGTCAAACTCCGAATATCCTGTGCTATTTACCTCCGAGAAACTCGAGAGAACATGGCGTCCCGATTTGCATCCGTGAAGAAATGATCCAAATTAATTTTTTGTGGTGTATATTATCTCACTGTTTTAGTATATACTAAAACAACTATTCACCTCAGTGTCGATGGTTAGTGGTGGCTATTTACCTCGCCGCTTCGCGGCTCGGTAAATATCCAGCACAAACCACCCCCACTTCGGTGAATAGTTGTTAAATATCACGATGCAGTGCACATGTAGTTACCAGTTTCCACCTTAGGTCGTAACCCGAATCAAATACCGACCGCGTAGGAGACTGGGGAAGATGGGTTTAAAGAAGGGAGAGATGTTAAACAATTTAACTCGGTAGTTATTTGAAATCTTGAAGCCCGAGAATGGCCGGAAACGTCTAATAAACTTTAAAAATACAGTCACCTCCCTAGTAAGCGGACACCCACGGGAACTGGAAAAAAGTGCTCGTTAATAGTAGATCTGTCCGCTTACGAAGAAATCTTCCCTATATAAGCGGACACACACGAAACATAGGGCGTATGCCCGCTTCTGGGAGAGTTACATTAGCGGGTGTTAACTGAAGGTAACTCAGTTTCATTACCATTTGTCGATTATTATACATGGAGTGTCCGCTTACGAGAGCGCGTAAACAACAGAAAAATCCAATTTTTCATTTTCAAAAGAGTCCGCGTTCGCTTACGAGAGAGTGTCCGCCTACGGGAATGTATAAATACACAGTTTGATTGGGAGGTAAAAAGGAAAATTGTCCTTAAGCTGGACTGTTTACAGTCCCCTATTTTTCCGTGAGATCGTAGATGTCGATCGTTGAGTTCGACGGGCCGCCATCTTGGTCTCTGGAGCGAAACTGTGGAGAGTACGAAATGCCCGTGGGTGGGGGTGGTGGAGTGCACGGCGGGCGCCCCTTCACCCCCACGCTATTAACCCCACTGCCACTACCCACGGGCATTTTGTACTCTCCCCAGTTTAGCTCGCATCAAGAGACCAAGATAGCGGCTCGTCGAATTCAACGATCGACATCTACGACCTCTTGGAAAAATAGGGGATTGTGAACAGTCTGTCCTTAGGTAAGCAGAGCTGTCCGTTTACGTCAGTGTCCGTTAGCGGAGACTAAGTTGACTGTAGACACAATTTCGAGAATTTCTTGCTAATTGACAGGCTCTACAAGCAGAAACATTAAGGGGTTAAGGTATTGGACTTCATGTTCATTACCCCTATGCTGCTTGAAGAATTTCACTGGCAACGAGGGATGTAAAAATCCAAGGTTTTCTAACTATGACTGGCGTCTGTTTTCAGGACAATGGAGGTTGTCATCATAACTGTACCAACACTCCCGGCTCGTTTCAATGTACTTGCCATCCAGCGTACAAGCTACAGATGGACAGAAAAACTTGTGGACGTAAGTAAAACTTCATTTGACTTCTTTATAATTTTAAGCCTTGTTTGAAGCCTAATACAGAAGTCCTATGGGCAATCTAGGATTGGGGGCAATATTTCCGCGTTTCCAGCCTGACGCTTCAGAATTAGTCGATCTCACCAATTTGTTACCAGCCACTCGAAGCATGATGTCTATTGCATGTGTGGCTTCGAGATTCCTTTTTTTAGTTTACAAAGGCATGATGAAACCTATTACCTGATGTTTTTGGTATGCTGTCTCTGCTTACTCTCCAGCGCAGGAGAAATTTATCGGTATTTTAACGGTCTTTGCCTTGAAGGTCACCTACGTTTACATGTTGGATCTTCTTACATTGCATTTAGATTGTCCCACGTGTGATGATTTTGAGGCCTTGTTAGAGACCGTTGAAGACCTAAAAAATAAGGTACGTTTGTTTTAAAAAATGATGATAAATGAACAAAAAACGAATGGATGGCAAACTGGCGAAAGAACAAACGAACAGACGAACTTGGGGGATCGAGGGAGGGAGGGAGAGAGCGCGTGCGAGATAGCGAACGAACAAACGGACAAATGAACAAATGAACGAACGAACGAACGGAAGGGCGAGCGAACGACCGACCGACCGAGCGAACGAGCGAGCGAGCGAGCGGACGAACGAACCAATGAAGTAACGAATTAACGGACATATGACTAGATGAGCGAACGACCCGGGGCGAGCGGACAGACGAACGAAGAAAGGAACAAAGGAGCAAACGAAGAAACGAAAAAAACGAAGAAAAGAAAAAGCAAAAAACGAAGAAACGAAGAAACGAAGAAACGAAGAAACGAAGAAACGAAGAGACAAAGAGACAAAGAGACGAAGAGACGAAGAGAGGAACAAACGAACAAACGCACGAACGGACGGACGGACGGGCGAGCTAATGAGCGAACGCAAGAACGAACCTACGAGGCGACGAATGAAAGAACAAATGCGCAATTGCGCAATTTGCTTATTTAAAGACATTATACTGCGAACAGTCTCTCCCTCCCTCGAAAACCGAGCGCGACGTTCCCATGCTTATTTGTTTTGCGTTCTTGCCAACGGATTTTCGAGGAAAAGAGAGACTGCTCGCAGTCAATAAAGACATCTGCTTAAAATGTTGCTTGTTTTCTCATTTAAGCTCGCTTCTATTGAGGTCTGGAAACAAAGCATTAGTAGCCAAGGATGCATCTTTGGATTGGAGTTCAAACCCGATGGAACATCCTGGAAGAAATCTCCTTGTGAAATTTGTCACTGCGAGGTTGGGTTATGCATTTATTGTATGGTTTATTCACTACGAGTGAAGTCAATGTGGCTGGATTATCATTTTTCTCGTGTTAAGTACCTAGACGCACTCGAGGTCAATAAAAATGGAGAAAACGAACGAGGCCGATTTCCAGCCTTCTTGACTCAACAAGCCTGGTCAATCGAGAAATATTTTCTTGCGCAAATAAGAGGGGCTACGATATTGTGATGGGGCGGCCGCTTTCAACTTGCCTCAAGGTTCAACAGTATCATTGCACAGTATAATTAAAACTAGTTTTTCTTCGTAACCATGGTTCTTTGGTTATCTGCAGGTGGTCTCTTGTCATCTAATTTATCGTAAATGGTTTTCCACATTTAGATATTTTTTTTTTCTTCGCGTCCATCGAGGCTTACACAGTTCTTTTGTTTTCTTCAGGGAAGCCAGGCCCGCTGTGAGGCGATTTCTGGTTGTAGAGGTAAGTAATTACATTTGAAAACAGTTGATTTAGCTGTTTGTTTGTTTGTTTGTTTGTTTGTTTGTTTGTCATCTGATTATTTGATTGCTCCTAGAGTTAATGTATCATCTTCAAGCATAACAGTGAGCAGACGCAGTAATGATGAATAGCGCCCTTTGTTTGGAAAATAGGGAGCTTTTAAAAGCAACGACGACGACGGCGCTGAGGACAACGCCTATTAAAAAATGAATTTATATTTTGCAAGTGAAATTCGCGGTTAGCCAATGGCATGAAAAACGTGCTACAGCTACATACATAACGATGACATTCAATTCCAAAGGGAAATACGGAAAAATTAGCTGGTGTCTTCCTCGTTTCGTAGACACCGCAGAACTTGGTCATTTCACGTTGTTGTTTTGCAGAGAACCACAAAAAAAAAATAACAAAGATTGATAACGCACGTGCACAGCTATTGTTTTCAGCTCATAAAACTTTAGTTTGGTGACGATTTTGTTGCCGTCGTCGTCGTGGTTTACTTAAGTTACCTATGCAGAGGACGGCAAAGAAATAGCAAAGATTTATAACGCACGTGCAACGCTACTATTCTGCTCATTAGACTTTTTGTTTGGAGACGTTTTCGTTGCCGTCGTCGTCGTGGTTCACTTAGGCCCCTTCCACACTTCACCGGAGGAATTTGCAAACGGTGCTTTATTTCTCCGGTTAGGCCTTCCGTCCACACTAATCCGGAGAAAGTGTCCATCGAAAACCGAGCTTTTCGAAAACGCTCTTGAAAACGGAGGAATTTGAAAACGGAGCTTCGCGTTTTAGTGTGGACAGAAAACATTTTGTAAACGGAGCTTTTCGAGAACCAACCTCGTTCCCAGGGTCCTCTCTCTACCTCGAGGACCCTGGGAACGAGGTGTCAGGTGATTTGTCTGCCCGATTCTTCCTCAAACACAAAACCAAAATGGCGGCCGAAATGGTGATTGCCATGCGCATGCTCACGGGTGCCCTCAAGCGTTTCTGCCGCCGGCGATTGTTGCGTGTTCAAATTCCTGCAGTGTAGTGTGGAAGGGGCCGTAAGCTCCCTATTAAGAAAGCGCATCTTATTGATTTCTACGGTTAGGTCTGCCATCCACACTAATACGTCACGAAAACCGAGCTTTCAAACCGGACGAATTTGAAAACGCTGGCTTTGTGCCTTCGTCTTTAGACAGAAAACATTTTGAAAACGGGGATTTTTCGAAAACCATGGCGTCTCGATAATCACGTGATTTTCTTTAGCGAGTTTTCCTCAAACACACATCCAAAATGGCCGCTGATTGTTGCGTTTTTTTTAATTACTTCAGCTTAGGGTGAACAGAAACCCACCTTTTTCAAATTCATCCGACGTAGAGAAACCAGAGATAAGATATTCAGAACAACTCGTGAGCATCTAATAACAATAACAACAGCAAAAGAAATAGCAATACCACTACTTTTCCATATCTATTTGCAATAAACGACATTAGACTTTTGTTGTATCATTTGACAGTCTTTCTTCAAAATGTTACTTATTTAGACAGCACGACTGCGTCCCCCACTACAGGAGAAAGTGTGACGATTACTGATGACGATGATGATGATGACGACGACGAGGAAGATTCCAGTTCAAGTAAGAAATGTCTGTAATTTACTTGAGCATGATCAAGGCTACTAATTGCGTCTTTGCAAATCTTCCATAGGATAGTCGGTCGACTGTTTAATTTTTCGACGGGTTATGCCAGATCACATAAGTTGGAGGAACAAGCGCTTGGTTTAATAAATGTTCGCTAAAACAATCGAAAAATTCCGTTCAAAAACAAAGCGCAAACACTCGAGAGTACTTTACAAGTTGCTATATGTCATCTTGGAGCCATAAGTCGCTCAGCAACCTCGAACCCAAGAGTATAGGCTCGTCGCCGTCGGGAGAACGGAACAGGCCATTTTACATTCGTTTGCTCAGTAACCTGGCCATTAACTCAAGCGAGGCTGGAGGTGACCTTTCTTTGATACAGACCTCTCTGCTTTTGTCATGTAAATGAAACTAATTAGCATAATAACAACTTGATTTGCACGACAAACAGTAAGGTCTGTATCAAAATAATATCACCTTCAGCCTCGATGTCATTCAAAGGCCAGGTCACTTAGCAGACACCGTAAAATGGTATATTTATCATTAGTGTGATACTTGTTCGTTTGGCTGGGATGGAGACTGTAACCAGTCTTACTATTCATTATATTCCCTGGGCAGCGGTTTTATCTTGTTATGGATTTTTATCCCTCCGCGTTGTACTCTAATAATTCTAATAAAAACAGTCGTCCTTGACACGCAGTTATCATCAGAAGCTGTAGAGATGTCAAAGTTATAGTATTGCTGCAGACCAACCACTGAGTACATCGGCTTTTTCTTCCAGCACAGAGCTTGGCCAGCTAAAATCCAAGTTTCACATTTGAGTTTTTTCTCAAGTTTTTGATTTAATTAGCGTACAAACAAGATAAATTTGATTCATTCTTTTCAGGTGGTGACGATCAGACTACTCTCACCACTGCGAAGATTTCGCCCACACCAAGACAACTGTCGGAGAGTGAGCTGTTCACTATAAACAAGAAACGCCTGCAGAGGAGAGGATTTTCCTGATAAATCAGTTATATTTGCAAAAGAATCCGTGTTAAATATGTGTGTAGACTAAGGGAAGTTTGAAGTTTTTTTAAGATAGAGGTTAAGCTTGACGTGTACGGCAAACGGCAAACGACAAAAATGAAACTTTTGCCGTCCCTTCTCAGCTGTGTGTACAGTAGAGTGAAATTATTTGTATTTGCAATAAATAGTATGAGACGTTATTCGAGTTTTGAGTGCTGGATTAGAAGAAAAGAACTCAAAACCAGAGGTTATCTTTGCCGTTTGCCGCTGCGGTTAACGTGATGCTCAACCTCTCTAATAAGTTAAGAATATATGGTGGGGTGCGATAGTGGGAGTTCGAAACCTTCAAGACAGGAAAAACTGTTTGTTTTAGGTTATCTGCCTGAAGTCTCTCTGAAGCAACTTTCGTGTTCAAATGTTGGCATACATGACTTTGGAAAAATTTACTGTGGTTTGCTCAATTTACTGTGGTTTGCTCGTATAATGTACGGTTTACCAGCTCGCCTATTTAAGAAATAGAAAACATGTACCGTGTTTCTATCGAGTTTTAGTAGAATTTTACTTGTGTACGTAAATGTTGTAATCTGATTGGCTGAGCCATTGAATACTATCAGCCATTATAGTTCGCCACTAAATTTTCTCCGATCCTCATTGCCCTCGAAGCTTCGCTTCTCGGGCAAATATTTGTATTAAGAACATCAAATTTCCGCGGGTCAGCAATCAGCCGATAGTTCCTCGACAGAAACACTTTATTGTTTAATTGGTGTGCAGTGACTGGAGGTCGTCTAGGATATGGCGAGGTTTTTTTCGTTTTTCCAGCGTTTTAAAGAAACATCTCAATGCGAATGGATAATCAAATTCCTAACAAGTCATAATGAAGGACATTTACGGCTTCTTGACATTTAAAACAGTTAAAATTATTTCAAAAAACAGATGCGCTCGAGCACACAGCGCAAAGCTTAATAATACGTCAAGAAATAATTGGAAACCGTTATTTGAAGTAAATTTTAAAACAATTAGATTATTCGTTCTCGATTTCTATGAGGTGATAGCAATCTCGAGCTCATAATCTAATTGTTAAATAGAAACACGAGCGGAAGTTTGGGAGAACGAGAAATGCTGTGTGAACACGAGCGTTTCCACAGCTTTTTCGAGTTTTCCAAACTTTCACGAGTGTTTCTATAACTCGATAGAAACACGAAGACCATGCTTTCTGTTTCTTTTAGAAGACATCGCAACGAAGAATAGGAAAACAATTTGTTAACGATGATTATCAAAATGTAGATTCTCTTTGCTCGCGCCATCTTTACGTCAACATGCAGCGTGTGTCTCCATCGAGTAATACGTACAAACACGATTATTAAACAATCAGCGCGCTTAGTCTTTTAGGATTTTTGATAAGAACAGTTGAAACATGAGCAATTTTCCTGAAAAAGGCAATAGTACAGTTTTGAAGTCAGGCAAGGGCTTTAACATGTTGAACAAAACATTTTTCGAAAAGAATTCTAGCGGGTTTAGATTTGTTTCCCCGTTTTAATGATGTAGAATATTTTACGGTAGCTTTTTGGACGTTTTTCTGATTACATAAATGTTTGTAATATGTTACCTATATCTTTTAATGCAATTTTCATTAAACCAATGCATAAAATACAAACTTCTGTACTACAAATAAGAGTGGTTCTTGGCGGGTTGACTGAGTTCTTTGCTATCTTGTACCTTTCGGTTTGCCGTTTTAATTTCATTTCAAAACAACTGCAGCCGAGCGCAAAGTCATAGTGATTTTATTTCAGCTAAAAAAAACTTCTCATTTTCATGAAGACTTCTCTTTTGACATTTCCCGATATTTTTGTGTTCCATGATCTTGGATTACGTCACATCAGCAACACCCATCATGTCATGCTAATCACGGGGTATAAACTGTGCGTACGCGTGTAAGATTAGTCTCTGTTAAACAAAGCGATATATATTTAGAGCATTGTTTTGCAACGTCTTCAGGAACAAAAACGTTCCTATTTTTGTCTTTACCTTATTTTTTAAATTACAAACTAAGGTTTCCACCATTTACATGTTACAAGATGACTTCAGATTTTCTTGATTCCGCTCTAGATCATAAGGCGCGTCTGCTGGGAGTGGTCACACACGTATGAAGAATGCATGTCACTCTTGAGAATACTATGAGGGATTCCACACACGTGCTTTGAATCAATAGGCCACGCTCGATATGTCAATATTCTAACATGGCTCCCAAGCTTT
>Ga0126343_10001530_pt1 | contig 11000 bp, 9 predicted proteins | sample Cyp2metagenome_FD_92531 | JGI IMG/M metagenome (GOLD analysis project Ga0126343, IMG submission 92531) | Coral microbial communities from Lord Howe Island, Old Settlement Bay, Australia - Cyphastrea 2 metagenome | ecosystem: Host-associated > Invertebrates > Cnidaria > Coral ... | reverse complement strand
AATAGAAAGGAAAATGGGAGAGATCGGCCTTCCCCTTTGGCCGCCATTTTTCTTTTAGGCTGTTGTGCGGACGTCGGCGAAAGCAAGATCATTTTCGCGGGAAATAAAGAACTCCCGCAGATACCACAGTTCTAAAAATAAAAAGATACGGGAAAGGGTTGACTCAAGGGTACAATTGGTATGGAGGCTCCGGGTCATGGGCTCCTGCACGTACGCACGACGCTGGCGATGACGCCGGCGATGACAACGGCGATATCGACGGCGACGGACTCGAGCAACAAGGTCGCCATACAGCTACTAGGTTGACCAAGACATGCATCCTTGGTTTACAGCGTACACCTTTGCTATTGGACATCCCTGTTATGACCATTTAATACCTGTCTGAATAAGATTTCCGCTGACCAGTATAGCCTGACCCTATCGCGGGCTCAGGTCTGGAGCTCATTAAAGTTACCTGGGCCGGGTTGTTCAAAGCCCGATTACGCTAACCCAGGATTAGCGAGAATTTTAATTTTATCTTTAAAGCTTTTCAGCAGGGAGTTCTGTGTAAATATTTTTGTCCTTCAGTTTTGAGCATGAGTACTCTCAAATTACACAAAACACAAAACACAAGCGATGGATGACACTTTTATGCAAAAGAAAATGTCCCGCCGGTTAACTTTTGATACTGGGTTACCGTTAACCGGCTTTCGAACAACCCGGCCTTGTTGATCAAACGTCTTACTGGATCGCCTGTTTCAAGTCGTATACAGTTGTACTGGATCAGAAGTTAATCAGAGCATGTGATTGTCTTTTTAGTAACAACAGTCAGGCAGACAACCTTGGAAACTACTTCAGCAGCACGTTTAACAACATCGATCACAAGTCCATCGACAGAAGAAAAATCAACAGGTAGGAAACTAGTTTGAGTTCGAGCGACGCTCTTTCGTTCGATTGGCCTTGTGCGAAAATGAAGAAATGATTACCATCAAAAAAAAGAATCAAAGAGCAGAGTAGGCTCCCTGTTCATTTGCTCTTCCTTGCGGTTTTTCTTTTCTGTTTTTCAAAGAGACAATAATCATGCGATCAATCGACAAATGACCAAAATGAACAACGAATTCCATAGGGAGAGATTGGGTATTAATAGGTTAAACGACGTTTTACTCAAAATCTACCTGAATAAAAACCTCAGCATTTCAGGAATTGGAAATTGACTCTGATTAAACATTCATGCCGAGTATAATAACAACATGTAAGACACATCTGCTCAAATTTACAATTAAATTGTGAAGTTTTTGCTCATTTCACAAATAGCTCAAAATCTGTCTCACAAATTCTCTTTAAATTAAATTTTGGTCTCCCCTGAAATCAAGGGTGAACATTTCATGATGGTTTGTGTGGTACATGTAGCTTTTCTAGCAAACATCGTTCAAAGCCTTCTACAACTGTTGGACGGGAATGGAACAGAGCATTCTTTTTTGTTGAAGCGCGAGCTCATGTTACACCAGGTATGTTGCATGCGAGAAAACTAGGGTAAATTAGGGCTATTTTACCAGTTGTTCATTGCCCTTTTTTCATAATCTTTTCACTAATCCTGGGCTTAAACACTCATTTCAAAGCAGTTTGATCAAGTTTCAATTGCTAAAGTGGTTTCCTTCCTTACTAAATCTACTTACGTCATATTTGTGAGCTCAACTAAAGCCCCAAACAAGCCATCGAAAGATTTCAACACAACACATTCCAGCCAAACGATCGCAACATTGAAAACAACATATGGCAAAATTTTTTGGGCACAACATGTTGAGCCTGTTTGGCCACCCTGTTGCGACGAGGTCTGACATTTTTTGGGTGCTGTAAATCGAATTAATGCGCAAGTCCGGGTGCAGCATTGTTGCACACACCTGGCCAAACAACCACAACATCCTGCAACATCCACAAATGTCGAATGAAAACTTTGACCAGTTTATAATCAACCGACAACATATAACGTATCGTAACACGTCGGAAACTTGCACAACACGCTGGGCCCAAAATTGTTGCGATATGTTGCCTTGAAATATTGCGATCGCTTACTCGGGTTTCAGATTGCATGCAATCGTAGCGCACGGCACTGAGTTCTTCGGAAATCTGTAGTAAGCCTCCTTTTTCGGGCTATCACCAACCCAGCCTAGGGATATGCTTCAAGGCAGATATCAAGGAAACACCTCTTGCATGCATTAGCCCATTCCCAAGTTGCCTTAAAGGTGAAATGCAACGAAATTGAGCCTTGTTTGATTATAAGCTAAAATGAAGGATACTGATCCAAATAATCATAATCCAAAGTTTTAAATGACTTGGTCAAAAAGCGGCCGAGATATTCGACCTTGAAAACAGCTATTTTTCTTCGCTTTACAAACGGAACGGTTCGTAGAAACTTTGGAAAATTGTCGGAACAGGATTTTGCGACGTCATAATTAGTGAGCTTCCCTCTCAGAGCAACAGAGAATAAGGGCAAATGTGAGTGTTTTGTGCAGCTTCATTCAAAAATCTTTGGTATGAGCCTGGTTACATCCCTTTAAAGGATGAGAAACGATGCACGGAATGGATCATTTTGATAAAAAGAGGAAAGTATTGTCAGAAGAAGCGATTATAACCGACTGTCTCATCTACAAGGCACACAGTCCCAGCAAACAAGAGCAATCAAATTAAGCAGAAACCTCTTCAAGCGGTGTCTTTCGCAATCGCTAACCAGGTTTCGAGTTCAAGCCCAAAAACCTTCGAGGCTGTACCATATGCCGTAAAGCCGAGCCTTGACGACGTACATGTTTTCTTAGAAACAAACGCTTTACCAACAAGGAATGCAATTGTCATTCGATTCAGTTTTTTCCTCCCTTCCATTGGCCGACAGCCCACCACGTGACCTGCAAATAACTGCCTACAAATAATGGTCTGCTCATGCGTAGTACCATCTAAACGTGTTTTGCTGCAAATAATAGTCTGCCCATGAGTAATAGGAGCCACGTTCTCGAGAGAAAAATTGCTGATCGCTTCCCTGAGCTGCCAGGTAGTGATTAAAATATGAAAACAAACTTAGGGATCGAATGATAACACAATTATTGAACTCGGTCGTCGCAAAATATCGTGATTAGTCAGTGTCTCGCCGATTCATTATTTGCCTCAGCCTTCGGCTTCGGCAAATAATTAATCAGCTCGCCACTGACAAATTACGATATTTTGCTCGACCTCGTCTAATAATTGTTAATCGTTCGGCAGCCATATTGTGAAGAGAAGAAAGTGATGTAAAGTCCGAGGTGAAGTCGCTGTATGTAAAACTACTGCTGTGTTTTATTATATCAAGTTTGACTTTTTAGATTCAGAATCTTATGTTTTAAACTTAGCTTAGCTGAAATAAAAAAAAGGATTATACATGTAGAAAAGTGTCATTTTTGTCATTCAACACGAATTCACGCCATTGTGATTTGTAAATGCCGTATCGAGTCAGTTCGATCGAAGGATGTTTCGATCGAGAGTTCATTCGACCGAAACCAAAGGTCAGTTCGATCGAAGCAAAGGTTTTGATAAAAGAGTAAGTGATGCTAAACACTGAGACTCAATGCATATAGAGATTATTATTCGTTCTTTCATCCACTGCCAAGCTAAATAAGTTTAATGAAGACCTTATTCTATAAAAACGCCTTAATAAATCATCTTGAATTACCAACAACTATTTGCACCAACATCGTTATTAGTTGAATAACATATAAACGTACTTTTTACAAGAGTATTGATGATGTTTTTTTTCAGTCGAAATGCACCTATCAATGTCAAGCCCGAGGTGGGTTAGGCCGTGGGGTACGGCAACCACCCAGAATTTGACCGTGACATATATCCCCAGGATGAGGATATTAATCATTTGATCTTTCAATTACAACGAGCAGAAGGGAAGTAAACCATTCTTTTGACCATTATTATTTTTTGCCTGAGGGTGGGGTTTTTGTTAATTTTTGAAGAAAATGTCAAAATCCCCAAACTACACCCGATCCTGGGGAGCAGGGTTGGCGCAGCGGTGAGAGCGCTCGCCTTCCACCAATGTGTCCCGGGATTGATTTCCGGAGGCGTAATATGTAGACTGAGTTTGTTGGTTCTCTACTTTGCTCCGAGAGGTTTTTCTCAAGAAACTCCGGTTTTCCCATCTCCTCAAAAACCAACATTTAAGTTGATTTGATTCGATTTGTTTGATTTATTAATTTGATTTGATTTATTTCGTTTACAGTCTCCTCGATAAGTAGAGCACTTGCGCTCAGCTACAATGACTAGAGACTTGAATAAAGTTATTATTATTATTATTATTATTATTATTATTATTATTATTATCTCACCACCCCTTGGGCTTGACATTGATAGGTGCTTAACTTCAGTGCTGCGATGTAGTATCAGGTCGGTTTCAGTGTATTCGGAGGAGACTTCTGTGTTAAGAGGGATGGGGGTAATAGCCCAGAAAGTGGAGTTAAACTCCTTTTCATGTACACGTCATGTGAATATTATTGTTTATAGGCATGCTGATAAATCAACTTTTTGCTGGACAGAAGGATTAAATGCAACAATCACAAGCCCCCTTGTATTATATAAATGGTAGTTCCTGACGAAGACTAGCAAAGATCCATATCTCTAGTGACCTTATCACGAGACAAATGACAACACGTACAATTCTCATCTCTTTACAATGCAAAAAGAGACAAGCAGCCACAGCACTTTCCTATGAGATTTCCTCAACTAGGAGTTTGCAATAACTTTATCAAAGTCACTAACCTCAGAGTCTTTTAAAATCTGAAAAAAAACTATTTACTTGTCTAAACCTGAGTATGGCATGAGTTGAAATTAAAGTTGCTTATCTTTCTGGATTTGTATGCTCCTGTATAGAACATGTTGAGGTGGGTGTGTCGTAACCCTTCAATTGTCAATGGGTTAATTCATATCTGTTCTATCAGAATACTTTATATTTTGATTTGAACGTCTCTCATGTTTCTAATTTAGGCCAGAGTGCTTACTTTGAAACTAAAACCAGGATCTTTACATTCAGTACATGAAATGCATGTCATTTGATTTATAATTAATAAAGTTAAATTGATGTTTAGCTAATTTGGTGTGATTAGACATAGGAAGCTACATGTACAATACTTCAGAGAGCAAGTAAGTAATTTCTCAAAATAAATTGCCAGGTAAGTGCTTATAAATGCAGGGAATAGAATCACAAAATATAAACGGAAGCAATTCAGGAATACAATCCTAAAGCACTGGTCATTGTGGGTGGCGCAGTGGCCTCATGGTTAATGCGCCCGACTGAGGAGCAACAGTCTGGATTCGGGCACTGCCTGGGTATATTGTATTGTATTTTTTGGCAAACCACTTTACTCTCACAGTGCCTCTCTCCACCCAGGTGTATGAATGGGTACTGGTGAATTTAATGCTCGGGGGTAACCCTGCAATGGACTTGCATCCCATCCAGGGAGGGGGATAGAAAGGGGAAGAATACTCCTTGTTGCTTTGTGCTACTAAAACCGTGATAACCTCCAACCTGATACACCACTCGGCTCGTATGTAGACTTTACCTTTTACCATTCTACTGGTCATGAGAGTGTTTGCCACACATTATGCTAATCACAGTTATTAGGTTTGAAAATTCTCTGACTTTTCCCTGACTAACTAAATAATCACAAATTAAAATGTTGGATGTAGTACCAGCCTCCAGCCTCTAGCCCCTGGCATCCATACTTTCTACCCATTTACGACTGATATGTTTTCAACTAATTTACTTTGTTAACAGAATAATCTTTGAGATTCCAGCAATGTAACATGTATGTTTAATTTTTCCTGGTTTGATGAACTTTTCCCTAACCATTTTCTGACCTGTGAAAACCTTGCAATCTTTAGCATTCTAACGACGAAAAAAGTGTCTTCGTGTTATGTAAAACAAGGAAAACAAGATGAGTTGAAACGTCCAACATTCGACCAAAACAAGTACCGGTATCAGTATGGGCTTATATCGGCTAATATCAGGTGAGCTTATCAACTTTTCATGCTGACAGAAAGAAAATTGTAAACATCATCTTTTGCAAAATAAAACAAGACAAAGACTCGAAGACGAACTTTATTCATTAACCTATTACTGATCTGTGAACAGCAGCTTTTAACATATTCAGAAAGGCTCGCCATTGTCACCAATCCATTTATAGTCGCTTCTTCCGTTGTTGACATTGTGATGCCATGTTGGTCACTCGAGGAGTCTGATCCTCTCAAGTTTACTTCGACTGACTCGTTGCATGATTCCAATGATTCGAACTTACACGGCTGTATTTGGACATTTCTAAATAATACATCAGGGGCTTGATCTATTTTATACATCGGCTAATCAATAAACACCAGGACATCCTTGAAACACACTCAATAATCTCAAGGAAATTATAGTCGCGAAAATAAGCTCGCCAAACATGACGTCACAAATACCCATAGTTTCGTTTCCACTCTAGCACGGCCATTTCTGGTTCGTTTTCGTGAAGCTCTCGGAAATCGTCGGTTTTTCGCGTCTTGGGCGCCTCAGGTCGCACAGAAGTTATTTTTAAGAGTTGATTCTGCTTCATGTTGGTGCAACTCACTATTTTATAAAGGTTTTCCGACACCAGAAAAATTGTCCAAATTTCGTTGCATTTGACCTTTAATATATATATATGGTGAAGTTATAGGGAGAAAATGACGAAGAAAGAGGCTGTTTTAGGAGAGATAATAGCCCACAAGTCAAGTCTATTACAGTTATATTTAGTACGGAGCTACGCTTTTAGGCTGGCCTAAATCTCTATATTATTTAGTAGTTGCCTAGTTAAACAGAGGCCAACTGGCTTAAACACAGGTTTGTACTGGATCAGAAATGAATCGGGATATATATGATTGTCTTAAAGTCAGAACATCGAGGAAGGTATCTTTAGCAATTACCTCGGCAAATCGTTTAACAACACCGCAGACTACAAGTCCACCGACAGAAGCAAAATCAAAAGGTAGGAAAATAGTTTGAGTTCGAACAATTCTCTTTCGTTTGACTAGCCTTGTGCAAAAATGAGAAAAGGATTTCCTTAATAAAGAGAAGGAGAATCAAAGAGCGAAAGAGGTTATGTGTTCATCTGCCCTTCCTTGTAGATTTTTCGCTTATTTTTCTGTTTTTCTTAACAATTAAGAGACCAAAATCAATCGCTTGTGAATTCACTATTAAAAATGGCAGGGGTGGAAAAGAAACCGAACTAATGACAGAGGTACCGAACGTTCGAATGATTGTTTATCTGATAATCAATTTTGCAGATCGAAAGAAATATTCTTGGATTGATAAATAGCTGAATACCCAGTTGCATGTGTTGCGTTAGTTTGTTGTTTTGTAGTTCTTGATCACTATCTTTGAAAATTATCATAAAATAGAATGCTTCGTCAGGTTAAGATTGAACACTGGTGAATAGTTTTATATTTTTTCCTTCTGAAAATGACTCATCGTGCTCTTAATCAGGCTGAATTTTTTCCTAGTCAACTAAGTGGATGTGTTTAGACACCTAATTAAACAACTGGTAATAACGTTTTTTACTTAACATAATAGTTAACTCCCGATAACTCGAGCCCTCGCTACCTCGAACCTCCCGCTAACTCGAAGTAACCTACATAAATCGAACATCCGATAACTTGAAAAGTTGAAACTTTTTTCCTCTAAAGGTTCGAGTTATCGGGAGTTGACGGTAATCACAAACCAACACAGCAACAACGTCAACTGACAAAATAGTTTTGAAAATCGTAACTACATGTCTGCAATTGAAATCCCTCTTGATCTCGCGACACTGAGTTACACTACAAAGAGTCTTGCAGAGAACTAACTACGATCAATAATTTTTATGCAGGTACTATTAAGTGTAAAATAACGCTATAGAGCCAAAACTAAATCAAATGAACAATTTCAGTTAATTTTGTTTTTGTTTTCAGTTACACCTCAGGACATTGTGAAAAATGTTCCAACAGAGGAAACATCCAGAAACAACACCAAAGTGATTATAATCCTTCTCGTCTTACTAGCCATTCTTATTTTGATAACCGTGATCGTATTTTACGTCTTGTATGTCCGACGTCGGAACTTCAAAAAGCAAGGTAAATCCACTAGTACTATAAAGCTCTTTACCATAAAACTGATTTTTTATAGTCACACAAAGTTCAAGTCTCGAAGACTGCTTGTGATCCTTACTTTTGCCCACCGGTTCTGTTCCTTGGAACATCTGTTCCCCAGCCAATTTCTATGGGGCGTAGTTGCTGCTTGGTCAAACCTCGTGTTTCGTTGTCGTTTTATCGGTCAAACCCTTCTGAGCTCTGGCATGTGCACTAGAAGGTGTAAATATAGCCATGAAACCACACTCCAAAAAGTCTTTAGTGTGTGTAAATAAGATAATAATAACGGAGCCTGCAAGCAGAGCCCCATTTCTTAGAAGATTTGCTAAACCCATCAACCTGAGATAATTTGGCTCTGACGTCACCGTGTGAGCGAGTGGACGTCCGTCCGTCCGTCCTAACGGTAAAGCTCAGGAGTTCTATCTTTTCTTGGCGGGATTTGTAAAAAAAAGAGAACTCATTTCTATTTGTCATGTCAAGAATCCACAGGGGAGGTTGGGTTAACCGGTTCTCAAGATAGGGCTTAACTGCAGCAAAACGTGAGAGAGAACGGTAGACAGCAAGAATTAACAGACAATAATTGAATTGACGACTAAGACCGCGAAATAGAGGGCCAAGGCTAGAAAGGAAGCGCTATAGTATATCCATGCCTATATACTGAACAATGCCGCAAATTAGATCGAGTCAGGGCTAGAGAGAGAAGATGAAATAACAATGGCTTGACGTAGAGCGAACGGGGGCAATAGAAAGAGGCGAAATATCCTAAAATTTGACTACGAAGACAACAGATTTGCTCAAGTTAATTCCTGCGTCGAGATAAGCAGCCGTTTAAATGACATTATTCATCATGTGATCCAAAAGCCTTGTGTATTTAGAGAAATTATTAGGCCGTAAACAGATAGTGAATTGGTTGTTTCGTTGATCTATAAAAAAAGATAAGTTCAGTTCAGTCTTGACAACTTTTGCTGGAGAGATTCTGCCCAGAGGAATTAGACAGAAGTGAATTGCCAAATTGCGGAAAGCGACCGTGTTACATAAACACTTTTATTCCTTTCACGGTTACGAATAATGACGAATCAGACTCAATAGTCACCACATTAGTTCAGAACTGATCTAATTTCGTTGAAATTGATCACGTGGAGCGATGGCGTTTATCTGCGGACTCTCATAGATTCAAGACAAGCACCTTTTTTGAAAAAAACAAATGATAAAAAATTCACAAATTACAAATGTGAGACACGTGTTCTGTGATTAGTTTGTCAAATAAAAAGACACAGGCAAGCTGATCTGATAACCGGTTGTAAAGACTAGGTTTACACAGGAGGAAATTGCTTCGGATTCGCGATGAATCAGGAACGTTTTAGTACCGGATTGATTTTTCCGTGTACACATAAGTGGACGAGTCCGAAATGAAAACTCCATCGTGTCTCTGGAGTTATCAATTCGGAATCTAAAGCGGGAACTTTGATTTCGAAATTTTTGAATCAGCGGGCGAGTTTTGTCGTGTAAACGATTTTTTTGTCGAGTCCTGATATTTTCCGCCTGCGATATTGTGAGTTTGCGGGAGAACGAAAATGCATTTACCATTTCCACATTCCCCATGATACACCTTGTTTGCCCCCCCAAAAATCTGCCTAACCTTTGTTTTTTATTTCCCCTGGGTATTACAGTCGTCCCAAGAGAAACTGAAGACAATACTTATGCAAAATTTTGGGGGGCAAACAAGGTGTATTATGTGGGATGTGGAAATGGCGAATGGTGGATTACACGATGGATAGTCTAGTCGTAGTCTAGTCGTAGGCACATTGATAGCCATTGATTTGCGGTCGCTGGTTGATAACCTCGTTCTGTTACACTTTCATAATGGGGTAATGCCGGTATATTTCTCAAAAACCCAATTTATCGACCCAAACAATAATGAAAACCCAGACGGGTCAAGATATTATTAATGGACAACAGTACCTTAATCAGCGAGTGGAAAGAAAACTTCAGACTGTCTCAACCTACCCGGCCCCTAGCATTCTCTTTGGAACCATTCTATTACTCGTTCTCGAGGCAACAAACTGTTTGCTAACCATTCCATCATGAATCTTCCTTAAGTTATCGTCGCATGTAAACGGTTAAAAATCCGAACATCCTTTAAGTGTAAGCCCCTACTAATCCAAATACTCTAAAATTAATGAATCCGGAAACTTTTAATTTCCGAATTGAAAAAATCTCCTCTACTGTAAACCTAGTCTAAGCTATACCTTGCGTTAATTAGCTGTCCAAATAAGCGATAGAATTTCAGTGAATATATTTTTTTCTTCTTCTTAGCACTCTGGCTAGAGCTGTCCATCGCCGACATTTATAGAAAACGACTAAAAACACAAGGATAACCTAACAAAGACGTTTTGCCTTTTTCCTGCGGCTAAAACAGAGGGAATTACGTTAAGAAAACATTTTGTCCCGATAAGCGTCTGTCACATGTTTAGCGGGAAAATCTCATCCCACGTTACTGAGAGGTTTAATGTAAGGTACTGGGTAGCAATTTCTGTCATTCGTCACTACTCCGCCTCCTTATTTGCCACTTTTTGCTACTTTTAACGACTAGTCGCCACTGTTTGCCCCGATTCATGTTACTCGTACCATTCGCTACCCGGCGTTATTCGGGACTATTCACTATTCGCAAGAGATTATACTGTAACCAGGAGGGAGGGGGTGTTTCTAAGGTAAACATTGGTTCAGTCACCACTGCCAGTGTGACGTCACGTTTCACTTGGATGAAATTCAAAATGGCGCCCAATGGGTAAAGTACAAGACGCCTATGAAAATGCGGAATTTCGCACCGATATTCTGCCCCGATTGCTTAGGTT
>Ga0126343_10001529_pt1 | contig 11004 bp, 11 predicted proteins | sample Cyp2metagenome_FD_92531 | JGI IMG/M metagenome (GOLD analysis project Ga0126343, IMG submission 92531) | Coral microbial communities from Lord Howe Island, Old Settlement Bay, Australia - Cyphastrea 2 metagenome | ecosystem: Host-associated > Invertebrates > Cnidaria > Coral ... | reverse complement strand
GTTTTTTATTGTAATATTAATTTTAATTTTTGTAAATTATAATTTGCAGGGCCCCACTGAAAACCGCCAAGGCGAGTGGGTTCCCTGGATAAATATTATTATTATTATTATTATTATTATTATAACTAAACGTGCTGTTGTTAGTCCAAACTCCGTGACTGCTAAACAACAACTAACTTACTAACACAACTGATTTGAATATTAATTAGTTAAAACTTAAATTCAAGCATGCATTAATTAGTTCTCCCGTCCCCAATGGACGGCGTTTATGTTAATTAACGAGCATTCGCCGGAACATCCCCCCTCGAACAGGACTGTGTTCTGTTCTTTCCATCCTCTTAAACAGACACAACTTTATGATTGGTCGCTCATAATCTTTGCCTCCTGTTCTGATGCGTACAACTGACCTCATCAGGGCCAGGAAAAAGCTCTTGAAGACAACCTGAGGGCCAATGCTCTCATGGGCTACCAGGATCCACCATCAGGACCACATCACCAGGAGCAATGTTGAGTTTCTCCTCAACCCATTTTGTTTGGAGTGTTCATGTCGACAGGTATTCCTTCATCGATCTTCTCCAACACTTGGGCATGAAATCTTGTGTAAACTTCCTTTTATTTCTGGGTTGAATGCGAGGTCATCGATGAACCTGGGTGCAAGTGGCCTGCCTATTTGGCAGTAAAGTAAGTGGTTGGGCGTCAAAAACATGCTCATCGTGGGGAACGCTGCTAGAATAAGTGAGTGGGCGGAATTCAAAATTCCTTCTACTTTGACCACCGCAGTTTGTAGCTCTTCATCCATGGTTCTGGACTCCCTAAGGATTGCACGCAGAGATTTTTTGGTAGATTTGATAAGGGCTTCGAAAAATCCTGCTTGATATGATCCACCGGAAGGATTAAATCGTCACTGGATTCCGTCATGAGCTACCTGTTTTTTGATCCACGTTTGACCCAAAGTCGAGACTAGAGATCGTGCAATTCTCTTTCAGCTGGCGTGAAGTTTGTGCCATTGTCACTGATCACCACTTCTGGTTTTCCATGTCTGGCGGTCATTCTGGAGGAAGCTATTTCTAGAAGAACTGCTTGTGTGCTCACACAGGTAAACAGCCACAGATAACGTTTCACAGTCACCTTTCTTATCAGCATAATGACAAAGGGGCCAGCAAAACCGACTCCACAATGGGCAAAACATCGCAATGGTGTGCAAAGTCTGGCTTCAGGTAGGGGTGCTATGAATTGATGACCTCCATGTCTTCTTCCAAGTTTGCAGACATTACACTCTCGTTTCCGTTGCTTAGTTTCTTCTCTCCCATTGACAATCCAGTACTTCTGACATAATTCAGCAAGCGTAAAGTTTACTCTGAAATTATGATGACTTTGATTATGGATGTGGGTGATGGCAAGTTTTGAGATGTGGTGTTTCTTTGGTAACATGATAGGGTGTTTGGCATCACAAGGTAAATTTGACATTTCTAGTCTCCCACCAACAATTAAGATTCATCACTGCCTCTCAAGCCTCTCTCTCGGACTGCCTCTCAAGACGCTTCCTCCTCTCAAGGTTATCAATTCATCCTGAAAGAGCTCTCTCTGAGTTTCTTGAACCTAGTACCTCTCTGTGTTACTGATTTCGTCTGGTTCGAGGACTTTTTCCGGCGAGTCATTTTGTTTGCAACGAGTCTGTCTGGGTTAGCTCTCATATAATTTTATTGAACACCAACACTACGAATGTTCATATGAAAGCTAAGTTCACCGTGCAGTTGATGAGATACTGCTCTCAAAAACAGTCACCTGCACCACCAACATCTATAATTCACGGACCACATTCAGGTAATGTAGATTGCAACAACATAATTATAACCATTAACAGGACCTGGGTTCAACTCAATGTCACCTGAAGTAAATATCTTTGCCCTTGAAACACAATACTTCTCTTGTTGTTTACTACAACATGTACGCTTTATTGAATAACAGTTACTCAAACACAATCATCATTAACTTAAAGCAATACATCTGTACATGTAGGCTTATTAGTTCTTGTTTTTACAATATAAATATCATGAACAAGAAATCTTTCCCAGCAGTCTACTTATACACAATCTAGTGGCAAGGTAAATTCGGAAATCAATGGATAGAAAGTTTTTCATTGCAGATGAATGTCATGTATTTTAGAAAATATAATGCTTAACACGTTTTGTACTTAACTTGCCTTTTTGAAGATTTTATTGGTTTTGTTACATTGCAATCTTGATGGTTCTCTGTCACGCAGGTATATTTATAAGTAAACCTTGACTTACTTCTTGGCCGTTTCAATACTTCTTTGTCTCCATTCCTGCTAGTTTTAAAGCTTGAGCGGGTACGCAGGTCTTTCAAGCGATGTTTGTTGTCCTGAATGGTCGCATAAGTTATTTGGTTTTGCTTGATCTCGTCAGTTGTGCCAATGTTTGTTTTGTTTCCAATAACTGTTGAAGTGTTCGTTTCGCTCAAGGAAATTTGACAAATGAGACACATTTTCATCAAAGCTTACCACATTAACATGAGGTTTACTCATTTTCAGGTCACTTTCCAGCAACCTGGAATTTATATATCCCCCGTGAGCTTGAGGGGTCGAGGAGCAAATGCTTATCTGCTTGTCATGTGTAATGCCTGGATGAGTCAAAGGCTCATGAAGTTCAGTATTCAAGTTGCCCATAGAACTTAAGTCAACTCCACTTCAATTGAGCGAGACTCCTAATACTAATTGTCACGTAAAAGCTCTAAAATCACCACGATCCACAATGCAAAACTGAAAGCTGGCTGGCTTGAATAGTAACCGTGCTAAGACGATAGTGAGGCTCACTTTCTTTGCACGGTTACTATTCCAATATGGTTTCAGGTTTGAACTGGGCTGTTACTATTCCAACATGGCGTTGGGTTGAGTGTTCTCGTTTGCCCTGACTTATTACGACAGTGTCTACACCTGAGTGAGTGAGACATTTGCATATCCGGAGTCCCAGCAAAAAAAAAACTGTTTCTATGCTTCACGTACATTGTATCCACGAGTTTAGAAAGAGAATGGAGAAATGTGTTCTAAGTTACTAGCAAACAGGGGCAGCGTGGCCACCTTCAATCCAATCTTTCAACCATGCTGTACAGATTCGAGACACTTTATTTCTTTGTTGCGGGGGCTGGGATGTAGACCTTGGAGTATGCAAGGGATTCATGGGCTGAAGCACTTGTGATACAAGCAGTTGTTGATGCATTCCATTTGACAATTAATATAGTAGAATCCAACCAAGGGTTTGCACCACATACTGCTATTAGTCCAGTAGCTATACTGTACCAAGACATGAACCTACTGTTATATGTTTCAACTATCCCCTATAATGAGGTATGGTAGAAACCAACTTAAGCTGTAGCAACCAATGTACCGGTAATTGGAAATGAAACTGCTCTGGATATAAGTCAGTGATATGCAACAAACAAACAAATCTTGTTCTTTGTAATATAAGAGCTACCTTGAGTGGTAAGAACCCGGCTTGTTTTAACACCCTTTAAAAATAGACCGATAAGTGCAAGTTCACTAGCATGTTTCTCCTCAAGATTACTTAATCCACGAGTTTGGCCATAGGTATCCTTTGATTTTCTTATCAGCTGTGCACTGCTCACCAACATTTACTTCGGAATAGCAAAAATCGTACCCTTTGATGATCTCTTCTTCGATCAGCATTACAAGAACTGCTACAGCCAGGTTACAACCAACTGTATAGTGGTATGGGCGTGTGCAACATGATATAGGCTTTGTGATGTGAAGTCTGGATATGACTTGTTTTTCCGTATAGCAATCAATGAATGGCTTTTGTGTGACTATCAGGGGTTTCAATAACTTTTGGTGTACGCGCCTGTGTTAGTCAAAGTAAGCGGCGGTCGCTATAAGGGTTTGAGTGAAAATCAGGCATCATAAGCCGGCGGTGAGAGGCAAGTTTGTGACAACAAAGACGGCGGTATACCGCCGGTAGCCGGCTTTTAATGAAACTCCTGCAACTATGGATTGATCATCGATTGGCTGATACCAATTTTATCAGTTGATATGGATTGGTTGATTCCTTTTTGGATAATTGAATTCCATCAATTGGACACCCTGGGATTTGTTATTGCAGTGTTCTGTAACTTTTAATGTGTAGTTAATTACTTTGGCTGAATTGAATGTTGTTCCTTTCACCAGGGACTTAGCTACGTAGGGACTCATTATACTCTATTTAAAAGTTTTGATTAATTTAATTGTCTTTTGCTAAAGCTCCCATATGCTCTAGAGTGTCCTCTGTGAAAGATACGGGTGATGGTACACTCATTTGTGAGCTGAAACATTGCAAAGATTTTGTGCTGCCAAAATCACCCTCCCTTACTTGGCAAATGAGAGAAGAGTATTTAGAGGTGCAGTTATGGCTCAGAAACATGAGGAATGCTGAGGTTAAAAACCCTAAGAAGAGAGACAGATTAGTGGGATCAGCATTTGTAGACGTTTCATCATTACTTCTTGGCCAGGAAAGGAAACATAGACAAATAAGGTGAAAATCTTGTTATTTGGAAGGATGAGCACTGAGGTTAGGTGTGGTTACTCTAAAGTTAGCCTGACGATATAAAACGTAGATTGATTTTCAGCTGTCTCTTCTGGTTCCTTACTACTGGGTACATATGTCTAAGTCGAAAAACTGCTATTCCCAACCTGCATCCTCATAGCTTCCTGTAATTCTTCCAGAATGTACAACATGCTTTTGTCAAGGCTATCCAATTTTGTGAAGGAAGGATTGCCTAAATAAAGGATTACAGGGAAAAATAATTTTTTACCTGTCAAGTGACATGAAAGTGATTCTAAAATATTTGATGCATGTTTTTGAATGGTACATACTAATTGCTTAATGCTAGTATTTGTCTCAAGGCTCGGCATAAACCCTTACTTTCCTTCCATTGGAAAATAAATTTACTTTTTGAAAAGTAAAAAAGCGAAAATGTACCAAAGTACTTAAGTACCCAATCTGGAAAGAAAAGGCAAACTTTTCTGCTATGCTGGAAAGTACATGCAATTTTTAAGCTAAGAAGGTGTCATCAAAAAACGTGTGTATAAAGTAGAGAAGTACATGTACATGTAACAAAATTTATTTCCATTTTTATGGTACAATATTTCAGAACTTTAGGCAGTCTGTTGAATTTCAAGTTACACTTTGCACTTAAATTATCCAAACATTTTTAAAATCAGCGGTTCAAAATTACTATGTTGAATAGTGCTTTCACTATTTAGCATCAGTGAGTCGGAAGTTGTTTTTTTTTTCAGGAGTAAGCAACCAGGGAAGACAGCTGAAATTCCACTTAGATAAAACTCAGTTGGTAATTAGAGTGTCTATGAAGTGAAAAGTATAATTGCTGCTTATTTGACAGGCTTTTCAAAGAGAATAAGGATGGAGTTTTTCTTTTTGGAATATCTTTTTTCGCTTTTTTTGTATTATGCAAATGAGGAAAGTGATGATATCATATACAGTTCCACTTAATCACGTGACCCAATTTTCCAAAAGATGGGTCCTTTTGTGCAACATTTGAGAAACCTATCCAAACCAAGCTCAAAAACGCCAGGAATTTCTGCAAAATTTAGATTTTTGAGCTTTTTGTTTAACAGTAAAATATCTCCAGAAATATTTTAAGCAGTGTTCTTCAAACTTGGCACCAGAAGTTTACATCACAAAAAAATCAGAATGACACCCACTTTGTTGTTGCCATAGCAACACTCTTGGCTCTGGTCACTTTGTGTGAAAAACCAGAGGGTCTTGCTCGGAACACACATGGTCCCCATATTCTTTCAACTCTCTCCATTAAATTGGAGAAGACGACGAAGATAACAAATACAGGACATGTTATGGGCGTGCAATCAGATGTTCGAAGAGGATCCAAGAGACTGTAGAACATTTGAATTATATGCAAGTGGGTGTGGGTGTGAGATTTGGTGTGTGTGTTTGTGTTTTCTGGTCATTTAAGGGTTGGATTGCAAATCTCGATAAAATACTACCGGATTAAATTGCTATGCATGTCGAATTCTGGGTGTGTTCGTTATTTTACTGGGCCTCTACGGTGGTAGCAGAGCAAGGTTATCTATTATAAGGAATATGATAAGGAATGTCCAGTCCGAGTTCTATGTAGTTTAATACGTCAGCCGAAACATGTTTATGAACTGACAGAAAAAGGTCAAGAAGAATTCCTGATTCCTAAGAGTTTCACTGAGGTGAAGGAATAAACAAGTTGAGCATAGGGGACCTAAGGACTTTTTGCTTTATGTTTGGACTTGTTAGCACAAGACAGATTGAAAGCAAGCCTGAGAGAAAGATTTTCTCAAGTACAACAGAGGACAATTTACATCGGTGCTCCAACACCTGTGCCAATGCTTTGAACTTGGAATGTGAAAGAATCACTCCCTTAAAAAGCAACTGACGGTGTGGATCTAAAGTCGGACCCGCCAATTTTATCCATCATTAACCAGCTTTGCAAGTCTGATCAAAGAATTGACGCAACTGAGTTCACCATTTACTAAACAGGGGGCATAATATTATGTCAAGGAACACAACAGAAGCTGTTAAAGGTTCTATGGAGAAAGTTATGTGGTCTTTTGACAAGCCTTCGGACGATACAGGAATGGGAAGGTTCCCCTCAACTATGATTCAAAATTTATTGTTGGCAAAAGACGATTCAATTTTCTGGAGAAAAATGCAACATATTACTGAACATATTATTGGTGTGAAATTAACCACCATTATGGCTGCCAAAGTTTTCAAGAAATGTGTTGGAATGGCCAGCGTTTCGTTATGTGCTTGTTGCTTCAGTTGACTCACAAAAAACCCACTACCCGCCAGAGGTCATGCCTTTTTGGCAGGGTATTAAGGTACATGAAAGGCTATTCTGTTGCGAATGACAACTACTCTGAAGCCTTTAGACAAAAACTTTTATTTGCAAACGAGTTAAGTCCATTTTAAATCTGGATACTCCTGAAAAGGCTGATGAAAAATTGTTAAGAGAACTGTGCGACACATTAGGATTAAGAGGAGGATGTAGGTAATAAGTTAATCAAGGAGGTCTACAAAAAGGTCATCCAGAAACACAGCTAAATCTAAGAAGAGTGAAGAGATTGCAGCCATGCTCACTGTAACGAAGATCGACAGTTGAGATGATAAATTAAAACGTTTCTGGGAGCTAGACGCCATTGGGATTGTAAATCATCAGGAGCATCAAAGAACTGCCAAGGAGGAGGATGCCGTTCATCAGTTGAAAAGTTCCTGTCATTTTGATGGTGAGCGATATCAAGTTGGTCTTCCTTGGAAGAAAGATCATCAACCTCTTGTTGACAACTACGGGCTAACATCTAAAAGACATGTCATCATTAAAAGAAGACTGGCAAAGGATTCAGAGAAGGCGAGAATGTATTGTGAAGCAGTGAACCAATATGTTGAAAACAGCCATGCTCAGCAGATAGATGAAAAAGATCACAAACCAGACATGTAAGATACGTCCCTCATCATGGTTTATTACGAGAAGATAGAGCTACCACGAAGTGTACAGTTGTGTCTGATAGTAGCGTCAAAACATATGATTGCAATGTGTCAACTCCTGTCTCCTTAAAGTTTCAGAACTACAGCCAAATCTCGGACATGTTCTTATCAGATTCAGGTGCTATCGGATCGGTATCAAACAATAAGAAATGTTCAGATCAAGCTTAAATGTCAAGATCAGATTAGTCACAGATTCCTGTAGAGAAATCTGTATACTCATCGAGCACTGGAAGTTCATTGCGTGACCCAAGTGGCATTCCCATATGCCACTTCTCTTTTCCTCTCCATTGCTACAGTACAAAGGCAGGCAAAAGAACACGAGGAAGAACATCCTATGGCCGCTAAGGAAGTAAGTGAGAACTTGTATGTTGACGATGTACTTACTAGTGCCCTGGAAGACGACAGTCCAGTAAAGCTAAGCAATGAACTATGCAATCTACTTTCAAAAGGGGGATTTCAGTGGACAAAATGGGCTTCAGGCTCTCAAAAGGTTATGGAAACAACGCCTCTATGTGACAGAGCGCTAACACTTGTGCTCACCACTGAGCCGGAAAAATGTCACTCATTAATAAAATGCACGGGGTACTTCGTGGAACACAAAGGATGACATTCTGATGTTTATAAATGCTTCTAGTATCTTGACAGGGGAGAACCCTAAGACAAAGAGAAGCTTGCTTAGTTTGTACTGGAGGGTCCTTGATCACATGGGTTTGCCACCTCCATTTCTAATGATTCCAAACTTGCTGTTTCAAGTATTGTGGACTCAAGGTCTAGTCTGGAATCAGCCACTAGACTCGGACATCGCAAACTCTTGGGAGACTTGGAGACAGAAACTAGCAAATGTTGACCAAATCAAAGTTCCAAAATCTATCTTCAGTTGACAAAGTTGAGCTCCTTAGATTTGGTGACACACTGAGGATAAGGATGGCAAAAGAATCTCCAACCTAGTTATGGCCAAGTCAAGGGTAACATCGGTGAAACGATTCAGTTTTCCATGACTGTCGCTTGTTGCAGCAGTCCACCTGATGCAGCACAAAGGAAAACAGAGGTTACTCTCTCGGAGTACTTTAGGTACATGTACCAGCAGCGACTTCCAAGACACTTTAAACCAAAAAAGGAATGATAAACAGACAGCTGCAGAATCTGCATTTTAAAAGAAGAGTACAACGATGAAACTTCTGGCGAAAGATGGGTGTGAGCTAGATGTGTGTTTTTCTGTTGCTTGAAGATTGGGATTGCAAATCCTGACGTAATACTACCGGATTAAATTATTAGCCTCAAATTCAGCATGCATCCATCATTTTACTTGGCCCATACAAGATTGTTGGGAGTAGAAGATCCTTGTTTAAGATAAGATCTGGCAATTTCAGTCTTAATTAAAACAGGACTGGCAGCATACAGGTAACTGTTGTCGTGGCAACAGTACGTTAGTTGTCATTTTGTTTCTTTTGTCATGTACGTTTGTTATGCCAAGAACACTGTTTTAATATTTCTAGAGATATTCTTGATTGAGTGTTGTACTGTTTTTGTGGAACCACCTATGACGAACTCACTTTCCTCTTCAGAGCCACTTTAACAGATGGTGCATCAGTTCATGGTGCTCATGTAAGGTGCTGAGCTACTCTACCAAGAAAGTAGCATAGCGGATAAGTAGTAGAAATTGAGATGCCATATAGGAAGGCACCTACTTAACACTCACTCTGGGACTTTTTTGTGTTCTTCTGAAGGAACAGTTACTTAATTTGGTAGGTGTAGTAAATAATCATACAAAAGCTAATTCCTGGTGTTGTTTTGTAGTGGGTTGTACCCACTGTTCAGGTCTGGGGCAAGTAATCTGTGTGGTGCTTGTATCCATGTTCAAGTGTCCCTTAACTTGAGTTCTGATGATACCATTGACCATCAGGTAGGGCATCCTTCTGTTCAGCTGTTTAAATGAGAACTTTATTTCCCCACATACACTAGAGCACCTGTGGCATATTGAAGTAAAATCTACATTTGAATGGCTAAGATTTGAACTAACAGTAGTTGGGGATTGGGGAGCTGTGTTCAAATCTGTGAGTAGCTGCTGTAAATTCCATTGGAAATGTTGTGATGTGTTCACAATCTCACGTTCCAATTTGCAAAAGTTGTGTACACATAACAGTGCTGTTCACTCATATCTGCACTGTTCTCTGGAACTACTGAGAAGTGTTTCAGCGAGAGGTACTGCAGGTAAAACAGTGCTACTCTGCCAGTATTGTATCCCACATCAGTGAAAGATTAAATTTATTTGCACTTTCATTAGGTGAGCACTTTCCTTTTTTTTTGTCACAAACTTAAAATTTGGAGAGTGTTGTTTAAGCCGCTAATGCGGCAGCTTTTGGTCTTTCTTACAGATGCAATTAAGGCAAGAAAAAAAGCTGCTAAGGAAAAGCAGTACGTTTCCTCTTTTATTTGAGCCCTGACACACTATTGTAGTTTGAAAACAGCAATGGTATTTGTTGAACCGACCTATTGGTAATTCTAAGTGATCTGCAGCCACAGTAACGTCTCTTTTGCAATAAAAAGGTAGACGTGGTGTTACTGGATAAATAACCGTGACTGCTATCCTCGATCACATCGCATGGTTATGTAAAACCGCTTGGAAACATAGTGTATAACACTAACAATGCTACAACGTCTTACATGTTAAGGTCTACCATAAGGAAAACCACTCATTATTTTTGTGTGATTCCATATGCAGTGTATCCTCCACCTAATACATAGGAGACACGAACGCTAACTAACATTCGCACACATTTAGAGTAAATAAATTGGTTTAATAGAAATCAATCAAAAGGTGACATTTCGAGCATTAACATTATCAACCCGGTTGATTATACCAAATTATCTAGGTTTAACATGTCTTAAATTGTTTACCCCCTTTCAATTTTTAAACCGCCTTAGCTTGGGCAATGAAAGAGCCCACTTGTAAACAACGTGAAGGAAACCCACGAGATACCAATTAAGGTGGCTTCCTGTAGTTTTACAATCGCATGCACGCCTAAGTAATCTGCGCGCGCTTGAAGGAAAACGTCTGTGTTTTCGATATTTTATTAGGTCAACATGAGCACAAAAAGCGAAACTGACAGTGAAATTTCTCGCGTTTCCTTTAGTGAAATTCCGTGAAACTTGGCGGGCTGGTATTAAATGTTTTACTTTAGTCAGAGCTCGTTTTTCAGGGAAATCTATAACACCAGCTTTTTTGTAGCGGTAAAACAAGTTCATTAGCAAAAATCGGAAAACCTGCCTTTACAACCCCTACTTTTTTTGTGTTTAAAATTCGTATCTCGCAGGATTTGATTAGCCTGCGTTGCAGACGAAACTAAACCCCGGTATAGTCCGTCTGCGAATCAGCGACCAAAAGCTTGTTCCGTGTTACCAGGATTTTCTATAATAGGTTCTTATTGGCTCTTGCATATGG
>Ga0126343_10001528_pt1 | contig 11005 bp, 11 predicted proteins | sample Cyp2metagenome_FD_92531 | JGI IMG/M metagenome (GOLD analysis project Ga0126343, IMG submission 92531) | Coral microbial communities from Lord Howe Island, Old Settlement Bay, Australia - Cyphastrea 2 metagenome | ecosystem: Host-associated > Invertebrates > Cnidaria > Coral ... | reverse complement strand
GCTTTAACCTGTAACGGCGTGGCAAGAGAGAGGGGGGGAGGGAGAGAGAGAGAGAGAGAGAGAAAAACAAACAAAGGAACGAAAGAAAGAAAGTAAGAAAGAAAGAGAGAGAGAGAGAGGTGTATTGATTTAATTTGATATGTGTATATATAAATAGATGTAATAATATAAAATATGTATATATAATATACAATGTGATATATTATATATTGATTTACATATCATGTAAATATGGCTGAGGACATGCATGCATGGGTTCTCATGCATGGGTTCTCATGCCATGCCATGACGGTTCGTGTCATGCTTCACATGCGTGAGCAAATTCGCCCATGGTCCATGGTCTACATGTCATGTCATGCATGTTGTGTCCCACATGACTGTATGAAATTGGCATGGTCATGCATGCGTCCATGAAAATCACCCTGAGATCCCGTCATAGTGCTGCTAGAGAACGTCACGGCCAGGAAAGCATCCAATTTTCAGCAAAAGAACCAATATGCTGGCCACTACATCTCTTCCAATACCAAGATGGTATGTATGCAGGATGTCTGGGCAAAAAAGTTGCATACCAAATCCAACGAGCTCTGCTATAGCTGGAACTTCCCACCAAACCTGATCACCTTGCAATGGTGAGCTCCTCCAAACCGCAGTTGCTGCTAAGTCCGTCAAGGGGGCATCCAAGTTCTTTGTTGCAGCACATTTGTAACAAATAGAATTCGAAGAAGGGCCATTTCTTGCATTCAAAATTTGCCCCATCCATTTCCAGTCACCTTTCAGCGCACAAACCACCAAGCGCAATGGACCTTGATGGTACAAGCGGTTCAAGGAGCGAACAATCACTTTCATAGCTTCCTGCAGAGTCAAATTTGTTTTGCCACGGAAGTAATAAGCTGTTGTCGGAATCATGACACACAAGAATTTTGATATCATGGCGTCGGAATGGTGCAGGGCCACATCTGAAGACCAATTGACGCAGGCATATTGCAGACCATCAAAGACTTCTACTTCGTCGCCAAACACACTGATTGGAATACAGTCTGTGCAGTCATCAGGTCGAGCGATGGAAAAATGTTGATGTAAAACCTGCCAGTACTCCTCTGTTGCATGGCCCAACAAATTCCTGTGGCCCATCTGCAATAAGCACTTCACCTAAACTCACCAATGCATGCAGCATGAATGAATGCCATGGAACATAAACGGCAAATCGAAACAATGCACGTTTCATACTGAATCACTGAGGCCGTGTCCATTGATTCAGGTCGGATGAAAGGCCAAGCTTGCAGCTCCATGCCACCCTCTTCCAGCTTCACTGGAATATAGTGGTGGGTAATGAGATTTGCAAAAGCTAAGTCAGCACGAACCAATTTGCGGTGAGCTCTAGCATCCTCCCTTCTCTGCAACCTGACCACGCAAGTACGACATATCTCAAACCCAAATAGTGTGCAGTTTTGAGGCCAGCACGAAAAAACTTCCGAAGAATAGGCATTCCCAATGCGATTTACTGTCGCCAGGGATGCTGTACCCAGGCCCACTTCAGCCGCTAACCTGAATTACAAGGAATACTTATAAGCCTGCAAATCCGAAATGGCCAAACAGGCATTTGGATGATGCGGGCTTGCTGGGGCCACTGCTGTTTATCCAAAGACCTCTTGAAAGCGGTACCTCTAATCACTGAAGTTTGAATACGCGCGTGGACATGGACAAAACAATGCAAAAATGCGCGAGAAAAGATGGCGTTTGCAACCTTTTTTCCTCAAGCCGTGCTTCCAGCGCCATGCTCAGATGTGAACCATCTTTCTGAATCAGATCCGTCAAAACCGGCCATGCTTTGCATGGTCTTGAATCAGGCCACCATTCAAGGGGCACCGTAGCCCCTGGCGATCAAATTCGAAACAATACACATGCTCTTGGAAAATCACACAAATGAGGCAGGGGCACTTTCTGAACTCCTTAATCACCGCTTGTAGCTCGGCTCGCTTCATGCGTGCATCTGCCACCTTAAGTGGCAAAAGCAAACAAATATGTGTTCCGAAATACACAAGCCAACCATGTACCAAAATTTTGAGGCACTGGCCAGCCCAGAAATTTGGGAACGCAAATTCGCAAAGCTGTCTTCATCTGTCACTTCAGGCAGCCTTGCACTAGCAGCCAAACATACATTCAAACTCACTGCGCTTAAGAATATTGGACGTTTTTGCAAGCCTGCCAAAGTGCGTCGTGAGGTCCTTGACAAGGTTATCAATTTGCTGCATAGCTTCATCATACCGTCCATAGCGAGTGGCCAAGTCAGGGAGCTCCAGCTTCAAAGAGCCCAGGGCAGAAAGTTCCTTCTTGATCTCCCCACCTGCAAAATATTTGCACGCAGCACAGAAAAGAAGTAAAATTGAATTTATCCAACAAATCGCTGAGGCCCCTGCGTGCCATCGCGCACTTCTCCGGAACCGTTTTTCCGGCCAGAGCGACATCGGTGAGGCCTCCTCCAGGCACCCGAGCGGCCGCCTTTGCCTTCGCTTTGCCTTTCGCCTTTGCTCCTTAATAGTTGAAGGCAAAGACCAAACTTTTAAAAGGATAAAAAGGATCACTATATGAAGTCGCAGCGCTAGCACATTAAGCCATGCTTCGCGCGGATGCCACAGGCTCTGGGAGTGCAGCTTGCGGAGTCACAGCAGTTGGAGCCCTCGAAGCAATCTGCCGCACCAAAGCTGCTGGGTCTGCCACGGCTACAGTCGGAGAGACACCAAGGGCAAGAGGCGCGTTGAAGGCTTGCAGCGCATGCTGTGGGTTAATGTTGCTGGACATCGCAACACTCGATGTATCGTCATCCACAATCTTATGTTCTGTTGTCGTTGTAGCCCAGTACTTCGTAGATTCTTGGCAATTCGGGGCGTCGGGGTCGGCAATCCCGCCACGGGCCATACAGCCAAGAATTTTGGCCCTTGGAAGCAAGAGAAGATTCAAAACATGAGAAGTTGAATACAAAATCATCAATGCATCCACAGCATGCAAACAATGCAGACAATATACTCCGAAAACCCTGCATCGCGCATGTCCTTCACCGTCATCAACTTCCTGTTGGCCGTATACTTCTCTGAGTGCGTTCGAACATGCTTGAAGTTGGCCTCAATTGCTGCCAAGTTTTCACCTGACTGAACATAGGCGGCCAAAACCTTCCTCTGTTCAACCTTGGTTCCATTGAACATTCGTGCCACTTCGGGAAACTCGAGAGCTCGAGGGCCATTAGCCACCCTTCCCAGCGCCATGAACTCACGCCGGTGAGTGGTGGACGTGACCTTCAGCGTAGCATGTGGGGCCATGCTATCATTCTGGGGAGGCGGAGCCATCTCCGGAACAGCCAGCTCATCAGCACGTGGTGGAGAAGGGCTGGGTGTTGGAACTTCAGTGGGAGCAGGTGACTGATCTGGTAGACGGTCCTGCTGCTGATACCACTCGGCCCAATCTGGTTCCTGAAGTTGCGCATTTAAAAAAGATGCCTGCAAAACATGCATGCAGAAATGCATGCAAAAACATATCAGATGCTCATGCATGCCATGTCCATGGGTGATGCCATGTCATAGGTTCATGCATGGCTGATCACGTGCAAACACGTGAAGAACATGGATGGACATTCGCGTGACCATGCATGAAAATCCATGTAGGCGATGTCCATGCATGTCATGTCCATGCATGTCATGACCAAGAATGCCGATATAATAATTAATGTATGTCATGTCAGCATGCATGTCATGTCCATGCATGCATGTTATGTGTTAATAATCGTATGTTGAATTTTCATGGAACAAATGGACATGTATGGATGCATGCATGGACATGGATTACCATCCCGAAGCTGTCCTCAACCTCATCATCACTGGTCGCCACATTCACACTCGAGGCTCCGCGCAAAAGGTTTTGGCCCCGCAGCACAGTTCCGATCGACCTGCAAGCAGATAGCAAGACACAGAGGAAAGCACTGAAAAAAATGTACCAACGCATGAAGTCTGCAGTTGGTCCTGGCCTCTGCGAAACGCCTTTGGCCACAAGCCGATCAGGCTTTGACCCACTTGACTGAGTTGACTCCACAACTGCCTCATCCACAACTGTATCCTCCACTTCCTGTGTCTCAAAATCATCTGGGGTCACTGCTTTTTCAGCAACGTAAGGCCGGAGACGCTTTGGCACCTTTCGCACCGTAGCCCCCTGGGCGGTGTCACTATTTTCCGAAGCCTTTGGGCCAGACAGGTCATTCCCCGGAGTAGCAGGCATTGAAGCTTCAGCAGGTGGCGAAGCTTCAGCAGCAGGGATGACAGCCGCTGCAGGTCGCTTCATCACCTTCGAAGTCTTTGCCGCAGGTGGCAAAAGGCCATCATTTCTCAGCTCCTTCAAAATTTCCTTTGCTTCTGGGACTTCAAGGCCCATGGCTTCAGCAAGCTGGGCTGGTGTGGGCGGTTTTCCGCCATTTTGCTGCACAAGCTCATTCACCACCCCGCTGATGATTTCACAGGACACATCCATCGAGTCGAGCTAGGCCGCAAGCGAAGTTGCTATGTCAGGGCCAAAAGTCTCTGCACTGCAAAATCCATCATGGAAGCAGTTCACCAGCATGCTGTTGCACATCAACAAGCTGGCTGCACGTCAACAAGCTGACAAAAGAGACAAAGAGAAAATCAATTGCTTAAAATGGCACAAAAAGGACCCATGAAATTTCACGGGGTTTTAGCGCCGATATGGGGGGCTTTCACGCCGAATTCTCGGAAAATTCTCGGGTACAAGTTTCCCAAGCACCAGGTAGTATGTTTTTCACATCGTGGCTCAGTTGCAACTCACATGGCTATGCTACTGGTGCCCCAAGACTTTGTCAAAGGCATTTGACAACAAGGGCCCCCAACGCTCACCAGGGCTAAAAGAGGAAGAAGCACGCAGGTAAGCAATCACCTCCACCATCTCAGCCTAGTCAGTTCCATCACATGTCGAACAACCCTTACAAGGAAGCACGACTGTTTGCGTCCAACCACCAACAGTCACCCATAGATAAGGGCCCAGCATCAGGCCATGTGTCCACAGTAGCCCAATCAATCTCCTGCGTGGACAAAGCATGATTGAGAAAACCAAGGCCAAAAAATTGCAGACCTTGAACAATTCATAGTCGGATTTGCCCATGAGGCCACGTGTCTCTTCCAAGAAGGGGCTCGCTGGAAGAACCTGCAACAGAATTTGAAATAAACAGTTGAAAGGTTCTTCATAGAAGAACCCTTGCCTCAGAAGCACTGTCGCAACACTCTCGCAGCAACCCAGCGATATGGCAGCCAAAACGCTGATGGTAAGTCCTCAGTTTTTGTCATATAAATTATGTAAACGTTGCTCCTTGAGAAACATGAAGCGAGCTATAATATATATGTACATATATATATATAATAAATATATATAGTTCATGAAACTGTTCTGGCAACTTTTGGCAAAGCATCTGCGAAGCAGTCATCTTTGATTTGTCTCCAGACCAGACCCATGATCCATCAGGCGGGATCGCTTCACAAGAGAACCCCCTTGCAGAGTTTGGCATTCTTCTTGGGTCATGTGGCCAGCCAACGCTGACAAGCGTTGCAGCACTGGACGGTTGTTGCTGTACAGCCAATGGCGTTTAGGTGTGCCTTCAATTCCATACTTGCCACCCCAGATCCCCGTCATGAAGATCTCGTAGAGCCGAAGCAGCTCAGCAAGCCGCGGGTGAAGTTGGGCGCAGGAGCCCTGGGGCTGCTCTATGATAAACCAACATTTTTTCACAAGAGAGTAGATCGCCAAGAGGCAAACCCGAGCTGCTAATCCATTGCCACAACGGACGAACTTGTACCCATTGTTTCCTAAAGGAAACAATATTGAGCGTTCATGGGATCCAGAAGACCTGAGATTTCACAAATTGCGGTGGGTTGCCAGAAGGATGGTGCTCACAATCAGAAATATTCAAATAGATGTCAGCTTGGCTGCGGCACACAAAACGAATTGCACGCCAGGCCCAGGAAGTGTAGGGCATTCTCTTTGGATCTTCTGATACCCTGCAGACATAGCCTCAGATGTCAACATGTGGGCAAGCTTGGATGCGTTCAATGGCTAAACAAGTCTAAGCCCCGAACACGAAGCCAGCAGGCGTCAAGAAGTCAAATGTACCATGCTCGTCCAGGTTGCAATCCAAGCCGACGCCACAGAAGCCAGCCTCAGGGATCAAGCAGCTGCCCCTGAAAAAATGAAAATTTTGGGGCACGGACTCGTCTGAGCGAAGCTGTTAGAACAGCAGCCCCGCTGAAGTATTCCACAAAATCGTAAACCTGCGCAAGGATGTCACAAGATCATGCAGAAGTAAATCTATGAGATCAAAATTGATGACTGCACATCCATTCTATCAATCATCTGTCTAGTGTATATGCGCTTCAGAGCAGGCCATGGATGTACAAAGCAGCACTCAAAAACCTGGCCTCTGAACTCTCCAATTCTGGGGTGTGCACCAAATGCAGAATTGCCAAAAGTAAGATGGCCGGCGCTTTCCATTGCAACATTTCTGCCACCACCATTTTGTCGCAGGCAGGTAAACGGAAACCAATTGAGCAAGATTTGCCACTGTCAAGCCATGTGATGTTTGCTCTTTGGAATATATAGTGCAGCATGCAAGAACCAAGCCAAACGTAAGAACACTTTGGGTTAACATTTTTCCCCAAATTGTCAGCTTGGACGTCAAGCTCGTTCTCTCTTAGTGGCTATTCCACAGGTAAGAGATTCATGGTCCCTACATGAAACGGCGCTGTTTGAGCTCTTTCTCAGGCACGGTCTCCAGATATTCTGACCGAAGGTCACTTCTCATCCAAGCAGCCAAAGCGTCTTGGTAGTTCAGGCCATCTTTGGCTCTGATGTCCACTATGAATGCCTTCTTGGCAGCACTGAACTTTTTTGGTGAGTAACGAATGGCACCAGATAGCTCCCCTGAATCCTCAGCCATTCGCGAAGCTGGCGCAGCCTCAGCCTTGCTTTGCCCATTGGCAACTGGTTCCTCCAGTTGCAGAGCTGCTTCGACCTCAGGTCCAGTGATCTCAGCCTTCTTTTTTTTGCTCTTGGACTTTGGTGCCTTCTTTTTTTTGTCCTTGCCTGGCTCCCTCACTACAGGTTCCTCCTCTGCAGCTGTGGCGACAAAGGGTGCCACCTCCGGAGTCTTCTCAGCCAACTTGTCAAGCACAAACTTTGGAACCTCATGGCTGTTGCGGCTTGGAGTAGCAACAGGTCGAGCAGTAGCGGCTTGTTTCTGTGCAGCTTCCTTCTCCTTGATTTTGGCCAACAATTTGTTTTTCAAAGCTTCCGTCCAAGAAGGTGCTGAACAGCTCACTTCTTCCAAATCCTCATGAGACGCTGGACGAGAGTCAGCACTCTTGTCGGAGTTGTCACAGCCAGGAGCAGTAGGTATGCCAGCTTCCTGGCACCGAAATTTCAAATCTCTCAGTGCTGGGTCCTTGGAGTTCTCAGGCGTCGCAGCATAGAGGCGTCTGAATTTTCCAGTCACCTTCCTGGCTCCGTGGGCCATTTTGCCAGCCCAATCTGACAAAGCTGAAACACTGATCCCAGGTGGCAACAAGTTGCTCGACTTGTAGAAGTCCACTATGGCCTTGGCAATTGTCTCGTCGCTCAGACGAAGTTCGTGGGGACTGACGCTCATGATGGCAAATACCACCTGCAAAGCAACGAGCATTTTCAAAGTTAAAACTCAATCTTGGCTGCACAGTAACAAAGAAGTCATGCATGTACATGTCTAAACCCATGCGGCCTCCGGATTCAAAGCTACATCTTTCAATGTAGCCTCCTTTTTGGGATTGAACAACTGCTCGGAGTGGGCAGTGATGAAGGAAAAACCCACCTCCATATAAACACATCTGTCTTGAAATTCTTCAATGACCTTCAGTAAACAAATCTGTGCCCCTGGCCTCTTTCAACCGTGGCTCTTTGTTGAACGCATTGCGGTATTGCTCTACCAAGTCGGGAGCCGCTTGCAACTGCTTAAGTTGCCGAGGCATTTTGGGCTAGCCAGCTGCAGTTAAATTGGGAAGGTGAAACCCTGAAAGCATTGCCTACACCCCTGACAGAAACAGCATTGGGGCACTGGAAGAAGTACTGCTCCTGCGCCATTTCCTGAAAACCTGCAGATTGACAAGACCATATGGTTTAACTTCATGCTTGTACATGCATGCATGGGAAAAAACATGTCTGCGTGGCCGTTTCATGCATGCATGGCTTCGTTTTCATGCATGGATGACGTTTCAGTCTCATGCATGCATGGTTTCGTGGTCATGCATGCATGCTGTTTCATGTGTCATGTATGCCTGTGTCCCTCTCATGCGTTACATTGAAAAAACAGAACATGAAACTCGGTAACATGTAATGAAATGACATGAACTTTCATGCATGCATGGTAATCATTCCTACACGAATTGGTTTTCATGTTTGGTTATTTCACGTTTGGTCGTTTCACGTTTCTGAGGCCCCGGCAAAGTCCTTTGGCATTCAACCTGGACGGCACAACTCAACCAAAGAAAAAGACCTAAAAAGTCACCAAGGGCCAGGCTCACACATGATCGCTCATGACCTCACAGGTGACACTTGCAATCGACCTTCTGTGTATGGCATGCTGCAGGCATGCTGCAGGCATGCTGCAGGCATTCCGAAAAATAGAGCAGCATGCATGCAAACAGCTGATCAACCTCATTTACGCGCATGCCCCCCTCACAGATTGCATTTTTCCACTGCATCGCACGTCGTCATCTAGCCCTCTAACACGCAAGCCCTGGCATCTCTCACCAAGTCCATGGCTGTGTCCTGAGAACCAAAAAAATGTTTCTTTCATCTTCTGGGTGACAGGTGGAATATGAGGCCCAGGCCAACAAGGCGGAGGTGGCTCGCAGATGTATCTGCGCCATACAACAAACCAACAAACAAAACCAGCTGGTCAAACAACAAGACCCACCTCCAACCCAAAGGTGGCGAACTCGGCTTGGGAGGAGGTGGGTTAATTCGAACCTCTTTGCCATCTGCTGTCCTGCAAGCATCCACGCTTAAAACAAATACTCCATCTGACATCTATCTGCAAAGAACCATCCTGAAGGTGAAAGGTTCTTCTTGTCCCGAGGCTGCTTGTCTTTCTGAAGCTGCGCGTTTTGGAGGCGCCTCCTTGCCCTTTGGGGTTGGTGACAAAGGCTTCGCCTTAGCAGCCTTAGCAGCCTGTCCCAGCGGGCCCTTTGGTGGAGGCCCAGCTGCAGCTTTGCCAACTGGTGCTGGCATTGACTTCGGCTCCCGGTTTCGGACAGCTTGTTTCCACATCTCCTGCACAGCGAAAATAATAGAAGGAAACATTCAAAAATGAACCTGTGGCAATCTCCGGGGAAACTATATTGCCTCAAAAAAAACGCTCCTGGGCAGCTTTTCCTTTGGGAAAAGCAAGAGTCTCCAGGTACTCTTCTGTGCCTTGTGGCTCTCCGTGGTTGGGCCTTTTCTGTGGAGGTGTTCCATTTGGACCTTTGGCCCTCGCCCCTCTTCCAGCAGCCTCAGCTCAATATGAGGCACACAAACTACAACTTCACACAGCTCCAGGGCTCAAACAAGAAGAGTCACTGGCCGGGTGTCGCTGGCATGCCCCTGGCACCCGCTTACAATATGCACCCACAGCCAAAAAAACAAACACAAACTATGATGGGTGCGCCCCATAAAAAGGCGCCTCCGCAGGGTCCACTTCAGGCTCAACTTCTTCTGCGTTTCTTTTGGTCATACCGCTTGGGCCAAAACATTCTATGCATGCCTGTTTATGTGTCCCTCATGCATGAAACAGAAGACGTGAAGCATGAATCCTGCATGTGTGCAATGACCTCGGGCCTCATGAATGCATGTGCCTCATGTCCATGCCTCATGTCCATGCCTCATGTCCATGCCTCATGTACATGCCCCATGTGCCTCGGAACATGCATATGCCTCATGTGCCTCATGCAGCATGTGCCTCATGCATGTTGCCTCATGCGTGTGCCTCATGCATGTTTCTCATGCATGTTCCTCATGCATGGCCTCATTCATGTGCCTCATGTCCATGCCTCATGCATGCATGTGCCTAATGATTGTGCCCAATAAATGTGCCTTGTGTAAAAAACAATGGTATATACATATATATATAATATATCTATTTACATTATTATATCGTTCAAAAAGCAACGACATGAAACTGAAACATACATTGCCAAGTACAGCCCCATATGCACAAACCAAGGCCCAAACCGACACAAACCGGGAACAAGAAGAGAGTGAACTCTGTAGGGGTTCAGAGCCTAAAACTGCAGGACTAACATACGTATCAAGTTTTCACCCGTTAACTTACCAAAAACATCAACAATCTCCATTTAAGAGTTTGAAGAAACCTTAGATTTGGGGATATCAAGTCGATATGGCCATTTCTACCTTAAAACCCCCTGTCAACAGGAGGGGGGGTTTTAAGGTCGAAATGTGACTCTGGGATGATACATGTATGTGAATTTGTGATAGACACACAGGTGATTTGCTTGTGGAGCTACAATGTGGCACACAGTGGTCGAGGACAATGCTCAGATACGATGACTAGATGATACTTAACAGCACTCTTACATCAAACCGTTTCTCGCCTTGATCATCAGGCAACTTCATTCTTCAGGATCTGCATCATATGCATTGTCGTGCGCGTGTGCGCGTGTGCACGTGTGCGCGTGGGTGTGTGTGTGTGTGAGTGAGTGAGTGAGTGAGTGAGTGAGTGAGTGAGTCAGTGAGTCAGTGAGTCAGTGAGTCAGTGAGTGAGTGAGTGAGTGAGTGAGTGAGTGAATGAGTGTAGTTGTGTGAGAGCTATCTATCTATCCATCTATCCATCCATCCATCCATCCATCCATCGATCTTTGCGTGTATGTGTGTGATTGAGAGTGTCAGTGAGTGAGTGAGTAAGTGACGGAGTGAGTGTGAGGAGTGAGAG
>Ga0126343_10001527_pt1 | contig 11009 bp, 3 predicted proteins | sample Cyp2metagenome_FD_92531 | JGI IMG/M metagenome (GOLD analysis project Ga0126343, IMG submission 92531) | Coral microbial communities from Lord Howe Island, Old Settlement Bay, Australia - Cyphastrea 2 metagenome | ecosystem: Host-associated > Invertebrates > Cnidaria > Coral ... | reverse complement strand
GATTTTTTGTCACGATCCCTTGTCACAACTCGCCATCGATGTCTCATCACGCATGAAGTTGATGCATACAAGGACAGATTCCCCACGATTTGACAGTACTTTAAGAAATAAAGGTCATGTTAGGTCTTGCAACGCGCAGATAGATGAGTCACTGCTTTGAAATATGTCACTATCAACAGAATGTGCCGCAGCATTAATATCTTTTAGATACGCTAGTTTACATAAGACTGAAATGTTGAAAACAGGAAACTGTATACATCTGTGATAAATTTGTGTGACTACCTTAGGATGGCATTTGGGTTTGTGTTCCTGCAAGGTGCAAAAGAGCCGAAACTGCCATTAAGTAACTCGCTAACTTTGATAACTTTTACAAGGTACACATGTAGTAGTTGTGGGAGAGTTTTATAGCTGAGGGTATGCATTTGAAATATATCACATTACCACACTTTTGCATTGAGCATTGTTAGTGTTTCAATGTCGCAGACATAAATGTGTATATCCCGCCTTGTTGTTTGCTCTTCAAAGTTAAACCACGAGGCTTTTACACCTGGATCAAGTTTAAGTCAATTTACCTTCACTTCACTTAATATACAAAATTTAATGTTTGTGGTAGATCTTACTGATTTTTTTTATTCTTATGCTAAATTATTGGGTGGCTGCTACTGCATTCATATAATTTGTTCGTGGAACATGTAGAGAGTTAAATTATAGTATTTTCAAGAAAATAGTAGTCCAGAATGTAGTTACAGTAGTACACTAGCAGAAAAACCACATGCTGGAAATTGTGGGCATATACATAGATGAGGGTGAGAATACTAATTCTCCATAGTTGCAGCTTTAGATGCAAGCAGTATTGTGCTTGTAAAATTATGTCACTACAAGTGCATGTTAAGTTGGAGAATTGCCCCAGAGAACACTAGCCTGTTTGCCTAGTCAAGTAAGAGCAAGTTTTTGCCAAATACCAATTCAGCTTGACATTATTACTAGGGTACATGGATAAACAATTGTGTGTGGCAATATGACTTACCTGAGTCAGGTGATGACTTTAAGTAATCTATTCATTACAGCTGATTCAGAAATGTTGTGAAAGCTTTCTTTGAAAACATCAATTGGCATCTACATGTGTGGTGTACCTCACAATAGTTGTGCATGTAAACATATTTCTTAGGCAAACAGAAACACCCACTTCTACCACACACTGGGGAATGAATAACAAAGCACGCAAAGTCTTAAAACAGAATGCAAATCATTGAAACCCCTCAAGAGTCTGACATCATTAGCGTATTTGAGAAAAATACATGTACACGTGGGAGGAAAATGAAGGCCAAATTTTTTGTTTTAAAAATTGTTTTGGGAACACTTGCTTACGTGCTTGAAAAAGTGTCAAATTTTCCACCCTTCCATTTTGTTTGTCTGAGTTATGACGTCACTTGCACACTTCGCTATTGAAGTGTTTGTCATTTTGCTGTGAAAGGTCACATTTGTGTGACAACTACAGCATGACTTTCTACCAGATATGGTAAAATATTTTCAAATAAAAACCGCTTGCCTTAAACATCTGGGCTGCATTGTTCAAGGCCTGATTCTTGAGAAGTAAAACACTGAGGATTCAATTGGTAAACATCACTTTCAACTGATTTTGAAATTATTACTTACCAGTGGATACAGTGTTCCAGTTAATTTTTTTGGGCAAGGGGTCATGTAATTTTTCAGGGGGGTCGTACAACATAGGTCTACCTGGCTAACCGCAGCTGCAGCACTATGTAAAGCTAAGCCGTTGGGTTGGGTGGTGGATTGTTGGGCAAACAGATAAAGAGTTGACTTTCTCGAGTCTAAAAATGTTTGACATTGGATACCTCAGAATGCCTTATGGTACTATGGGCCATGTTTAATACAGTACATAGCTAAAATGAACAACCAAATGTGGCATTTCTGTATACAACAAACACGAGCAGCTTACTTTTGCATGCAACAGTTCGGATTGCAGTGTAAACTAGTCAGAATCCACTCCACTGTCATCTGAGTCATCTAAGTCCTTTGGAAGTCCAAACGCACTTTCTGCTTCAGTTAGCTGATGTAAATCTGCTTCTTCAGCATTCACAGAAGCCTGTTCTTCACACTGCATAAGTTCTTGAACCGTTGCTTCCTCCCCTTGCTCATCCACCCACTGCTCAGGCACACTGCCGACATCTTCAATCAGACTGGCTTGCACTCCTTGATCTCTTACTAAGACAGACACTACTTTCTTGGGTAGCTTGCAGGACATTTTGAAGTGAAATATAAAGTACAACTGTAAAAAGATTGCTACAAAACAAACTTACCCTGGTCTATGCCATCCTAGGATCATTTTTGCCAGACACTGTACAAAGATTGCTGTTTTGTTTGCTTCATTTTGAGGCAAATGATTTCCCAGTGCCGGTTTTGCGTGTTTGGGCTATCACATCAGCCGTCACGGCTTGGTTCCCACGTTAAAATAGATTTTGATTTGACATTCCCGCTGAAGCGCGTAAGCGGTAATTATTGTGAACAGGAGACTTTGCTGGACTAAAAAAATGTAAATTTGCGCTTCTTCCTTTACTTCAAAATTAACTTATCAATAGCGAGAAAGTTAAAAGGTGTCGCTTGTTTAATTCATGAAAAGTGTCATAAAATGCCAATAAATATTATCAAGCTTTGATGATAAGTCATGCATGACTTCAGAAAAGAACTTATACAGACAAAAACAAAAACTTAAACTGGCTTTTTGCAGACCCGATTTACAGTATTTGTAACGATTAAACAACGAATTTTGGACAATAGTCGGCCTGTTGGAGTCCGGCTGCTGTTCATGTAACATTTTGGAATGTTGTTTACAAAGAAATTAAATTTGATTGGAGAAGAAATCGACCACGTGCTAGGCAACCGAGGAGAAAATCGCACAGGACAGAGCCGCCACGAATGCATCAGATGAGTAGTTTCTCAGTTTCTTGAGCCTTTTTCTTTACTTTTGTTTTCTTTCATAATTAATTTATATGTCTACCTTTTCGTCAGTGTCGGGTCAGGTAGCGGTTGCTGTCGGGTTTTTGACCCGAGACCCGTCTCTTATCTGGATCACTGGGATATCTCCCCAAATTTTACTTACATTTAGGTAATGGATGTGTCCTATTCTGTACCATTACAATTGACAACTTTTAACTTGAGATGTATAGATTAAAACTGGGAGCCAGATCAAATTCATATGTCTATGTATCTGCCTGCATATGAATTTTACCGGCTGTGAATGCTTGAAAACTGAAAAGTGGGCAGACTATACGCGTACTTTGTAAAGCTTTTTTGTTGACTAGTCTCTTTCTGTGGGAAGAAAATTTCCACATATTATCAAATGTACTTCATAATAAACAATTATTGGATGAGGTTGAGGATGATATCATGAATTATCAAAACCGAGGTCTGTGATATCTGCCGAAGCCAAAGGCTGAGGCAGATAACACAGACACGAGGTTTTGATAATTCATGATATCATGCGAAAACCAAATTCAATAATAAATTATTATTGTTTTATTATACATTTTTTAAACAATAGGCACAAGAAGACATTTGTCGGTTGAAAAATGGCTTTATTTCAAAACTAAGGTGAAAGTGACACTGATAAGCTTAACCAAGATCATTCCAAAATTTTAAAATACAATAATAATTTATCATAATCTATTTTGTGTTTTTGGAATCTTTCTCCTCAATTATTCAGCGTAATTCATCCTCGGAAACAGAAGCAAAGCATTCAGCCATTCTGTTTCTGAGGAGAAGACTCCAAGGGGTTTGGTTTGCTTGCCTTGTCAGGCTTTCTTCCTTCTGTGATTTTTTCTTCTTTCACCCAAAATAAGGGGGGTACTGGCCCAGGGGCCACTCCCCTGGATCTGCCACTTATAGGTGTAGGTGGCTAGTGAATACAGTTATGAAAGATATTAAATTTGAGATTTAGCAGAAGATGTAAAGACATTTAACAATTATTCTTTGAAATCGAGGTGAATAGTGGCAGAATAATTACGGCGAGGTAAATATTCTGCCACTATTCACCGAGATTGAGAAGCATTATTGTTTTAGTATTTACACAGGAAGTGATCTCAACAACATTTTCACAAGGAAACCATCAGAAATTGTTTTAATTGACCTCTCAATTCATGCGTGGAAAACCAAGTTTGTTTGGCTTAGGCATTATTCACTCGGTAGGGGGCAAATAATGCTCATTAGCCAGAGATTGCGAACCAATCAGATTGCTTAAAACACCAAGATCACTAAGTGTGTATATACTAAAAATGATTATCACAGTTATGTACACAGCTTAATAGAAGTGTTATGAAATAATGAGTGGATAAATACCTCACAATCTACAGGTAATTTAAATCACAAACTCAAAGTGTTATAATTACTCCCAGTTGGCTTGATAGCTCATTTGGTATAGCACTGCATCGGTATTGCAGAGGACTGAATTTGTTTTTTCAGAATTTTTTTTAACAACTGCATGTTGTGTGCAGATATTTGCAATGACCATTTGTCTCTTTAAATACTGTAGATGGCTGCTTACACTCCATTAGGAATCACTTTCCCTTTACATTCAAATAGAGCAGACAACTAAAATGAAATTTCCTTGTTTTGTTCTTTTAAGTACAGCACACAAAGGTAATGGTGTTCTGAGAGATTTGTGAAATGTTAACTACCTACATTTGCTCCCTCTAGATTGTCTTTTGTTAAATACAACTGATCAAGTGCACCATTCATTTTTGCAGGACATCATCAATACACTTCATAAATATGATAACATTGTGTACTTGAGATCAGAGTGAAACGTTTTGGTGACAAAAATTGAACAGACCACTGACAGTCTATTTGGAAGTCAATGGAGTAGTTCAACATTCTGGGATATCTTAACCAGAGGTAAGATACATACACTGTACATGTACAATCTGTACTTAAAGGTTTCTATGCCTTAATATATCTTTCTCTGAATTGTACATGCACACAAGGTTTTATAAACATGTAAAGACAGTCTCTCGTAATAAACTTTTAACTCATGAAAATTGCTGCTTTCTGTTGTCGTGGCATTTCACTTGTATTCATATGCATTGTACAATACATGTACATTTGATTGCTTCTTTCCATAGTACCCAAAGTATCTACATTTCCTAATAATTGCTAAACAATTATTCACCAAAGGCAAAGTGAACATTTTTACTGTAACACTCACCAATGTTCACTGAGCCCAAGGCAATTAATTGTTGTAGTGTAATTTTCAGAGGTGAATATCAAGGACTACAAAATTATGGACTAAAACATGAAAACACTGACACAGTTGTTTGTGGAATACACATATGCAGTGGTAGTTTTATTAGTAATCGTACATGCACACTGATTGTTAATCAATTTACTCATCAAGCTTGGCAATAAAATGAAGAAGAAAAGCGTTTCGAGCTAGTAACCAAGCTCTAGTATGATGAATATAGCATCATATCAGTGCCAAGCTTTTCAGCCAATCATAATGTCCAATTCTTATATTCACCTCTGGAAATTATACTGAATGTAAATACAGTATTACTGTATTTTCTCTTTGTTCCTTTTTTTCTTGCCTGCATTTACATTGTTTCCCATGTTTTACAGACAAAAGGATGTCTGACATTAGCAAATCGGTGATCGTCATGTCCGAAAAAGGCATCAGCACAAGTACTTGCTTGGACTTCCTTGAGACGATTAAGACTATTTTACTTGGCAAGGACGATTTGGAAGGAGCAAACAATTTTCAAAAGCCCCCTAACATACTTGCTGTAATCGATGGCCTAGACAAGGGTCAAAAGTACTTAAAATCCATACAAAGCTATGTTTACCATAGTATTCTGAAACCCTGGAATGATCGCCAAGACATGTTTGTTACATGTATTCTTACTTCACAAAATGATAATGTCAATGGGCTGAACATCCTCTCTGTTCTTATTGCACTTGCTTATGAAAAAGTTGACCTGGTGTGTTTAGTAGAAATAGCAGACCAATTTCAAGACCATGCTGGTGTTGGTTATCTGATGATTAACCTTGGAGTGATATTCAGTGAGAGGATGGAGTACAAGAAAAGTGAGACTTGCTTTGCTAGAGCCAAGAATTGCTTTGAACGTGAACATGACCATCTGGGAAATGCTGTTGCCTGTTTGAACTTGGCAGTTCTCTACAAGCTCATTGGAAATGATGAGAATGCCCGGTATTACTGTGATTCTGCAGCGTCCTTGTGCCACGATATTTCCATGAGAAAGACAAAAGATGTTCATCTGCCATGGAAGGTCTTAAGAAGAGTTGCTGATTTGTTTCAAGAATTTGGAAACTACAAGAGATGTCAAGATATTCTGCATATTGGCATATTGTATGACATCAGTGATGCCAATGAATTCCCCACAATAAACTTGATGAAGAGACTGATGGCTTTGCAGCTGAAAGAACAGAATGGTGAGAAAGTACACGGTGAAGAACTTGAAGATGTTACCTCCCATTTACGTGAGCTTTTGGATCAATTGTGTGCACATTCTGAAGTCAGACAAGGGTTACTAGATGCTGACCTTATTTCAACAGCAGTTATTTTGGCAAAGATGTACCGTGATATCAATCACACTGAAGAAGCTTGTGTATTATTAAAGAAATTACAAGCCAAATACTTGATGGTACATGGCAGAAACCATTGTCTCTATGCATCATTGCTCTATAGTTTTGGTAGGTTTACACTTGGTGCTGGAAAGGCACGAGAAGCTGAGAGTATGCTAAAACAAGCTTTAGAAAGTTTTGTCTATTACTTTGGCAAAGGTCACTATATGGTTGCATCATGCAAGAGTCTTCTGGGCACATGTGCCGTTCTAACAGGCCACTCCGGAGATGCCTCCATTTTCCTCACTGAAGCTCTGACTTTATTCAAGAAAATTAACCCTCGTCACCCAGAAGTGGGAGAGATTCTCCTTAAGTTTGCTCTCCTTCACAGTGAAGAAAGAAACTTCCAGAGTGCTGAAATGACCATACAGGAAGCAGTGGATATTTTCATATCCGTTTGTGGTGAGGACTCTCCAAAGACAGCTAGTGCATACTTTCAAGCTGCATGTATGTTGCAAAAGGTAAGAGAATCCAGAGCCTCAGCTGTGGACAAAGTGAAGAAAGCCATTGACATCTTTCTGAAGCTTGGGATGCGACATGGTCATCCAGATGTCATGATTTGCCAAAGTTTACTTGGTGTCTTGCAGCTCGAAATGGGATGTGAAGTAGCAGAGGAACAATTCACTGAAGTCGAACGTCACGTTTCCTTACAAGATGAGCCTTGCACAGTGGCCAAAGTTATTGCCCCTGAAAATACTAGCATGTTCTTTCAAGTTATGCCATGTGATGGTACAGTAGTAAACTATTCCAGTTTTGGTGCTGCAGTGGTTTCTCTTGTCAATCTGGTGCACTTGAAAGCAGGCAAAGAAAGGAAGGCCCATTTGAATACACTCCTTAGTCTTTTGCAAAGCCATGAAACAGAGATGCCCCCCACTGTAGTTTTTGCAGGTCAAAATTACATATTTCATGAAGTGTGGCTGTATGACAGATATGTGTACTGTGTTTTGACTGATCAAGATGTGAACTCTGATTCTTCTCCTTTGGAATCAGACAATCTTGAAGGTCCTAATGTGTTCTTGTTATCATCCTTAACTGGCCATGGGAAGAAGCCATGCTATCTACTAATTTGGAAGACTAATAAAGTGCTGGAAATGAGAGAACAAAGTCGTGTTTGCTCTGCCTTTCGTGAGAGTGTTAAGATGCTATTTTTGCAACCAAAGTTTAGAAAAGGTTACGTAGATGGTCAGGATTTCTATATGGAACTGACATTACCAAAAGAATCCTTTGCTATGACCTCACTGGTTTCTCAGATTGACTACCTTCCTCTTCTGGTGGAGCAGGAGCTACCAGTCCCACACAAAGATGGCAACATAGATACTGCTCTCCATTCATCTTTGATCTCTGCTGTTGAGCCTTCAATCCACATCTCGTACTTTTCGTATAGATTTTCAAGTCAACGCGAGGCTGAGTTTGTCTTTGATAATTTGATTTGCAGTTTAGGTCAGTCATTGGCTCTACCCAAGGTGGAAGGTGTTGACATTTCTAATGCTTCTGCTGTGCAGAATGGAGAGTGTTTCTTTGTCCTGGAGCCTAGCAATTCCTCTTTATCTCTTGTTGTGGAGGAAGAATCTGTTGTAGTGAAATGCAGGTCCGTCAAAGAGTACAAGTCCAGTTGCATCTGTTCATCAGTGAAAACCACTTTGGAGAGTACAATGGACTCATTGTGTTGTGTTGTCAGGGTTACCTTTGAGCAATCTCTGCAGTTGTTTTGTGATGGTCATGAAGCTAGCTGTGACTTCATAAAAGAGTCAGTAAAGAAGCCCTCTTGTTCTGGCCAATCATCTGAAATTTTGGATGTAATTGGAGTTAGATGCAGCCAAGAATTCAATCATCTGGAGGGAAACGCACCAGCAGACTTGCCAGAGAATGAGGTAACCTTTCATTTTGTAACCATACCGAGACTCGTAGTGTTAAAGATTATATACCAGGTTCTCATTAACATAACTTGACCTGACTGGGCAGGCTCTCTCTCCACTAATATACATGCATGGAGAGGTTCATTCAAGGTAACATTAAATTTTTAACCATGTTTAACAGGATGTCGCTTTGTAGAGATGCAGTCGTTACAGAATGTGATGTTACAGGGGGTGTCATAAAATGAGAGCTACTGCGCTAGCCAAAAATTTGGGAAAGTTACTGCAGTGTACAGTGTAAATGTATTCATCTAATGAAGCAGTGCTTTTTTGCAACAGGTGGAAGAGAACATTGCATTCACTGGCCAACAAGGTGACAAGGTCGGTACCGAGGTTTGTTTGGCCCTTCTGGCATGCCTCTTGACTGGCAGACGTGTATCATCAGAGATACAGTCGTCAGGCACTGGTGAAATGTCTTCTTTGACTCACTCAGATTATTTGCATGATGAGAAGCAGTCGAACAACTCTATGTTATCACCTGGCTCCATGTTATCACTGAACTCATATCCTACCAGCCCATCTGATAAAGTGTGTGAGATGCCTGTGTTTTTTCAGAAAATGTCACCATCTTCGAACAAAGAAGCAGCAGAACCATGCGATGAGAAAAAGGCTTCCAACAATGATGCTATGATAGGGAATAGATCGGCAACTTCTGCAGTTTGCAATGAATTACCTTTGAAATTGCAAGAGAAGGTATCAAACCAATTTATTGGCGACAACTCTGTCAAGGAATCTTTAATGAGTTCAAGTCATGAAGAAGGTGAATCTTCAGGAGAAAACAGTCTGGAAACAGAACCAAGAGAGACTGTGCAGTTAGAAGATGGTACTCAATTAAGTAAAGAGGAAATTTTAATTCTTAAGAGTGAGGTTGAATTTTGTCAGAATCAGTGTCATGAGCTCAGGCAGCAATTGAGTCAGCTGAAGGAGCAATTCCAACGATGTGAGGAAGAGAAACTACAGCTTGAATTAGAATTGGGAACAAGGTCATTCCTCGAGGATAAACAGAAACGCAATGAAAAAGCTTTTGGGTCATCCAGGGCCCATGCCAATAAGCAAAGGAAATGTTGTTCAGCCAGAAGTGCATCTTATGATTTTACTGATATGGAAGGAAAACTGCTTGGCAGGGCAAGACCTCTACAAGAGTCATGTAAGCTAAACTAACATTAAAGTGCCTGTGAAGTGAAAAATAATTTGTGCTTATTTGAAATGCCTTTCAAAATACAGAAGAATGACACCCTTAGTGCTGTTTCCGTAATAACTATTTTGGCTCCAGTCTCTTTCTGTCAAAAAAACTAAATGTCCCCATTTCCAACCTCTAAAGTGAGACAGAGGGTCCTACTTGGAACAGACATAGTTCCCATATTGTCTTCACTTCTATCATTAGATTGGGTGAGGTAGATGGTTTATGTTTTGAGACAAAACTGAGATTTTCTGTTTTTATTAAAGTGCCACCAGCGGCAAAACTGTTGCCATGGCAACAGCCCTAAGGGTGTCATTTTGTTTCTTTTGCGATGCACTTTTATGATGCCAAGTTTCAAGAACATTGCTTCAATAGTTCCAGAGATATCGTTTATTCAGTATTTTCCACTTTTTAATTGCAAACAGTATGACCTTGTCACTGATCTAATAAATTTGCATAATAGAAAAATGTCAATATCTCTAAAACGAAAAAAGATACTTCAAAAAGAAAAATGCCATTCTTCTGTATTTTGAAAGATCTTTCAAATGAGCACAAATTATTTTTCTACATGTACATTCATAGGGTAAGGCACTTTAAGGCCCAATTTATCCTATGATTTATTGCTTCCTTTTTTTGCGTGGAACATGCTTGCAGAAAAAGTATTGTTTCATTTAAAACATGTCTACATCTTGTTTAATGAAATAAATATGATACCTCGGGGAGGTGTTAACCGACCTAACAGGACCCAAGTCATGTTGTTAGCATAACAAGTAAACATTTGCAAGCAAAATTGTCTATTAATCTACATGTACATTTATAGATGGGCCCTTTGCAGGGACTTCTTTTACATAGTGAGATTACCAATTGAAGTACATTTACAATTCGCTTGATATGCATTTTTTAACAAGATTAATTTTTACTTTGCAGCGTACTGATACTTGTAGATTTTTCATAAGGTGTAGTTCCTTACATGTTCATGTTCATGTGTGTGTGGTAATTTATGCCTACTTCTCTTGGTCAGATTTTTTACTACAACAAAGACTATTGGAAATCTCACACTCCTTGTCAGATGTTGAGCTGAGGCAGATGAAGTTCTTGGTCAAACCCAAAGTGAATGGTTTTCGACTTGCCAAAATCACAGAAGGTTTTGAGCTGTTTGAAGAACTGGATGCCAGTGGAGCATTGTCTTGTACCTATGTAAGAGACTTGCTCAGAGGAATTCAACGTTTTGATCTTGTGGAGAAACTTGATATGCCTTTACT
>Ga0126343_10001526_pt1 | contig 11013 bp, 9 predicted proteins | sample Cyp2metagenome_FD_92531 | JGI IMG/M metagenome (GOLD analysis project Ga0126343, IMG submission 92531) | Coral microbial communities from Lord Howe Island, Old Settlement Bay, Australia - Cyphastrea 2 metagenome | ecosystem: Host-associated > Invertebrates > Cnidaria > Coral ... | reverse complement strand
AGCGAAAGTGAAATTTGCAACGTCAACGCATTCCATGGCTGACGTAATACCTTTTCAGCTTATTTATTATTCCCTTCGAATCGAAAGCTTCCAAAACACCAAAAGAAAATATATTTTACACACCATAAAGAAAACAATATTCGTAATACTGTCCGTGTATGCATGTTTCAAAAGCTTTCGGGGAATAAATATCTCAGGTTGCGTGATTCATGGCTATCTTTGGTATGGCCGAGTGGAGATCAAGGCCTCTCAACACGGAAAAAAAAAAAATCAAGGGTAAACCTAGAACCGCGCTCGGCCCATGGCTGCGTGGTTAAAAAGGTCCATTACCAAAAGTAGTCGCAGTCACTTGTGAGGGTTTTTCATTTCAGAGTATGAGCAGGTGTTTCATTAACGTTTTCAGCAGGAGAGCAACTGGTTTTCACAGGGGGGGGGGGGGTCAAAATGTTTTGGACTAAACTTCTTCATAAAAAAATTCCCCTAGATGGTCAAAACAGGTGGGCAAAATCATCCTCACAGCAGGTCAATTTGTTAGGTTCCTCGCCCTTAAAGAAACCCCAGTGTGAGTGGCAATTTAAACAGTGGTCACAAAGGTGGTCTTAACTGAAGCTGCTTGCTGATGAAAGCATCACAAGGAATTCATGAACAGTATATGAAACCCAGTAATTATATATTTTCTTGACTGGTACTGAGACCATCTAGGTATGGGAACCAAAATCATATAGTGAGTTTTAACAAAATTTCAGTGACTGGTTAAATGAGATTTTATTGTCACGCCAGTAAAATATAGTTAATGGAGTGTGACGAACGTTCTCAATGAACTGGTCATGGCGGCATGGCTTTCTATAGGGCTATTGAACAGTTGTATTCCAGAGGTCAGTAAACTGTGAGCTAATCAATATCGTAGCGAAACCTAAAACATCGTAGCTTTATTACCTTCAGAATGTTATAACAAACCATAGCATTGGTTTAAAGTGCTAAAGCACTATTCATGTTCAAGCTGTTACACGTGCTAAGGGTAGACTGTTCGGTGGTACAGCCTTTCCTATTGGCTTACCCGCAGACGAACGTCTCCATATAAAAGCGGGGGAAAACTGTTCAGAGTCCAGTTTGAGTTCGTCTAAGCAAAGTAGCCATTACTTGTTGTAAAGCTATTGTTTAATTTTCCCTCCCTCCCTCCCTTTGGAGACGAAGTTGGTCATGTATTCCTGCATAATAAAACATGGGTCACTCCTGTGCAGTGTGGTTAAGTCTGCCAAGCCACTTCCCCCGAGCTCGTTGTTTTTTCATCGCCTTTGAACATCGCTTGCTAACCGATACTCTTGTCCGATCCAGCACGTGCTGTCGGTCATTCAGCTCGTAGTGCTGGAGAGATAAGTGAGGTTGTTTGTCACGCTGTCGCCAGAAGTCGCATGGGCTAACCAAATGCAAGGCAGTGTTCCCCCATTAACGCCATCATGAGTAGTTTGTAATTGATTAATAGCTCTAGTTCAATTGCAAGTCGCCACAGTTAACTTACTTTCACTAGGAACAATGACATTAATGGCCACTTTATGAGATATTCCCGAAAAAAAAAAAAACCATTCCTCCCACTGGATGAACATAACTAATCCTTTGCAATAAATATCACTTGCAATGTCAGAAAAGTAACATAATTTCAGTGATTGGTTAATGGCCACCACATGGGATATTCATAACAAAAAAACATTCCTCCCACTGCATTAAGTGACAACATAACTAATCCTTTGCAATAAATATAACTTGCAATGTCAGAAAAGTAACATACTTTCTTTGTCAGGTTGTTGGACCCCAACATCAACAGACTGCACACAGATTTGTGGTAATTCACCGTGGCTGGCTGGCTCAGGAAAGTTGTCTTTGGCAATATTTGTGGAAGGCAAATAATCATTCATAGGCATCTCAGTTACCACACGAGCTGTGAAAATCAAAACGTACATCTTTTATTCAGCTACCACTTTTTGACAAGAAATGAAAGCTATCAGCTGGGTTAAATGGCAAAAATTACACGTACATGTACATATGTAAACTAAAGGTGCAATTGACTGTCATCCTCACAATAAATACACTAAAAAGTAACACAGAAAAAACTGAGTTATGTAAAAGGTAACCGTCGAGATAAGGAAGTTTTATTATCAATAGTCTTATATAACAATAGCTGTGGTGGAAACTAAAATAATTTTGACAGCTTTTGTCATTCTGGTGAATCAGACTCTCCGGTTGTACTCATCCGGTGTAAATCTCAGTGTAAATTATAACTGCCAAAAGCCAATCATGGTCCATTTTAGAAAACACTTAATAATTATGGTGTTTTTCGTTGACAAATTAGTTGGGCATCTAAAAACATCAAAAGAAGTCAAAAAGACCTCTGGTATGTTGGAGATTTTTGTACCAAAATGGAAAAAAAGGAGGTCAGAAATAAAATTAAAGTTCAAATAATTTCTCAAGAATGGCACTGATTTGAGCTTTTTCTTCACTCACGCATGGACAAGCAGGCAAGTGCTTAAATTTCCGACACAGCAGCAAAATTATATGATACAGAGATTAAAAATTATAAAATAACATAATTCGAATGAGAAAGAACTGAACTGATGATGGAACAGTCTGTTACCGTTATGACCAGGGTTTGTTAGCATTGCCCTGTAATGATACAGCTGTATGAGCAGGAAAGGTTAATTAATTACTCAAGTCACATTCACTGTAAATTACGAAGGTGATATCATTATACAGCAATATGAAAATACTGGTAGATGCGAAACAGGTGAGTATTGAAAACTTACTGTATCCTTTCTTTGTTCTTGGACTACTGAAAAGTTTTTTGACGCCACGCTTCAAATCTGATGTTTGTTTCGGCTTATCAAGATCCTTGAGACATCCTGGGTGGGAGTGAGACCTAGGCATCATCGACCTAGCATCAGATGTAGTTTCAGCAGGAGCTGACAGCAGCCGTTGATACACTGGTTTCTTTACTGTCTTAGTTTTCACCACTGTTGTATCGGAAATGAACAAAAAAAATTTGACTGCATGAATGACTAATATTTGAGCCAGTCAGAGCATTGCACTTCGATTCCTACCTTGCAAACATGTAAAAAAGGACTGGAAGGTAGAAAGGAAGGAGAAATGATTGATTTCAAGAATAAATGTGGAAGGAGGAGTATCAACAATTAATTTATCATTAATGCGTGCTGGTTTCTACTTCTAACAGTTTTGTGGTGCAAGAATTAAGCCACTACTTTAAATGTTGTGTCCCCTTATTAGTATGGATTTCTTCTAGGCTACATGGTTTGACACTTTTATTACTAAAAGTTTTTTATTTTATCTATTGTAATAATTATTTTATCAGTGTTCTTATTTAAGATATCTGTTGCATCAGTGTCACAAGCTACAAGGAAGTGGCCTATATTTTTTAAAATTGATCATAATCTAGTTGCAAATTATTGCATGTGACTGAATGCAAAGTGCCATTTAGACAAAATACAATACCAATAGAGATATGAACTGTAGAACATGCTAATTTTGTATATGCTGTGATCAATTAGTGGAGGGGCCCCTCTACTATCTATGCTGAGATCTATTCCTTTTCATTGAAACATGAATTTAAGCTTAGGCTTTAGCATTTTTACACATCGCAATGGACGCATCCTTGACACAGTCTGTCAACATTCTAGGGGCTTTAAGTTAAATTTCTGCTCGTACAATTTTCGTGATTTTTGCAATCTGGTAAAGGCTAGATTGACGTGTATCTTTTTATGTTCAAACACAGGTCTGATCTACCTGCTTTTTTGTCACAATCCCTTGTCACATCTTGCCATTGCTGTGTCATTGGGCATAAAGGTGTAGATGAATCACTGCGTAAAATATGTAAATATCAACAGAATGTGCCGCAGCATTATTATCTCTTTGATACCCTAGTTATTAATTATACTTATAGTGATCACCTGAAGGCACAGTTCCTTGTGCTTTGGCATTTTCTGTCGAATGAATTCCATTTGCATTCATACAAGAAGATGATTCCAAGTCTTGGTCCTGCAGGCACTGACCACTTGCATCAAAATGAAATGTATGCTCATCGTTGTTTGAAAAGATAAGGTTAGAGCAAAAACAGCAACACCTTTTAAGGAAACTTTTGAAATCCTGCCAGCTATAATACTTCCAAATTACAACGGTTAGAACTATAATGATGACAAACATTACAGAGCTAACTGCAATAGTTGCAACTTTTAAGGCTCCAAGACCTCCTTGATTCTGTGGTTGGTGATCTGTCTCTGTGGGAGTGTAACACTTGAGACTGATTTGCCTGCATTGTTTACTACGTGTAAGTCCAGAGTCCTCACATTGTTTTTCATGGTATTTTACATCCTCACCACAACAGTAACTGCACGCATGGCACTCTTCAGTGATCTTGCTGTAGTAAAAACCCTTCTGACATTTCCCTAAACATTCTGTTGTGTCTCTCTCTGGAGTGCACTCTCCAGTCCTTAGTTCATACTTCCCACAATGCCTGCAGCTTCTGCAGGTAGAATAATCATGTGTACTAGAGGTGTTGACTCCTTTAACACAAGGGACACATTCTATTTTTGTGCTATATGGAACACTGGACCCACATTGCACACTTAATCCAGATCCAGAAGGACAATCTGAGCATTTCCAAGGAACAGAGTATGTCTCATTTATCACTCTTTCTATTTCATCATATCTGGGTTTCTGACGTTTTCCATGTACAGAAACAAGACCAGAAGCAGTGATAAGAGCAACCACCTGCAAAAGGAAATCAATAGTTATTCGTCAAAAAGGTGCTGATTTGTATATTTCAAAAGAAATGATATTGCAGCAGCAAGGCTGTGTATGTTTAGGGTGTTCGATTCAGAAGTACAGAGATCAAGTCCACCTTACATACACATTTGTACCACAGCCTGGATTTGTTAAAATTTAAGGGGTGGCGTATGGTAAATGCAAGACTTTGCCAGATGGCCAGACAAGCGTATTTCTTTGTGAGCCCGAGACATTTTAACTCTTTAGATTGCGAGACTGAAACTTCAAAGTGTTTTACAGAGTGCAAGCCCAAGACGTTTACGTTGAGACTTAAATTCGAGCCCCAGAATAAAGTTGAACTTGCAGCTGCTTTTAGCTTGTACAATCTTTTTCCGGCTTCTTTAAACTGGCTGGAGCTGAAAATTTGATTTTGTGATAAGTTGTAATATCCTAGAACAAACTAAGGTTTTCTGGCACCAAAACGGATATTTCTGTAGGTTTTGCAGCTTTTTGTGGAATTCAGACTATTTAGAAGAAGTTAGGATAATTTAACTTTTTCACTGCGAATAGTGCGCGAATGAAAAACAGCAGAGACCTCATTCTTGGCGAGGATTTTTATATTCCAATCACCTACCATATCCCAGATTCTTGAATTTATTTATTTAACGTTAACGATTTTTTTTTAGTTTTGATAACATGACTGATTGAAAACCGAGACGTAGCAGCAGAAGCGAATGAGAGGCGGCTGTATTCGCAGGCTAATCCATATTGCAAGATCTGTTTTTAATCTACAAGCAGTTGCTTTCGAGGGACAAAATATGAAATTTACCGTTAACACATTGCTCAACTTGTGTTGTTCAGCTTAGTTCCGGGCTTAGTTCAGGCAAGACCTTGGTTTCGATCCTCCATGTGGATCCCATCAGTTGCCGGTATTTCTAACATGGTCTGAATTAATTTTCATTCAACACGCAACTGTTTATAGTTTTTACTCATTGGCTCTCTACTGGCAGATAATACTAGTTTAACTTTTTCGCACAAATTTGTAAGTTGCGTCATTGAAATTCAATATCCATTTTCGAAAAGAAGCCACTGTAATAAAAACGGGTAAACAAATGAATCAGGGCTTGGAGACAATTAGCCAGGGGGGTCCTGGGGTGCCCATGACACTCCTTTGTAAGCAATGTTTTAAGCAAACAACCCATGACAGGTGGTAAAAACGACATGAAAATGTGGTGAGTAACCTTGTTTTGGCACCGTGTGACCCCCCGTTTGAAACAACCTATAACAGGTGGTAAAAACGATATGAAAATGTGATGAGTAACCTCGTTTTTGCACCGTGTGACCCCCCTTTGAAAAATCCTGGCTACGCCCCTGAATTGGCCTTGCAAAAAATTGAGACTGCGTATAAACTTCGAATAAAAAACGAGACTGCGAGACACACATAACCGCTAAAAAAATGAGACTGCCAGACCCATGAAATTCGACTAAAATTTTGCGAGCCCTGAGTTTTTGAAGGACCATTCGTCACCCCTAATTTAGTGGTCTCCCTCTGGCCAGTTGGGGTTTTGTGACATAATTTTTGAACAGGGTGCTAGGAAACCTCTCTGTGCCAAACTGACAACTATAAACCTTGCATTGACATTTTTCCACAATTAAACTAGGGTAGGAGGTTTTCCAAATAATAGCAGCCAATAGGTGTCACTGCAAAACCAAAAACCTCATAGGAAAACCAAATAAGTTCCTGTCAAACCAACCCTCATAAAGAAACCAAATAAGCGAACAGCAAAATAAAATAAATTCATTACAAAACCAAAGAACTTTGACTTTCTGCCAAAAGGCAGAAAGCAATGAGCTTCTTCTCTCCCCAACAAGAGACTGACATCAGCTACCAACAACTGACCATAAGGTATTGCTCATTGTTTACCAGGTATAGCAATTGATTAGTATGTTGGTTGAGTGTCAACCAATATATCGAATGTGTGATCACCACTAACATCAAATGACAATTAATGCACTCTAGTTTTGACTCTGGTTCAGCTAGTTCTTGTTGTTTGCAACTCGGTCCACTCATCTTTCAACTACACAGTTCTAACCATCTCATATATGCAAATAAAAGTTTTTCCCTTATAAATCTCCCTAGATTTCTTATAATGTTTCATACACTATATGAAAGCTAACTGAATGCAGATTCCAGGGTACATAATGACTTAAAGGTCATGACACATTTTATAGCCTAAAAATCATGCCATATTTCACTAATGTTGTCGAATTGCAACGAGAACCAAGTATTTTTCAACTTTACAATGCTAACCGTGTCATGTAAACATTTTTTCTCCAGTACCTCTCAACAGATTTCTAAATTTAATATACCAGTTGAAAGTTAAGAAAATGCAGATATCTTAATAAGTTACAATCTGAAGGCCATGACGCAATAAAACGGCAAAATATCATGCCGTATTTCACTAAAATAACCATCATATGGCTATTTATCGTCTCAAATCACACGCTGTTTTTCAGTTATTTCATCCAGCATATGTCTGGGGCATATCTCCTTGGAAGTCTATGTTCATTGCATTAGTTAAAAGCTATTATAAAATGTGAACACAGATTCCTAACACATTTATGATAAGGACTCAGTATATAATACATGGAAGCATTGTTTCCAGATCCTTCCAGGGCTGTCAGAAGGCCTGCAAATTGACAGATATTAGGCCCAGGGGGGTACACTCATAAAGTCCTGATAGATGTGTGCTGCAAAGGGCCTTAAACCCTGACCCTAATTATTAAAGGATGAATCAAACGAAAATTGATACCCTACTAGCTAAGGCCCAAACCCAAAAAATGACACCCTACGCAAGGGAAGAATAAACACTCAAAATAGCTTGAACCGGCAACTTGAACAACTAACTACCACGGAAAAACACCATTTTTTTAAAATCGCTTTGCTAATACCTTAACTTTGGCAGATCTGGCATTTGTTTTCTGCTTTAGTGGGTTTACACAGTGATATTTTTGCTGATACAATTTAGGCTCCCTATCTAAGGATCACACCGGGACACTATGCCAACATAAGCGCAAAGGATACCCTATTTAAGGATCGAGAACCTCCAAAAACCATACCCTATCCCGCGGCATGTACCTATATAGCCCATATGGGGAAGTACTCCCCTGGGAAAATAGGCCGAAAAGAGCACAAAATATTTCTCCTTCCAGATTATCCATTTATGACAGCTTTCTCCCTGTGTTTTTATAATAACAAGGGCTATTCATTGCAGTCAAGTTCCCCTTGTTGACACACCACGACTGGCTCCACTAGGTTGACGCAATTTTGAACTTATCGAATTCAAACTTGAAATATTCCGCCTGAACTTTCCAAGTTTTGATCAAAACGTAACAAATCCGCAGTTCATGACATTGTCACATAAATGTCTTGGGGAACAACTGTCCATTTAGCTATGATAAATTTGTCAGCCAAAGTTGGCTGATATGGCAATCAAGTGTAAACTTGATTGTTTGTATAAGTCTTCACTCAACTGCAGGTGTTGTTGATGCACCTCTCATCTGGATTTGAAATGTTCTTTTTCAAGAGCTGTGTGTTGTGATCTTTAGCATTCAGGAAGCCACACATTCTAGGTGAACTGACATCATATAAAAGGGGCGAGGAACTGACATTTTTTTACAGGGAGAAAGCATTTCAAGAAATGACTATACAGTTAACACCCGCATATAAGAGCACATGATTTCGGAGGTTAATAGGCTGATCGGGTTCTGATTTAACGGGTGCTTAGTGACGAATCAGTCTCAAAGTGTTCTTAAAATGTTCTTACATTTCTATGTTTATTTAGTAATACAGTACGGTAGTACAGTAGTAAAATCAATTACAGTAGAAACATCATTACAGTACTCAATACAAAAATACGACCACTTGACAGCTGAAAGAGTCATGACTGCTAACATAAAATCCCTTGTTTTTAAGTAATTATGACAACTTTTTCCATTTTATAAGGACATGCTGAATTTTTCAGGCTGATCTTGTTCTTATAAAAATAGGGCTTTATTGGCCAAATTTCAGCCTGGTGTTCTTAATCCATTTGTTCTTATATGCGGGTGTTTACTGTATATCCCCAGCCAAAAAACGTTGGGATTTATACCCCTTAGGAGAAAGGGCATTCAGCATTCACTGAATGATTTGTTCACCTTTTAGCTATCATATGCAAATTTTAATTTTGTCTCCACGATTTTTACAGATCAGATGTTCATATTTTTACCCATGAAATAATGCATCATGCAACCCCAGGATTAATATAGGGCAAATGCCAGGCTACTGCCCTGGAGCAGGAATCACCTCTGGAACTGATGTAAGCAGAATTTCATTTTGTGGTCACTTCGCCCCCAGTCACTGCCCCAAACAAAAGTCAGTTCGCCCCATAATCGAAGTCACTTCATAATCGAAGTTTCTTCGCTCTATGTAAGATATTAGTGAAATTTGTTCTTCATTAACAGCAACTACACGCGCATGGTTTTCAAAGTTTTTCAAACACGCATTCATTCACTTAAATTATGTCATGGAGCGAAGTAACTTCAGTATGCGAAGTTTTTCCCTTTAAAAATACTGACATTACCGCTCTATTCTATGAAACACTTCATTGTATTGTAGTTCAAACTGTTAAGTTGCTTTATTCTCGACAGAGGGCAGCAGTCAGGGAACCGCGGATTTCACTTTTCTCATAACCTACGATAACTTGTGTATAAGCTTAAAACATAAGTTATTAATTTAATTCACACATGTTAATTGCTCGAATTGATTCTTCGTGCACTTTCAGATGTTCTAAAAACACTCACAGAAAAAAATTCACCCAAGACAACCAGTATTTGAGAAAGATAAACTAAAGATGAAAGTTAAGTGGTTCTCGATTTTCTCTGCCACGAAGATCGAGTGACTGACTTACTGGCTCGCTCAGGAAAATCAGTATGTGTGGAAAATGAGGAAAAATTTTCACTGCCATGTACGTGCATGGCAGCACGCAGTATATTTGCTCTACCTTTTTCACATTTTAACTAAACTTAAAGGAACTAAAATTGAGTAAAGATACCATGTACTTACCAAACAACAAGTCAGCTTTAATGTTTTCATCGATTGATGATACTCTACGAGGCCACGCAGCATTCTAACCGATGGCAAATCTGGGAGATACAAACAATGTGAAGAGTTGTCAAGATCACTTGATGGAGTCTGTTACAGCTAAATATCGATCAATATTTTTCATTAGACAGGATAACGATAACTCATTTGTGCAAGGATGATATGAAAAGAAGCTAATTTACCCGTAAAATTACCGCAGCTGTCAAATCCCAAAAACGGCAAAAGCATCAACATGCACAAATATTAAAGGTCCAAGAAAGTTCTCAACAACCATCTCCTAACGGCAAAATGCACAAAATATTAAACCCTCGACGGCTCGAGGATCTCTGGATCGAATATCAAGTCGATATCGAAGCATAGAGAAACAAGCGAACAAACTTCTGGACCCGCGTTATAGAGAGCGTGTAGGCAATCGTTGTGACATTGATAATCGATTTCTTAATACTGCCTCCCTGTTGTATTTGACGGTACTCTTTCGGGGATTCCCCGTATGGATGATAGTCATTGTGATTGGTTCAAAACATTGACGTATTTCACGGGAAAACTGTTTTATCGACTAGTCTTGATTCTGATTGGTTTTCTGCCTGTCCATCATTCTAAGAATTCAAAACATTCAAAGAATTCAAAGAATTCTTGAGCTGCTTACTCGGCAACTGAAGCACCGCCGTGGAAAAAACTGTTAACGCCAGCGTTTTTCCACGGTTTACGTCATCGTTTGCCTCCCACGCAGCGACAGTCCCACGCAGCAGCCTTGCATACGGCGGCTGAGCCCGCAGTGCGATTAGCAGTCAAAATTTTGGTGTCCTAACGAAACGATACGATAACAGCCTTTTCCTTCGCAGCTAACAAAAATAAAAACACTAGTGCACAAGTTCCTTTGGCCTCTACTAGTAGTTAACTTGAGTATTCCGGGTTTAATTTGACGAGGAACAGCATAATTTGTTTAAAATAGTACAAGTATTATCCTACCTGGCGATACTCGACGAACTACGAGTGCGTTTGCTGCCGAGCGCCGGCGACCCATTTTTGGCGCCAAAATAGAAGCTTAGAAACACAAAATGGTTCATCTTTTTCACTTTTTGCCAACTAGTTTGGTTTTT
>Ga0126343_10001525_pt1 | contig 11018 bp, 4 predicted proteins | sample Cyp2metagenome_FD_92531 | JGI IMG/M metagenome (GOLD analysis project Ga0126343, IMG submission 92531) | Coral microbial communities from Lord Howe Island, Old Settlement Bay, Australia - Cyphastrea 2 metagenome | ecosystem: Host-associated > Invertebrates > Cnidaria > Coral ... | reverse complement strand
TTGTTCAGTCAAACATTTTATGGCTTACTATTTAGCTATCTTACCATTACCGATGTAACATCGTACGTAGATCATACTGTACATTTAACCAAATCATTACTGCAAACAGTTTTACAAATGCTCCTATCAAAACAAAATAACTCTTGCACGCTTTGCGTGCCTATGTTTTGCCTCAGCCTCCGGCTTCGACAAATAATTGATCAGCTCGCCACTGACAAATTACGATATTTTGCTCGACCTCGTCCAATAATTGTTAAGTATTTGACCTCGGTCGGAAAAACAATATTCTTTTTAAAAAAATAAGTGTATCCGGCTATTCTAAGAAACGTACTACGGAAGTAGAAAACGAAGGTGCAACGCAAGCAGATCTTATAAGACACGAGGGAAAAGTATTTTCGAAGACTTATATGGAGCCGTGTTAGTAGAGTAAGCAGAGACCTAAAAAGTATATGAAACAAATGAATCCAAGTTTACAGACCATCTTGAAATGCTTCAAGTTTACAGGGCACTTGAAATGTTGCCCACAGTACGGCCTAGTCGACTTTTCCAGAGCAGTAGTATATATAGAGCCTCAAATGCGGCTGTTAAACCGATGAAGTTTTATCCACACTCGCCAGTGTTTTTATAAAAGCAGTATTTTTCTTCCTTAGAATCGAAGTCAAGCGAATCTCAGTCTTATGTAGCTGTATCGGCCGTAAATGGCTCAAATCTTTGATCGCTGCAAGTGAGAAGCAAACAGTCCGCCAGAGATTGGCTTGCCGTGCTCTGCACTTGGGTCCCTTATTATTGCCAAATTGTGCGATAGTACTCTTAAAATATTCATACACTGCTACCACTATTTCACGATACTTAATCTCGCTTAAAGCCAGTCATCTTTAGGTCCGAGGTACGAGAAGCTTGAGCTGGATGTTTTAAGACCCTTTCGCGGCTACACGATTTAAGTTTTTCAAATCATAGCTTTAAACTATGAAATCAAGTTGAACCACGTTCCTAAGCAAGGGCTTTGTGTGAGTTCGTCTACAACAAAAAAATCATGCATTCGATGTAGACGGATATTTCCCCCTGGCTGCTGCAAACTGGCACATGGCTTATTTGCGAAAGTGGAAAGTAATCCGGTTGAAACAGATCCACTCTATCTCTACCATGACTGTCCCGGGGTTACAAAAATAGTTATTTTGCTCTGGATAATTTAAACGTAGTTTGCTATATAATCATGCAGTACTCACCAATCCGTCCGACTCAACACGTTCAAGGAAAATACTGATAGGGCATATGTACTGATAACTGAAAGCGGAAGACTGAAACTAAGGGTTCATGAATTTTTGCATCGTTTAGCTTAACATTGAAAAACCTGATTGGTCCGTAGCATGTTTCGTTAGTAACAGGCTTTTCCCGGAAGTGGGGACTACTGTGACAGTATTCACTGTTGATCTCTTTAATAGCACAATGACACCAATTCCTCGACTGATTTCTGAGAAATGTTTTTTGCTTTTCCACACAGCTAAGAGGCGAGCTTTGAACTTGTGGCTATGGTATTTCAGGTCAGGTCTCCTAAATTCAGGTACAAATTATGCAGAAAACGCCTAAGTAAGTCCTTGGACCAATACTGCCTATCTTAAACCGGGATAAAGGAGGATAGCCATGGGCCAAGTGCATTCTCTCTTTAAGACCGCAGAAAAGGCAACGAGTGAGAACATTCACATCAGTCAAGGAAGTGAAACAGACCATAGCACTGGATATATGACTGTAAGCGGTAAAATCCAGCAAGAGGTCTCCTCAGCAACAGACTGCTATTCAACAGACTGCTACACCTAGATTCAATTCCAGTCTGAGAACCATAAGAAGAGGTAGAGAAAGATGCATCAATGCAAAAAAAGATAAAAAATAGAAAATGAAAGAAGGACTGACACTGCTGAATTCCTGTTTGTCACTGAGGTTTCACTGGGACACTGAGGAAACATGAAATCAACACGTGCAGAAATTTCCCCCAACTAATCACTGAAAGTCATTTGAGGAAACATATCAATCATGCAACACGTGGTGAGGTTTATTCCAGCGTGTGAAGATCAGACCAGACGTCAATTAATCACGACGTAAATAGTTTTGTGCAATATGGTGACGCAGCAGTCATTAAACCTCAAACTGGCAAGGCCTGGATGTCTCCAAGATCATAAAACAATTGAGTGATATTTCATTACTAAGAGAAGCGGATCACTGGAACAACGTACGTTTCCAAGGGGAAACACCTAAGTTAACGAATGTTTTGCAAAACAAATCATTGTTGGCATCCTTTGGTTGTTGGAGACCGTGGATGTGTACCTTACAGTCAAGCTGTTGCAGGGATGCAACGCCTGCTGTGTCTAAGTAATCCGATTTAATTCGGAGTGCCAGATCTTGTTGAGGCTGTGGCGTGTAAACTTCAAACCCGGCTGTTAAGGCGTTAATGCTGACCTCTTACGTATCCTTTCAGTCCGACTACTGTTTCTTTTCTCTCACCTTCACTGTGTGCCAAATTTCCAAATAAAGTTCAGCCAGGCGTCTCGGTCAGACTCCACAGGGGTCTTGTAATTACTTAGCAAGAAGAGGTGCTCGTTGTTAAGAATGGAGCTGATTACCGTGACTAGATCGTCATAGATTTTATCTTTCATCACTGCAGAAGAGAATAGGGTAGGAGTACAGATGCCTAAAAGGTTTACTAGGCCCGCGGAGGTTGAGGGACGCAGACGTTTCTCCGGCACCATTAGTGGGCGGCTCTACAGAAGAGAGCAGGGTATTTTGTACTGTGAGACCGACACCATGCTGTCGAGTTTCCCCTGGTTCTCTTCCATCACAGAAAAAGAATAATTCTGTTCCCCGAGGCTACCGTTTGATGAGAGTCTGGTCTCGATCAGCACTTTTGACTGCTAGTGGTTCATAATCGCTTTTTTTTTTCTGGTGTCAATTTTCGCATCTCATAAGAAAGTAAAGGACGTGAAAACGTAGCATAAAAGTGTCATGCGCAACATCAGACACGCTAGACGCAGGAACGCCAGGTTTTCACCTTTAATTGGTTTTTGTCGGGTGCAGTTCTTACAGTCTACTTATTGAGTTTATTCTTTGAGCTCCATGCAACCAATGAAGCAGCAGGCTCAGAAGGTTCAGCTCTTCCTGGCACTGGCTGTGTGCTGGCCATCTTAAGGCGGGCGATAGCTGATCATCCTAGGAAGCGATGTTCCTTTTCCCACAGCCCGCAGCGTTTGTGTCATGGGCCAATGAGTGATGGCTTCTCATTAGCAACTCAGTGCTGCCTCTCGTGTTGGTTCTTTTACGTCAAGCAGCAATACTATGGTTTCCTTTACCGGCTGCAAATGCCAGGATGCAGTTCCTGGAGCTCCTTGCGGCTCACACGTCAGGAATTCCCTCGGTCTCCCCAATGGGGTTAGCCTGTTCCAGGCTCTCGGTCAGTGGGGTCGGTCGAAAAGCGGGCGCGGGACGAGCGGGATCCGGTGAAAAAAATAGGAGAGGTCGCGGGAAGGAGAGCCTGTAAGCATTGTTTTAAAAACCCCATTCCGCCCACTTTTAAAAAGATAACACTTCAAGGATGTCAAATGTCAAAATGTCAGTGTGTTCGGTGTCGAGCTACTCGCGTGTGTGTCACCACTTCACAGCGTGTCAGATGTCGTCCTTGCAAATTTCTCGCAATTTCACCGGCAGCGGAAAGAACCCAAGAACATTTATCTTCCAGTCCAGTGTCTTTATAGAAGTCCTCGACGTTCGCTAGCTTTAACTGAAGTCAACAGGGAAAGTGTAAAAGGGGGTTGACTAGCTTTAACAACTTCTACGGTTCGTGACCTTTCAAAATTGCCGTTCTCTGTTCGGGCACTCGACCTTTTTTTCGCTTCACTTGTGCTTATGAAGGGCACTTCATCGTTGTGTTATTAGGAGAAACATAAGATAGAGTTGAGCCGTTAGACCGTGCTATGGAAAATTTTCAGAGGTGTACACAGGCTAAGGTCTGTATGATTTCCGCTGCTATTTGCGTGTCTCTTCGTAGAGTTTGAGACCTCTGTAATCTGCCTATATTTATGTATTTTAATATTGTTTACGCTCATTTCTATTTCAAGATATGCTTTCAACTCTCCACGTACTTGCTTTCGAGGCACAAAATAGGAAATTTACCGTGAACATGTTGCATTCGAATTCTATATTTTGACGCTAGACCCGGCTGTGATTAGAACTGTTTGCGAGTACAGTAGGTGGATTCTTCATGATCACGGATCGATAACATCTTTGCCTTCGATCGTTTTTCTTCGGGGATACCGTAGCTTCACTTCGAGAAGGCTATGCGTTTGTCTAGAGACTCTTATGTTTCTTGCAGGTACCTGATCGAGTTTATGCTTCTCTTGCTCGATGTATAGGTTTATTCCTCCTTTGGTCGTTCTGGTACATGATTCAAATGTAGCTGCTTACACGCAAATCTGTTGACTGTTTTGCGTCTTATATATACCATTGTTCGGCTTAATTCGCGTAATTTTGCTCCATTCTAAGCGCTTTCACATTCGGGAAATCCTTGATAACACATCTCTCCAAAATTTGAGATATTGAGAGTCCGCGAAATCATGCGTGCGTAAGGCGTTAGCCATGTTAACGTCACTTGGCTGTAGACAAACAGATAAGCTGCTGACAAGGCGTTGATATAAACTGTCAAAATAAACCAATCAGAGGGTATACCGGGAGCTGGTATACCGGAATGAGGTTTTTAAAACAATGCTTACAGGCTCTCTCGACCTTCCCTCTTTCTCTACCAGACCCTGCTCGTCGCACCTCGCCCGGCCGCATTCGATAAGCCCCACTGACCGAGAGCCTGGAACAGGCTACAATGGGGTCCAAAGAAGTGCGGAACACGATCTTTAGCATTGGTGTAGCTGCAGGATGTTGTCAAATTACTGACATAGAACATACATTTACATACATTTTATTCATTTTTTTTTTTTTTAATTAAGTTTACAATTAACACATGCCCGCGAGTAGATACGCTAGTCTAGGCGGGTCATGTTTACACGAATTTAATAACAGCTAGGTACTAAACAGAACAAGAGAACAAAAAAGACTAATTTTGACAACAATGGCTAAAGACACTAATAAACTTACGGTATGAGTCGGCGTCTTTGGGGTAGCCCTCTTTTATTCTCTACGATGACCTACAAGACCGCAGACTCATCGCAAGGCTGAAATTAATCGTGGATGACCATTGACTCAAAGAGAGTTCATCCGCCCCTCGATAAGTCGTTTTTTTATATATCATCGGCTAAGGTCCTACTTCCCTCCTCACCCATCATGCCAGGTGAGGCCTGACGATTAGCGAATCGAAGACAAAGGGGATGAGGATGACCACAAATGCACACAGGCTAGAACTGGGTGGGGAAGAAATCGATGAAGTGGGAAACTTTGGCTACCTTGGCAACAATATCAGCAAGGATGGCGGGTCTGATCGGGACATCCAACTGAGGATCGGAAAAGCGAGAACTGCTTTCATAATTGTGAGTCCTGTTTGGAAATCTCAAAGGATGTTTCACACCAACGTGAAAGCCGTCCTCTTGAGTGGGTCAGAGTCATGGAGTGTGACAAAAGCAGCGTCCGACAAATTACAGTCTTTTGTCAATAAATACTTAAAGACCAGCGATGTCTCTCCTTTGCCCGCCAGCGTGCTGCTTCTAGCATTCTAGTTTACCGTTTTGTTGCCTTTTACGTTTTCTGCTTACATATTACTAGCTTTAAATATCAGGTATTTTTTCTAATAATTTTTCTGATAATTTTTTTTTTGGTTAGGTTTTCTGTTTGTATCGTATTCTAGTTAGGCGAAGTTAAATAAACATAAACGACCATCATGGGCAGACACTGGCCTCAGGTTATAAGAAATAAAGATTTGTGGGAAAAAATAGGACAGGAACGAATCGACATCCAGATTAGCAGGCGCAAATGGGGTTGGATAGGGCACACCCTAAGAAAACCGATCACCAAATGAATATTACCAGCCATGCACTGAGGTGAAACCTTAAAGAAAGAGAAACCAAGGTCGGCTTGGAAACAGCTGGAGGAGAACCTTGGACAATGAGTCGTCAAAAGCGGGCTGCACTTGGAAAGATATCGAAAAGTTGGCTCAGAACAGAGCGAGACAATGGGCAGTTTCCATGAACCTATGCTTCACAGGGAGTGAAAGGGAATAAGCATAAGCGTCTTTTGACACCCTTCTGCAGCATTTGAAGACTTCGCTTGCCGACATTAGTCTTCTAGCCTACCAACTAACACCAAAGACAAAATGCCGCTTTTGGCAGACAGCTGATCAAACGTCAGGCCAGAGAGTTAAATGAAGACTGAAGAACCCATCACTCTTGACAACCAGGAAGTACAGAATTTAAACGAATAAATTAACATTCCTTTTAATAACAAATTAACGAAGACTGTCACAAGGAAGTGATCAACAGAAAAAAAAGTAAATCATGAAGAACAACCACCCGTTCACCACGGAATCGCGAGTCAGAATGTACCCATGCATGTACAGCACCAAGTGAATTGTTGTGAAGGAGAAGGCTGAAGTTGCTCCTTCCTCAAAGCTGCACGTGTTTCTCAGTCACTCTGGATAACAATGCTACATTTGTCTACAACTGTTCTTGGGATGCTTAAGGAAAACAGTCAGCCAGGTAAATCTCTTCCTCAATAACTGATTAGTAAAATAACTTGGCGTTTCAGAGAAACCGACCAGACTTTAGAACAGAACTTGGTAATAAAGGCCACACTTCCTCTTTGACTGAACTGCCAAAGTTCAAACAGACTGGAACGAATCATGGATTAAAAGGACGTCTAATTTTGGAACTGAGGCTGAACGCTCTCATATGTATTTTTTGCGATTTGAGGCTGAAAACGTTCTTATAATGTTCTTAAATTTATATGGTATACAAGGTCAACTACCTTGACAATACTTAAGACTTTGTATCACCTGATGACTTTCATGGTGTAGAAGTTATTTTGGAACAGTTATAACTAAGAACTACTGATCATTACAAACCGAGATGTGTGTCATGCAATAACTGCAGAAACTATTGCTAAGGTTATCCAAAACATGCCCATATTGTACATGATTTGTTACCTTTATTTTATGCTTTTCATTTAACACATACAGATTAGCAAAGTAAAAACGTACTTAATCGAACGTCACCCAGAGCCCACGGGAAGGTATAAAAAAAGAGTGTAGTCACGCGACTGTGGTACAGCTTTCAAATCCAGTTTCACCGTGGAGCTGATCGTGCGATTCGCAACCACACTATCTTTTTACTACGTATCAAAAGGTTCGGACCTTCAGTAATGTCGTCATAGACTAATCGAATTATCACACATGAAAACAGTATAAAATTTGCTTGAGTGACCTTGCTGACTTGACAACAAACCAAAACACTTTGCACTTTCTTCATTACTCACTCTTTTTACACGCACAAACATTAAGGAGCCCGGCTTTTTCTCTACTGTAATCTATTTCTTCTCCTTTTTATGAAGTTTAGTAAGATAGATTGAAGATGGACATTCAAAGCCTAGAGAATGTTGTTTAAATTAGCGGGTGGCTTATACAATTATTTTGTTTCAGAAGAATACTGAGAAAATGAATCTATTCTGTGGAGAGACCACAGCAGGTAGGGCAAGGAAGACACGGCGATTGCTGGTCGCCGGCAATGAAAATAAAGAAAGCGTGAAACGTTAATTGTTGTTCATGTATGCCATATATGCTGCCTAGTCCATAGCCCGGTCAGACACAGTAACCTTTAACGCAGACTAGAAGCGAGAGCATACCTGCTTCAGCCGCTCCAATTGTTTCCGTCAAGAGTCTCGCTACTCGCCATCATCACGGGACAGAACTCAGCCAAGAAACGACACAAAACGTCGCGAAAGACTGCGAAGCTCACACTTACTTCAAGCTGGTAGGGGAACAGGCAAACAAAGCTAACCCAAGGACTCTGTCCCTCTGCACCTTTTTTTCATTTTCCTTCGAAACTAAATCAAATGAGAGCACACACAAAACGTTTCTGGGTACATCACGGGATCTCCCGGGAGGAAGTGAACACCTCTCCAGGCTTCTAAAATGGATAATTTACAATGGAAAATGAGGAAGTGACTGAAAGGAAATAAAAAATATTTTCTCCTGTCTTTGAGATAACAGTATTATAATAACGGGCACCTCAGGATTTAAAGATAATGAAATAATGTTCTTTAATTTCCTGTCAGTCTAAAGGCCAGTGCTCGATTGCAAACAATCGTCAATGCCTTAAATTAAAAACTCATGATTGGGTTACTGAAAACGAAATCCTTACTCTTGCGTTCACTATAAATTAGTTCAAAGATAGCTAGTACTTTCATTAACCCACCAAACGGAATAAGTACCGTTGACAGGTGGCCTCTCTGCTTTATTGCTTTAATAGGAATACTCCTAAAAGAGTATACACTATACTAGGAGAACACGGCTCTGCCGTATCATCGTAGGCCGTAGGCATCCCGCAAGTAATATAAGATACTGACTGGTCAACTTTGTTCCAAAATTACATAAACAGTAATACTGAACTTGTCATCAGTATGCAAATGAATTGCGTCTTCTTTCTGAATCTCTGAATTATTTGAGGTGGCGATTACTGGTAAACCAAGACCTTACAGGTGACGGAAGACCGGCCGGAGGAGGAAAACCTCAATATTTTGAGGTGAAGGAGGAAATAAGAAAACTCTCTGGCAAAAATTGGTTAAAGACATTTGTATATATTCCTGTTTCATATTGAATTAAATTAGAGTCATAATAATTAGGCCGGAAATCTACTCTACCTTGGCTGACATATCTCGCCTACCTTCTTCAATAGTGTCTGAAGCAATGGCTAAATGCTGCCGCGACAAGTCTTGTCTACTTTATACAATTAAGAATTCGGTAAATTCCACATTTTTTGTCCTCTAATGAAACGATATTGACGAAGATGCTTTCGAAATCAACGTCAACAATTGTGCTAATGCCACGTATCAAGTCAAACTAACCCTAGTACGTTTTGCATAAAAAAAAGTACGATTAACTTCCTTATCAAGTGGCGCTCAACCGGGTGGGGGCGGGGAAGGGCAGGGGATGGGGCAGGGGGCTGTTGCACCGAGAAGCAGGAGCCGGGACTGGTGGCTCTGGGAACGAGAATATGTTGAACATTGAATCTCAAAAAATACATTCAAACAACTCAACTGGATAAATGAGAAGAAAAAAGTCCAAGGATTACCGCGAGAGCTGATTATGTTCAGATAGGTCGTTTTCAGATTTATTGTTTAGCTGTCAACTAGCTGCTGAGGCAACAAACTCAAGAATCAACAAAGCGAAGTCAACTGTATTATCCCGATACAAGCTGCTGAAATCTCAAGTATACGATGGTAATGGACTGAGTGGAGATTACGGTCTGTAATGAAACGAGCAATTAACAAAATCACGACTTGTTAAGCATGAGTATGATTGGACACTGAATAAGACGACACGATGTCCCCGATGTTACCAATCAATCGTAACTATTACAATTTCCCACTCTTTAAAAAAATAGCTTTGAATAGCCATTTTTAAATATCATGATTAAGAATATGGGAATAGCTTGCAATTCAAAATGGCTGTTAAGTTTCTTTCAAAACAGGCACTGGAAATTTAGTAAACTTTGCGTTCACAATTTTACCAAGTCAGCCTCTTTAATTCGTTGCTATAGTGACTGTAATCAATGTTGTGATTGGTAGATTTAGTAGAAAGGACTAAAATGATTGGCTCATGTCACTGTCCGATTACAGGTGTCCGATTACAGCCAACTGTCCGATTACAACTTTGCAGATTAATTAGTTCAAAATACACCAGTTTATGCACCAATCACATTTGAAGAAATTGTAATTGTTATGATCAAGTGAGAACTAAAAGTCGATAAAAGCGGCTAGCAGCGAATTATTTGTCGATGTTATTGCAGAGGGTTAAGTGTTGTAAGCAAGCAAGCAAGTCAGAACAAATAAACTGAAAGGAAATTGATTTTATAAATTTCAGTATTGCGAGTGCTCTGAAAAGTACCGAGGAAGTACCGGCCCTTTGGGAGGGGGGAGGGGGGTGGGGAATTTTGCAGCCGGCCCAGTGGTGCCCCTGCACGCTCGGTTAGAAAACTAATATGTCAGTGGCGATATCCGGCAGATTATTATGATGGCGTAAACATAATAGACTGCCTGCGGCAACCTTGCGACAACAAGTCTTAAAATCGATTCTTCCTGGAGTTCAGACTTTCAACACAAGCCCGGAACACAAGTATACCATGATTAGTAGCCTTTGCTCTAAACTATAAACACTTCCTCGTTACGTTATAGTTAGCGGCCAGCTACATAACCTATATATCTGAGAGTTAAGGGATGAATGACCCGCGGTGTATTCGCGGGCCTGCTTATTTTATCGCCGGCAGTCAAAACTTTCGAGATGGGTTGAAGATATTTGGGTTATATTTCTGTTCAATACAGATGTTTGGTCCATTTAGGTCCGTTTAAGCTGAATTCAAGACAGACTGTTTCCAGTGGAATAGAAAAAGGTACTTTGAGGTCTTAGAGTCGTTCGTCAAAGAGATTTGAATGAGAATCGTTGTTTGTTATCTCTGTGAGTGGAAATGATCTACTGTGACGAAGTTTTAAGAGTAGGGTTTTTCTCGATCCAAGGAAGCTCAATTAATACAACCGGTAACAATAAAGAAGAGATACTTGCCAACACTAATCAGTACGTCGCTCGCCAGCAAAACACTTAAGAATACAGAGCCCAGTCACATCCCTCTTTGATATTGAGAACACTGTTACAAAAAAAAATTAGAATCGAAACTGCAATGAATCTACATACCATTGTCAGCTTTGGCGGACTATTTAGGTCAGCAAGCAAATTTTTGTCCTGATCACCAGTGATTAAAGTCTGTTTTGAGTTCTAGAACTTATATCTCTTCTAATGCAGTGCAAACATGCGTTCCTATGGTGAT
>Ga0126343_10001524_pt1 | contig 11024 bp, 6 predicted proteins | sample Cyp2metagenome_FD_92531 | JGI IMG/M metagenome (GOLD analysis project Ga0126343, IMG submission 92531) | Coral microbial communities from Lord Howe Island, Old Settlement Bay, Australia - Cyphastrea 2 metagenome | ecosystem: Host-associated > Invertebrates > Cnidaria > Coral ... | reverse complement strand
GGGGCGGTCTTGACTTTCTTGTCCTGCTGGCCTTTTTCCCTTCAGTGATTTCTTCTGTTTTTGGGATCCGCCACTGGTTTAATTAGTAACGTCGAGAATACGTAATACGCTAACCAGTACTTAATGCAATTTAAAAGCGTGCAACAAACATTTGGTGGCTGGCGTTCTTTGAAACGACGTATACCAGGAGCCCATTACGTACAAGCAGTTTTCAGTATCGTGTCATGCTTGCGCTGTGTGTGTCATGATGTACAATAATATATTATTTGTAGATGTACTGGAAGCAAGCAGATTTAATTAAAGCTGAAAGTGCTTCATGTAAACGATGGAATAAAATATCTGAAAACCGTTTATCAATTATGACTTAACTAAAAATATATGTTTGCTCCTACTGCTTCCACGCATTTCTTTCACCTTCTTTTTTAGTGGCTCGACTTTTAAATACATGAAATAATTGACACAAGTAATTAAATTTATCACACCGCAGTTTTACATTCCCATGCAAGCCACTAGTTAGATAAAAAAAAAATCTCGCTCGGAAGAGAATCCTTCCCCCTGCCCCTCCCCTCCCTTCCTCCGCGCTAAGCTCAAGGTCTGGTGGATATCCACCACTGAATATCTCCAGTTACTGTAGCATACAGCGACAAGGAGAATTTTTACCCCAGAGGAGCAACTTTCTTTGATGTCTTACTGTCATCCGTGAAGTGGTTCAAAAGCTTCATTTAATTATTGTTAAATACGAGTAACTAAGCAATGCTAACATCGTTAAGTAACCTCCGAAATAAAGTTGTTCGGGTTACTGAGCGTGTGCAGTGAACCAACGGAAAAAAAAACATTTGTCGAGTCGTTTTGAAATGTTTGAGTAAACGGTCAAAATCGAAAATTAGCCGTCCTCAGCCCCAAGCTAAGACCGATATTGTAACTGCTTTGTAAGCAATATCATCGACATTGTACCTACGTGTGTCCAATTAAACAAAGAAATTGAAGTTGCTTTGTTTTCAGATGCGAGTTTTACTGATGAACACTGATTTTCTTTTGTGGTCAAACTGGTGTATGCTTTCCCTTCGATCCGATTAACCATCTTTGTCATGCTCCGGAAAAACTGTATTTAGACACCTTAAACGCAAGAACGACTGAAATATTTATACTTGATCGCACCTCTGCGGTGCGCTTCGCGCTCCGCGGAATTTCAAGCGGCTTTGCTCGACCTGGTGCGGTTCTTACTCTGGCCGCTACTCAAAACAAGATTAAATGAGTCTCTCGATAGCCGGGTGCGAGAGGGAGATGGAAGGAACCCACCAACACAGTCTCCTACATGTAGATGCACTGACTCGGCCCTGCTTCTGACGCGTGAAGTTGTCACCATTCTCCCCGAGCAAGTTGATTCAAAACCTAATTACAATAAAATGACCCAACCCCACTCCTCCACCAGTCCAAACTGAACAAGATAAAAAAAACGAATTTATTAAAATCAAGGGAAGCAAAATGTCTAATAAAACGTTCTTTAATTTATCTGAATAATAAGTCACACAGGCCTTTGTGTCACTTGTTCGCCTTTACCCAGTCCCAGAGTTTCGTTAACTCCTGCAAAGAAACAAACAGGCATACTTAAGGAATATAAACACGCGTTTTCGAATCATAACTGTACAGAACAATGCATTCCAGTCTCGGCTAAAGACACCTCTATGATTCTGTCTAGCCTGGAGGCTGAACCAATCCCTCCGGAGACCAAGAGACATAAAAATGCAAATACAGATTAAGATTGAAACGGTTAAAGAATCTTTCCTTTGCGTTTCTAGATCAAGAATCAATGCATACATGTATACATGTATGTAGCAAGGCAGGGCGTCGATTTTTTTCTCTAATTCCGTAAACTATGGTACACAAAGGCCGCGTTTTACAGGAGTCGGCCTTTGGTTTGGGTTGGTTGAGTTCCTTCGTTCTCCATTGGAAAGATACCCACTGGAACTTGCGGTTGACTAACGTTAAAAGTGAATATAAATCGAACCAGACCGACCGATCATAAAAATTGAATTCAGTCTGGACAAAAGTCCGCATTGTCACCATAACCATAATAAACTCGACAATAGCAAGAACTTAGCATGTTCTTCCTTCACCTGTGTACTCAAAAATAACTACATGTACATGTACCAGTATGCCTAAAGCTTGTCTCATTTTAAGCTACTTCCGTTATGGGAACTCGATTTTTTTCCCCAATAACCACTTCTGTCACTGACAACATCAAAAGAGCGAGACTAAATTATCTTCACACCATCATTTCTTTCTAGTCATATTTATGTTCCGGAGTAAGATAAAGTTATGATCACTGTAAGAGTAGTAAGAATGACATGTGCAAGAGGGACTGAAAGTACTTACCGCCTCGTCTGTGACTTTGTGCGAATGCTTCATGTAGTTCTTAAATTTGTCCACTTTCCTTGGAAGATTTGGCGTCTGAAAGCAAAGCAGAAGAAAAGACAATCAACACCTACTAAGTGAGACGTTTTGTGATGTCCAGATCAAATTGAGGGCGCAGTGAGACTTATAGACATTGCAGTCTGTTTTCCTCCTGTTTGTAAGAAAGGAGTACAGGACAAAAATATAGACAAGTGGCGATTGGAAGCCCGTGGCACCTACGGGAGACCTCTTGCCTTAACCATCATCCCCCCTCCCCACCCCGAAACCCGTCGTTTAAATTTGACAACACTGTCGGTGTCTGTATATCGCATTTTCAGAGTTTGGATCGATTTAGCAGCCATTTAGTTACATGTAGATTTCAGAGTAAAATTTGAATGATGTAACAATAGACCTTTCTACTGATACTGTGACCATTTTGAATTCTATTGTTTCTGATATCTATTATGGGATGCTCAGGGGGCAAATAAATATGTACTGGCTCCCCTGAGCATCCCATAATAGATATTTGAAGCAATAGAATTCCAAATGGCCGCCATATTGGAAAAAAGGTCTATTGTTGTCACTTATGGTTATTTGATAAAAAAAAGACAAGAATTCAACACTTTGTACTGCTAAGCTGGGTGCAAGATGGGTGTTTATAGCTTATTTGGTGCAATGCGTCATAGGTAGCATGGCAAGTTGGAGCAGTACACCAGTACAGACATGCGACTCGGATCTGTAGCGCCTAGGTCTTACAGTAAGTTGTTGTATAGTAAGACCTCACTAACCTTCAGTAACTTTTCTTTTATTTTGTCCATGTCGAGCTGAAAGAAAAAGCACCCATACACATAACTCACAGTTCATCCCTCGTGTGAGTTTCTAGCTCTCAGTTTCAATATGTTATATTTACAGGAATGTATGGTCAATGTTAAGTACTATCTTAATCGAGATTTGTGTTCAAAAATAACACAGAAACATTCTATCCATTTTCTGACAGAGATCTGAGAAAATGTTGAAGGTAAATTGACCAAAAACGCTGGCTGATTTTATTGAAGAGCCTGCCTAGATTTTCCTTACATATAGCTGCATTCCTAAAGACGTTAATTCATGCCTAGTATTGTAGTTGGGAACCTACACACAGCTGTACAAAAATTAATGATAACTGTCCACAAGCAGGAGACCTGTGCAGTGTTTTCTTTTTCATTTGTTTTTTTCATTTTCACAACATGGATATGTCTGCAGTTGTGTATCATTGTATGTGCAATCTCACATTTCGACATTTGACTTTTAGTTTGATTTTTAATTTCCCTTTTTGTTTTTCGTATTATACTGTACATGTGCATGAACATTTACTTCCAGAAGCCTAAACAGTAACTGTTTGTAGCCAGCTACCAAACCTGTGATGTGTAATACAGTGTATATATGAAATAATTCATATTAATAAATTATTCTGTACTGCGGTTGTAGCTGAAAGTGAAGAATGATCATCGCTGTAAATTTTCCAACTTAAGCAGCTGGAAAGAAGAAGCCTGAAAAAGATCAGGGCTTCAACAGGATTCGAACCTGTGACAATACTAGTGCGATGCTCTACCAATTGAGCTATGAAGCCACACAACAGAACAGAACCTGTACTACATTACACTGCACTGTACATGTAGGCAAGTCAGCTTCAGAGCACTTCTTATTTTATCACAGTCACTTACTTGTTGAGGAGTTTTACATCCAGATTTCTTTGCATCATCCTTGTGTGGACCAGTTTTAGGTGTACGAGGCTGCTGAAAACACAAGATAAACTTTATTTCAACAATATGTGACTCAATATATGTGTGGCACTCAGACTCCATGCAAGGTAACGCTTGTACCTTGGAGGGAGGAGAATGGACCTGTCCAACAACAAGAGCAGGGCTGCCCATTTTTTTACCACCCATCATAGGTAAATATACATGTAGCAGTCGATTTTTCCAGTTTCCCCACTAGAATAAAATTAGTACAGAACAAATTGTTTGTTGTGCAAAGGAAAGAAAAAACAGACCAGGGTATAATGATTGCAGTTAAAAGTCAGTTAAGAGTGAAAGTCCAGTTGCTGTTGCTGCCAAATCAAAGGTACATGTACATGTATATGCATATCTGTAGTTGTAAACTGGCCATTAACCTGTTGAGCTGGCGTCTTGTTTTTTTCTTGTTTGTTCTTCTTGTCCTCTTTGAGTACTCCCTACAAGTGAAAACATTACACAAAAAGATGTGTACTCTCCTCTAAATTAAAGACACCTTATTAGCCCATGAACATGTACATGCATATACAACTGTGCCACAGACAGACTATACTTTATACTTTTGTTGTTGTTTATAAAAAAAACGAAACAAATAGAATCTAGAGAATCAAACTCTCTATATTAGAGTTACAGTATGAATAAAAAAATGGCCCAAATGCCATAAACGCCCTTTTCACACAACAGCCTTCAATTTTGCAACAATGATTTCATGTCAAAACAAGTCAGTCTGCCGAAAATTAGATCCATCCTGGAAAAAATAAAATTCAGCCCAAAAAGCTATTTATTGTGCATGCAAGCCTTTTTGCAGGAAAGCCTTCTAATATTAACCACAATGGTCCACCTGTGCATATACAAGTACAGTCGAACCTACCGAAAGCGATCACCCAAAATGTCAAGCCCAGGTGGTCACTTACAAGAACTTAGACCATGATCGGGTCAAAATTTCTCATTAGAACATGGTAACTGCCGAGACCTATGTGCCAATGTCGATGCAGTGTTAAGTAAAAGTCATTAAAAAAGTCAATTTCCAGAAAAAATCTGGTTCTTCCCATTGAGAAATTGCTGTTTCTTGTACTGGCAAGGGATATGATAATGTCATAACACCTTATTAACCATTATTTTCTTGTTCCATTATCTGTCAAGTAGTCACTTACAAGAGGTAAAAAAAAATGAAAATTTCAAACTTTCAGCCCTAAAAGTGGTCGTGATCGCTTACGAGAGGCAGTCGCTTACAAGAGGTTCCGAACATGATGATTTCACTGGGAAACTTTTCAACTGGTATTTTGGAAACTGACTGGTCGCTTAGGAGAGGTGGTTGCAACAGGAGGTTCGACTGTATTTTCAGGAATACACATACATGCACAGTCCATCAGGACATCTTGCTTGAGTTAAATAAGATTATAAAATTGGTAATAATACAATTTCTGGACACTGTACTTACATTAGTGACTGGCTTTTTCTTCGCTCCTTTTGCTTCCTTTTGAAGAAAAAAAATAATGTACAAAATCAGCTACAATGTATATATTATAATAACAGCTGAGTACGGCAGTATTTACAAGTACATTTAAGGCAGAGAATGATTAATATTTTTAACTGTTCAAGCACAGTGTACATGTATTTACATCTACATGTATGTGGATAACACTCAAAATTAAGAAGACTTCACAGATCAGCTCTATCACTCCCTCAATCCTGACCTGTTTCTTTGCTGTCAGACTGGTGGTAATTTCATCTTCCTCGTCACTTTCATCCTCTTCTTCATCATCATCCTCATCGCTTTCATCCTCTTCAGACTCATCTTCCCCTGACTCCTCCTCCTCCTCATCGTCGTCATCATCATCACTGTCGTCTTCACTGTCCTCATCCTCTTCACTCTCTTTCTCTGCGTCCTTCTTCTTCATCTGGACAACCTTTGTTTCTGGCTTATTTTTCTGCAGCAAAAGTAAGAAAATCAAACTACATGTAATGTCCAGGATAATCAATCAGTCAATCAATCTATATCACATATAATTTATAGAGGATAAACACCTTATACCAGTAGTTATACAACTAAAGCTAAACAAGGTTTATTTCACTAGCCTTTGTAATGAGTGGCATGCCTGTATTAAATGAGTACATTGTAGCTGGACTTGACACAAAATCTATGCATTGCCTTTCTTTTAAATACTGCACATGTATCACACATCCAAAATTCCCAATGTTCTGTTAAATGACAAGCAATCAATATCTGAATATTTCTTACAGTTGTCTTTGGAGTTTCTTCTGTTTTTTTCTGTTTTTGTCTGTTATCGACTTCCATTTTTGGGGGTTCCTCAGTTGACTCCTCTTCATCATCATCGTCGTCGTCGTCATCTTCACTCTCCTCTTCATCTAACAAGAAACATGGTCTAAATGAATCATGTGCATCTTTCCACTTGCTTCATGTAACAATGCTCAAATAAAGGAGCTCTATTAACACTCCACAGCATTGGTTGTACTCTTACTAGAGCTGCAAGAAATACATTGTTAGATGTTTCTTGAAATGATGCTGTTTAATACATGGCAACAGACCCTGTATAATCTTCAACTAAGAGGCACATTTTCCCCTGGCCTAGTGAGCCAGAACTACTGAGCAAATTTGCTGGATACTGCTATCCCAGGATAAACCACTATCCAGCCAAGACCACAGTTCTTTTATCCAAACCTACATGTACATGCATCGTTTGAAGAGCCTTTCTTAGGGTAAATAAGGACCTTATCTACATGTAGATCTACTACGCTTTGTGCACAAGGGCCCTGTTGTATTACTCAAACTGGGCTTCTGAATTTAGGGGGTTAATTGTGCCAGGAAAAAAAAATTGATTGTGCAGGATTGTTTTGTTATGGGCAATAAAAAACTGTGATTCATTGCTTGCATGACAATCAATGCAATCTGCCAGTGGAAAACTGGTCCAGGATAAGCTGACTACTGCCCATGATCACACAAACTACAATAACATGTACTTTTACAGTGTATTATGACATGTACAATGTACATGCAGGGTTCTCAGTTGAACCCGTAACCCGTAACACCTGTCACGGGTGTCACAAGTATGTGTTACGGCTGTCAAAGTGCTTCAACCAAATGCCAATAAAAGAACGACTTTTTGTATAAGTTACTGGGTAAACTATTGACTGTTAGTTGCTTTGGCCATGTCCCTTTCATCGGTTTTAGTTGTCGAAGTAAATAGCCTTTTCGCAGACCAGATAATGACCGAACAATCGCTTCGCCTCTACGCAACGTTAAAATATTGCCACCATATTGAATTTATAAATTTGAACCCAAGCCTCTCGCAGATGTCGTCTTTCCATGTGCAAAAACCATGCCCGCTGCAAAGCGAAAGGCCGACCAGCCAGGGATACTGAACTTTTTTGCAAAGTAAGCGTCATAGTATGTTCAAAAGAGATTTAAAAGAAACCAGTTTCATCTATTTACTTTCGAGAACTCTCCTTCATAGTGAAATCATTTGGGGAAGGTATCGCCGTATCGTAATTTTCAGTTTGGTAAGAAATAATTCCAACTTTCCTGTGTTCAAAGCCACTGAGCAGATTACAAAATATACTCAAAGTTGTTTGGAGATAATGAGAAAATATGCCCCAAAATGAAGGAAAAACAATGATTTCTGAGCATCTTCAATCACAATTTTCCCGGGGGAGCATGCCCCGGGAAGCATGGGCCCTACAAGTCCAAGTTACACGCCCTTTAGGCGTGTAAAGTTCTACCCTTTAGGTGTCACGCCTGTAACTACCACAGCAACGGCTGTACAAAATTCTATTGAGAACCCTGACATGTATATGAAGTAAAAAACACCTTGAAAGCAAGTCTTGAGCCCTGAATGCTGTAGCACAAAGTTGTTCACAATGAGCATTGCATCTACACTGTTAACATTCCTTATGGCATCACTATACTGGCATCACATGCATCAAAGGATTCAAACAAGTCCTTACCAACTTCAACACGAGCAAGCTTCTTTGGTGGTCCTTTGGGAGTCTCTGATGCAAGAGGTCTTTTCTACAAGTAGACAAGTTTGCCTTGTTAGTGATCATGAAGAATAGCAAAATACCAAACATACATTACAGTACATGTAACTACATGTACATGTATATAAAGGACACCCCTCAATTTCTTCCCATGACAGATAAAAAAATAATTTAAAATATCAATAAAGTTTGTACATCTGACTAGTTTTCTCAAGCCTATAATAATTATGCTAGTGAGATGTCCAATGTAGGTTTCATTTTGCATTTTTCTACATTGTAAAAATGTACTGAAGTACAAAAAGCAGTCACGTGCTTATTATGAAATATAGCATGCAAAACTCTTGACAAGCCATACCCATCCAGTCAATTCCAACCAAAGTCAAACAGCACAATCACATGCTTTTGCCATTACTTGTGAAGATCTTTATTAAATTATTTTTTTCCCTATGGTTTGCCCAAGACAAGGTAACTCTTACTAACTAGTATTAACAGCTTATTGTTCACAACGGTCACAGTAAGATCAAATTATTAGCTCGTACTAATAATTATTATACATGTATGTCGTGGCATCTGAGACTAACAAAAATCACCACTCACTCTCCATGTAAAAAAACAAATTATGCATTTTATCATAAAAAATTACCCAAAGTAGCAAAGAGAAAAAGAATAATTACTCATTATTATGAAAACAACATGAAGCTAAGGTTTGGAAAAAATTCACGCTTGCAAACAAGGCTTGGCTGGTGGGGAATTTTGAGCATTCATCACAGACTGTATTATTCATGAAATACAGCTCATATCCAATGAGATGCACAGAGCCGAGTTACATTACTGTATCATTATATTGACGCAAAATGTACCTTTGAAGCAACTTTGACGTCTGATTTCACAACTTCATCACCATCTATAATTTTTAGCAAAATCAATAAAATGTTAGTCACTTACTGAAAACTCTGCACAATTATGTTCAGCAAATCTGTACAACTCTTCTGGTATGCACAGTGTAAAATGATGTATTATTACAACAGTGGGTTTAAAACATTTACAGCAACAATGTATAACTCTTAATCTCCCTGCAGGTTAGAGTAAATACACATGCTACACTTCGCAGCCAGCTGGGTCTTAAAACAGAAAAAAAAAAAGATCTAGGAGAAGAACATGTAACATTGTATGTAGCTACCTTCAATGACATTACAAATTGTTATAAAAAGATTAACTTCTAGGGGAACTAAGTACACTGTACATGTAGCATCATTAAATAATGCTATACTTTCTAATCAAAATGTTTGCCGCTCTCAAATTAGGCAAAACAATACAGGGTAGGTACTCCAACTCCATGTTGATACTAATCAACTAAAGAACACGTCTCCAAACCTAGTTTTTGTTTCAGGAAAAGTTTGATGTGACTTAAAGTACAAAACAGAAATTAATTTGGTGTATAGTTTAATGCATACCTTCATCACTCTGTTCTTCTTCATCACTTAATAAATATAGCTCTGCAAATACAATAAATAATAATAAAATGGTAGAAGCATCATCAGAAAAGACTGCACAACATATGACAGGTAAACAAAAAATGCAACTTTACATTGTACACACAACATGTACATTTATTGATGTATACCTTTTCACAAAACTGTGCCTTAAAACCAGTCTTACCTTGGTAAACAGAGCCAGTCAAATGGACTGGTCCAGAACCTGAAAAAATGCAATAAATACTTCTGAAACGTTAAGTACATGTAACTCATCAATTTACTGCCTTGTATCTTGCCTGAAAGTCACGTATAAATGTGTGCATGACTTGTACTTGTATTTCTGTACATGTATCTTGCAACACAATTCAGGTAAATTATGTCACCGGACAAATTGATCTTCTCAAAGTTTCTCCAAAGGGAAAGATCCTGGAGACATTAGGTAGCTTAATTTAATGCTGTACAAGGCTCACTGTTTGACAACAATTCTTTTAACTTCTGTTGGTTTCCCATTGAAAAAAACAATATTCATGGCCCATGACAAAAACCCGAGAGGACCAGGACAACATTTCAACTGAAATTTTACTGAATGAAAAGCTACATGTACCCAGACAAGTTTGAGAGTTCTCAGTAGGAAATTGGCCAAATGGGAGCCTTGCAAAGGTCGCAATATTCCATACAAACCCTTCAAATTTTCTGGCCTCTCTATCCCATCCATGGAAACTCTCTATTTAAGGTGATATTTAAAGTGGCACTAACCCCCCAAAAAATTTTTTCCCATAATAATATCTACTAGATTCCCTGATTACTTCAGTGAAAAAATTATCTCGATTGATAAAATCCCTGCGTTTCTACAGGCATTTGAACACGCGATTTCTATGTTTACGACCGCGCAAAGATGGGATCTGGGTCAAGCTACTAGTGATGTCACTTCGGGAACTTAGCTAAAACACTCAAGAGACCTTTGACCGAGCTTCGAATGCAGTTAAGACATTTTTGGATTTTTTGTGACTCAAATTTTTTCAAAACTGGATAAGATTTTTCAGTGAAAGAACTGTATCATCTAGCATTACAATTCGATGTCTAGCTATAATTTAGACGGCTGCGATGTATGTATTTTATTTCCATTTCGAAATGCGGGTCGCCAGTCGAATTCGCCGCGTTGTATATACTGTATTTATATTTGGCCCAGATCGACAATTTGCCGGTCCATTTGGGTTATCACAGTACAAACTAGTGTAGCCAAAGCTATGAAAGTGCTGCAGAAATTGGGATGTTGTTTGCAAATTGAAGTAGAGATCGTTTAGAGCTTGTGTAGAAATGGTCGTCATCAAGTTATTTTGTTTGGTCAAGTCCCAGAAATTGTTGAGTAAGTTGCGGTTATATT
>Ga0126343_10001523_pt1 | contig 11024 bp, 6 predicted proteins | sample Cyp2metagenome_FD_92531 | JGI IMG/M metagenome (GOLD analysis project Ga0126343, IMG submission 92531) | Coral microbial communities from Lord Howe Island, Old Settlement Bay, Australia - Cyphastrea 2 metagenome | ecosystem: Host-associated > Invertebrates > Cnidaria > Coral ... | reverse complement strand
GGGTCATTTAAAAACTTTTTCGCCCAGTCACTTTTGCCGGAATCCCGCGGGTTTTGCCCAAAAAATTGCAAAACTTTTGGAAAAGGGGGGCCACCCCCCCCCCCTCCAAAACTTCCCCCCTCCCCCCCCCTCCCCCCCCCCCCCTTCCCCATCGCTTCCCGGCCCGTACTCCTACGCGGTCACTTGACTCTAAGAGAAGCTGTTTGGTCCCTGTTCACCTTCTTAGCGACATTACAGTTCATGTAAGAGTCAAGACTTTAATGACTTCGATATATGCGTTCTCGTCATCAAGACGATAAACAAAGTAACGAAGTGAAGACACATACAGTGCAGTGATGAGCATTAATATTATGGTACTTTTTTGTATTATTATCGTTTTAATATTATCAGTTTATGAAAGTTAAATTCTGTCCTGACAAGATTCCTCTAATAATGCAATAACCTTATTCTGATTGTTTTTTTTCCCGTGAATAAAGAAAGCAAGTTTAAAAACAAAAGCTCTACATACTAAAGATGGTTAAGAAAAGGTTTACCTATAAATTCTGGAAAAATTATGACTTTTGCGCCTCGACATTTTAACCGCTAATGAATTGCGACCTGTTCTAGTTGGACTCCGCAAAATTGCTCCTTCTCTCCATTTATATTAAAACAGGACAGAGATAATGCTGTCGTTAAGCAGACCTCCTCGCTCAAAGGAAGTTTTTAAGTTATCGATATGACCTCGTGTCTTGCAATTCAGTATGCAATATTGCTCTTAAATTCAAATCGGCCTCGGGTTGCTAGCTTGTCGCTTCAGTTTAAAATTACTCGTCCGACTATTCCCTTCAGTTACACATCACTTGGTTCAATCACTGTTACCACTTGCAGTTAATTGTTATTCAGGTGGAGGCTAGCAAAAAGACACATGCATGGTATAAACTGTAAAACAAACAACATATTTACAGCTTCTCCAACTTCGTGAGACCATTTACGAACGTCGCGTGGGAAAGTGTAAAAGCTAAGTTTCTCGTGTTCTCGCGTTGTCATTTTAAATTGCGTTTTTTATTATTGAAATATGTATCAAGTAAAATAAAGTCAGTTTTGGACTTGTTCTGATCGTGATGTTATTGTAATTGCAAAAGCTGTTCCGGTTAATTTTTTTTGTAAGACTGTTAAACTTTAAGAGTGGTTCATTAAACGTCTGTTAGGTAATCGATCATTGCATATATTCATGTTCGTCTGTTACATTAGTAGCGGTTCCACTAGACCTTTTGCCCACGGGAAAATGAGACTTTAGCCATGGGAAGTCCGTGTCTTGTGTGTGACTTCTATTCCCACAGTGAAACTGCCTATGGGAAATCACTATGTATACAAAAAAAAAGAACCAAGGGATTACCCATGACGTTTCCCGAACCAAGTCGTAGGGTTTGGTCTTGGTTTATATCACCACAAGAGTAGTTTAACCAATCTGGTGGAAGAAGAAAGCATATCCGGCAACCGCAGCACGTGCTGGGCATATTTTTTGTGGTGTTGCGCTGAAATTGAGGCAAATATCCCGACACGTACCAAATTCAATACACGTAGCATCTAACATGGCCGCCAACTTTTGAGGTTCACAGTGAGTATAGTTTCCTTGTCTTTGCTCTAAATACCCATTTGTTCGATTTCTTTTAGTCTGGAATAGTTTTTTGACCGGGTTTTGGCGTTTCCTTCATTTGCGGCGAAAATACTATTTCCGTTTCGGGGATCATCTGCGGTGCAATCTGGGGATCATTTCCAGCCTTGGGACAATTTGCGGTCCAATTTGGGGATCCTTTGCGGTACTGGAATCATTTGCGGGCCGGGATCATTTGCAGGGCTGTACAATACTCCGTGTTTCTATCGAGTGATAGAAACACTCGTGGAATCTTGGGAGACCTCGAAAAAGCTGTGGAAACACTTACCTGCGGCTCGTGTTCCCAAAACAAAACAAAACTTCTACTCGTGTTTCTATTTAACGATAAGATTTTGATCTCGAGATTTCTATGAGGTTACAGTAAATGAGGCTGAAGGCCGAATCAACTATCTCCTCATAGAAATGGAGGGCGAATAATCTAATTCAGTGTTTTAGTAGACTTCTAGCTGAAATTAACACAGATAACGGTTTCCAGTTATTTTTCCAAGCATAATTGAGCTTTACCTGTAAACAAACTCGCAAGAATTCAACCTTGGCAAAGTTGCAGTTGTTTACACGCGCACTCGCTTTTTCAATATTTTCAATTTCTTAATGTCAAGAAACCGTGAATGTGCTTCTTTTAGTCTTCTCAGGAATTTAACTACCTATTTACATCTAAACTTTCTTCTTCCAAAACGGTCACCTGACTCTTAGAGAACTTGTTTGGTTCCTAGCCTTCCCACCTAATTTGCGACAGTACAGTTGCATATAAGAGTCAAGGCTTAATGATTTTGATATAAAGTAATGAAGTGAACAAGATGAGTGTACACTATGAAGATCATGTTTATCAGTTTATGAAAGTTAATTCTGTCCTGACAGGGCTCCTTCAGCAGTTTCATGTTCTTACGGTGTGATTAATTTTTCTCTTTGAAAAAAAGCAGTAGTAACAACCAAAGCTCTACATACTAAAGGATGGTTTATGAAAAGGTTTACCTGTAAGTTCTGAAGAATTATGACTTTTGGGCTACTGCATTTTACCTTTAGTGAGTTCCGACGTGTTCTCGAATTCGGCATCATTGCTCATACTTTTCATTCGCACTAAAACAGGACACTGCTCTCTTGTTTAGCGAAAAAAAAAGCAGGCTATCTTTGTCAAACAAGTACTGTCATCAAAACTGTCTGGTGGAAATGCTGTATTGTTTGATTAGCTTTCTCTCAAAGCCATCCCCCAGTTACCTCTTGACTGAACAAACATTATCATGGCTGACGGAAGTGCATAAGTAAAAGTAAGTAAGTTTATTACCGTGACCAAACACTTAGCTAACCAGCTACTTTACAGGAATAGTCACAAAATAAAATAGTAATAATATCACTTACAGATACGTCAACTTCGGATTGTAATCAATAAGCCTCGGAGGCAACTGCTGTAACTGGTTTTTAGACAACGATCTGTCATGAAATGATTTTAATAGGGACAGTTAATTATAATAATTATACAAGTACTTGAACTGCCAATTCCACCTCCAGGGGCAAATAATGATGTATAAAATAACTTTTTATTTTAGCACTTTCACAATCGCAAAATTAAAAAATGTCATCCTGGGAAACGGCGGTCAACATTGATTTTTCTAAAGAGAGTCGATAATAAATTGTAAAAACATGCATTTTATGAACTTGACGTTTCGTTTGCTAGTCAACGGTTATACTTTTGAAAATTTGCGTTGACTAACATACGAAACGTCAGGTTCATAAAATGCATGTTTCTAAAATGTTTATCACCGCTGTTTGTTTAATGTTTTTAATCAAGCTCTTGGCTAAAGACCAAGAGTTTAGAATCCATAATATAATATTGGCAGGAGTTTTCTGAAGGCAAACCCAGATACCTCCCTTCTCTCTCATTCAAAAGTCAAGTATTTATTGTCCATCCTCCAAACATTTTTGTCAATAGCGGTTTTGTAGGTTACGTTCTCTGTCCTACCAACAGTGCGTGTCACCAGTATATTGCGTTCTTAAGATAACCACATGCATGGATTCATAGACTGTACAAAATCGTTGTATTTACAGGATCTCCAACTTCGTCAGACCGTCAAATATTCCTGGAGCCAGTTCTTTGATTTTGTTTTCCTTAAGGTATCTGCAATTCATTTCAAAAATACCAGGCACATTAAATTTCGTGCTGCACATTATTACAGTCATGAAGGGCATGTCAAATATACTACATAATTTGAGGCTGTGTAAAGCACCCTTTCGAGAGCAAATTGATCTAAGCTGATATTTCCATATGCACATACTTAGGAAGAGATGTGGATATATCAATTAAACTTACTTGTCTTTTTTTGTGCAGAGAAGCAGTTCTAGTTTTAATCATCAGTCTCGTAACACATTGTCTCCGAATGCGACAGCTGATGCATTGTCAGAAATCTTCTAGCATCTTAGAAACACTGAAGGATACCTGCGTTATTTTGCCCAAAGTGCAACAAACCGTACCTCACACACATCAAACTTTTCAGTCGTCCGTTTAAAACTTCCGGGCTTATTTTCTTTTATGCTCGGAAAGCAGGGCCATTCACACATGAAACATGCGTTCCACAATTTGCGCTGGCGAAGGGCTAACTAGTCTAGACATATCAACTTCACAAGCTTGTTACAGCGGTAAGTTAACCTTTTTAACTTCACCTTTGTTCATCGTGCAACAAGAAGTTGCTTTCACAAAATTCCTAATAGAAAGCACGAGAAATCCCATCTTGTACGCCATTTACTCTCCCGCTAGTGGTAGTGACTTCTCAAACTCAAAATCATGATTCTTGGGCATAGCCCGATTACATTTGACATGCTAGTAGTTTCCGGACAAACCAAGCAGTTTAATGCTTTTATGGTTCCTGTCTTTCCTTACCCGTAACCCGTGTAATGAGAATTAATGTAACAACTCTAGCTGAACTCCTCTAGCTATACATACAATTTCTTGAGATTGCTGCTGTTTGAGAACAATGCAGGAACAATCCCCTCCACTTGGTTCTTGCTTATGTTACTAGAATTAAAAAAATGCATACGACGCTCATTACTGACCATGACTTTCGCTGACACCAATGTAAACGTGATAATATGATGTCATTTATTAACAATAACGCATTTGAAACAACTTGAAAGTATTCCCATACATTCATCTTCGTCAGATACATTAAATCCAGGGGTTGGAATACCCGATTCTCCCTTCCACTCGAAATATTTGTGTTCGGTGGTCTCCGATTCCCAATCCCCAACGCTTTAAGCATAACCAACTTGTCAGCCTTCCACTACTTTTAAAAAGGTTAAAACATTTTTTACAAGCATTCTTTCCTATTCGCAGTATTTGTTTATTTATTCCTAATAGACGTTAATTGATTCACACCGGATGTAGTTTCTTTTGTTCATCGTTGTCTAGCTGTTTATAATACCTCGCTTAAATTTAGTTTTAGTCTTTTGAATCTTGTCATTTTTTGTAACAATCACTTTTGTCGATTTACGTTGTAGCATACGAAATGTCGAGTTAAATATACCATGCGAAAAATGGAAAGGCCGAAACACAAGAATTTTGCTAATAGACCATGCTAGTATTCTCCGTAAGTAACATTATGAAAGGGATTTATTCCCAGTGGTATACGCAATTAAGTGATCTCGAGTGCAATTAAACAAAGTATATACAAGTAACTTTTAAGACTAAAAAAACTGGAAGAGCCTGTAGGGATCAAAACATCATTTGATTTCTAGTTAAGCCATATGTCGGGAAAATCCAAGACGATCGGGGATTTTACCTTTTGCCGACCATCCCCGATTTTGCCGAGATATCGGATATTCAATTCCCCAGAGGTCTCTCCTAGATTTTCGAGAGATGCCATGTTTATTTGTGATAGGGGTCTGGAGCCCAGCAGTTTAGGGGATTGGTAAGAAGCGAAATCCATCGCCGACGGACGCTGACGTCACGACGGTACAAATTTGAGTTTCCATTTGTCGGGAATGATCACCGACCATCACAGAAATCTGGGACGGTCGGGAAAATAGATATGCCCCCGATTCTACAGATTTGTCCAAGTTATTCAAGGGGATATCTACGATCTCGAGTTTTCAGTATTCAGCAAAACAATGTCAAAACAGCCGGGAAACAATAAAAGCCCAGACCGTCTATTTTAAGCGTATAGTAAGAGTAACGTCTTTCGGTATTTTTATGTTAAACGCTAGTCCACTTTTGGTAATTGGACACCCCGCGCCATTCGCACGTTAAAGGGCCCTAGTCAGCCTCCGCAATTTTTGATGCCAATTTCACGGTGAAACGAAATATTATTGCTTTGCTGTAGGCTGTGTTCCTGAAACTGTGTTTAATTATCTTCAGTAGATTAAAGGTGATTTCCTTCGTCTCGATATGCTCCCAATAAAATATAATAGCCAAATTCTCGTATGTAAACAAAAACAAAGATGTGGTTGACTAGGTCCCTTTAATGCCCGTCCTGTGAACCTTATGAAAACAAGTTGCAGACTTTTTCCCTCGAAAGAAGTCTTTTAAGGTGGCTCAAGAGTCTAAAACTTGGCGAGGGGGAACTTAAAAGGCTCTATTCTGGTTGAGGGACTGGGTCCAACATGCATATTTAATATATGACGGCAGCTGTCACGTGACCTTACTTAGTTCATTTGAATTCGCTTTCTGTTCGGCAGAATAGTCTGCAGCAATAATGTAATTTGGAGCCATATCAAACCTATTGCCCACAAAGTAGGACATTTGATATTGGTGACTCTTACATGAAGATGGCACCATTGCGCTTGCTCGATGTGATCAAAATTCAAGATGGCGGCTCGTCCAAAAATAGAATCGCGACCACCAAAGAGTTAGTTGGGCAGCAGCCAAAGCCTTGTGCTGAGAAAAAAAAGCCGAAAAAGGACAATAAGCTGTACGATATTGAGGTGACCGAGGTGGAAAAGGACAAAAAATGCATGAAGATTCATATTGTCGGCTATAGAAATAAATTTGATGTGTGTGATGAGTTGTGATTTCAAATCGACAGTGATCAGTTAATACCGTTTGTCCGCCACGAAAAAATTCATGTTCCAGACGAAGAATCGTTAGAAGGCAGAAAGTAAATGCTTCACGGCAGTTTATATAGACTATGTAGAGCGATTAAGTGATAACTGTGGTCTGCATGGCAGGAGGGTGCCCGGAAGGCCGGAGTTCAGAATGAATTGCTAGTACCACAGGATGTGTTTGACACTGAGCTTGGTCAGGCAACAGAAAATTACAAATATGAGAGAGGAAATTTTGACGATTGAATGTTCGAAAAAATATAATGAATATTTATAAGTTTACTTACTTGTTGATCTCGTAAACAACCATATGAAGAAGTATTCTGCTGGCTGAATGTCGCGTTTGAATCCTCATTTTTGCCTTCAGAATGATCACTACTGCGGTCACCGCCGTGCAACACGCAAATGCAACAAAGAAAACGAGGTAGAAGATTTTCGAAGCTATTTTGCCATGCCGTAATCGATGAGAAGCCCCACGAATTACATATCAAAATGTGGCAAATTATTCCTGTGTTTAAATCTGGCGATACATTTGTTATTCCAAGCTTGCGCTGTCGAAAAAGCCCAGTTTTCTTTGGCCCAGTGTTTTCCCGGCCAGTCACGCTTTTAAAAATTTACAGTCAAACCCACGTGAGAAAATGTAAAAATGCCATGCCTAAATCGCGACAAAATCTCTCCAGTTTGTTATCGATAGTAGATTACATATTTTTCGACTTATTTCTAGCGGTACATTTAAGGTAAAAAACACTTCTTTGGGAAAGAGAAGTAATATTCCACTTAAAATGGCGTGGTTTTCGAGCAATTTTACTGGATGTCGGGGTCACGCGATACTCTATATGGCATATGTTGCAATGAATTTGATATGAAAATTGCCCCCGAATTTCATTATTTTGGGGCCGGAGCTCATCATGAGATGGCTTAAACCTTGCCAATTCCAAAGAACTGTTTATTGGCACTGTGAATGTGACAAACTTCAACCAGATGCCCGATTGCAGCTACTTGCAGTTTGTTGTTCATGGACAAGGAGCCATAAAAGCAAATGAGTCTTGTCTCATCAGGCTCCAACTAGCAGATATGGAAGTTCCAATCATTGGTGGAAGTGACTGGAAAACGTTTAGTGTGTTATTGAGGCCTGGTCAGCAACTAATAAAGAAAATTTCAAATTGGTTTGAGGTAGGTCTTTCCCGCTCAAAGAACACTCAAATTAAATTTCCCAGGATGCAATGCGGTCAGATTCCTTCTTGTTGGCTGCTTGGTTGAGGTTCCTGACAAAAAGGAGCTATTTAAGCTCTTGTATGACTTTTTTGGACGAACTTTCCATCTGAGTTGGAAGCAGAAGAGTTGTTTTGTAATTTTTTTCCTGTGATTAAATGGCTGAGTTAATGAAGGATGTGTCCAGCCTGCTTGGGAGGTAAGATTTGCATGAAATCTATGTATTGCTTTGCAGCCGGTATGAAGTTTTTTTGCAATATCTATTGTCTACATTTTCGAAGAAAAAGCACAGTGCTGCCATCTATTTTCTTCCATTGGTTCAGTGCAAAAAAATACTTCTGCACTAGAATTGGTTACAGAAATGATAAGACCTAGCCCTGGGAATTTTTTCTCAACCCTGTGCAGTTTTGAATGTTCACACGTGCGTGGAAAAGATAAATAGAGACGTCCTTATTGTTCCATGCTTTTAACATTTCCAGCTTGCTGGGCCTCAAGTCGAAGGTTTTTTGAACACTACTCTATGCAATGTACCAAAATAATGCTTATCTGCCAAATTCTTTTGCTCAGCAGGCAAAACACTGGTGCCGGGTATTGGCCAGCCGAGAAAGGCCTGTTTTTGCAAATTGTAACTTTCCGGACTTTTTTCTCTGCAAGCATTGAATGCCAGCCTACCATTTTGGCTCATTGCATAGACCTCTGTAAAGTTAATCTGTAAAAATGATTTCTTGCCAGAATGTTTTGTCTCAGTAACCGTTACAAGAAAAGCACCCTCTGCGGAGACACCATACTCAAACATCATTGTCTTTGTCATCATTCATGTCAACTAGTGTCGCAATTCTGAGTTTGTCTAATTAAGTTGCATTTTCAAGTCAAAGCTCTTTGACTATTGGGCCACCTTAAGTTATCGATATGACCTCGTGTCTTACAATTCAGTGAGTAATATTGCTCTTAAATTCATATAGGTCTCGGGCTGCTTGCTTGTCGCTTCAGTTTGAAATTACTCGCCTGATTATTCCCTGCAGTTACACATCACTTTGTACAACCACTATTGGAGGCTAGCAAAAAAACACATGCATGGAGTAAACTGTGAAACAAATAATATAATTACAGCTTATCCAGCTTCGTGAGGCCATTGAATATTCCTGACGTCAATTCCTTGATCTTGTTCTCTTGAAGGAACCTGCAATTTAGTGCAAAACCATAGCCCCGTTAAATTCCGAATTGTACAATATTTTAAGCGTATCGTTAACATGTTTGAAGGGAATATCACATATTCTCAACGGGAATTTTAGGGAATATAGAAAGGGAATATATATTTAAAAGGAACGTAAAATACAGACATAATTTGTGGCCATATATATAAAGCATTTCTTCACAGTGCTAGTTAGAAGTCTCAACTGATTGTATCTCGTGTCTTTCTTGTTTATGTGAACGCGTAGGACTGGAACTAATTCACATTCAGTGCACGTGATATAAGGTTTGGTAATAAACACACGTCGTCTCGGATAAAACGGCCACGGAACAGGCATCGTTTGTGTCGATTTACACGGTTAGTTTAAAACAGTGACTGCGGGCTACGGACTGGGCATTATAACACGGGCTTGGATATAAAACGCGGACTAACCATTATAGACTGGATATAAAAGATGGACTCAGGTATAAAACGGTGACTGCGGACCAAATGCGACCTACAAACTGAAGTCCGTCTTTTTTACTGACCAGTGGTAACTAATATTACCTAATACATGTAGAAAGGAGAACAACCCTCTCGTATGCACGTGCGTTGCGATCTACTCGTTTGTTTTCGCTCTTGCCGAAGGGAGGCCAATTTTACGCCTACCTAACAACTTCGGCACAGAATGCTAGCATTTTTGCAGGCGTATGACCATGCAGACCTATGACCTATAAAATTTTGCCCTAGCACGATCGTACGACTCAACCCTACTTGAACACAACATGAAGTACCCTTCATGGACACGAGTGAAGCGACGAAAAAAAGGTGAAAAGGCTGAACAGAGAACGGCAAATGTTTAAATGTCACGAACCGTAGAACTGTGTAGGCTAGTCAGCCCCATTTTACACCGAAATCGACTCTTAAACGGTCTCCCCTGTTTTTCCTTTAGTGTTATTTTTATGCTTTCCCTGCGGATTTTCAGAGGATCCAAACCTTCCTTTATGCATTTCTTCGCATTCTCGACGCCCCATTTGCAAACCTTGTACCCTGGGAAAGACGAGAGGTATCGATTAACATTTGATTGACGTTTCAGTACTCTCAACCAATCCGAAATTGGCTTGCTTTGGTGAACGTATAATTCAAAAAAGAAACGTCGGCGACTCTCCCCCAATCCTCTCATGGCTTTCGCAATCGCATTTACGGCTTTGCTGCCAAACAAAGCAGTCACGTGCGAAATCCCGCCAGCTACGCAGGCTATAGAAACAGTGGAAACAGCCACCCGTGAAAACAGTAGAAAGAGTAGCATTTTTCCTTTTTGGAAATACGGAACATACCAAAACTCAAAAGCACCTTTCAATCTACGATTACTACTAGTATAATACTTTTGAGGGAAAAAAAAGAAACGAGCCAGTTTTTCATGCTCAGGACTTGAGTCTCCGTTTTGTTCAGTTTATGATTCGGAGCTAGACGAAGGAAACCGAGTCCAATCGCAATGCGTTAGACCGAGAATAGTATTTTCCTGCGTTTGACTTGGTAATTAGCAGGAAAATATGCTCTCATCGGTATCTTATCTTTGTTTAGGCGTGTGCGCTGGTATGTGGGTAATTAGTATGGGTATAAATATGGGCGTGCTGGTTTTGTCTATCATCTCGGTCTTGCTGTTCAAGCGTTCGGGTTATTCACTATGAGCAAGGAGGATCCTGTCGAGCTTTTAGCGAAATCTCAAGAACAAATCTTAGATCGTGTTGATTCGAAATTAAAAGAGCTCAAGAGATCTATTTCTGAAGATCAAGAGGAGTGCTTAAGTTCTGTTGTTAAAAGAGATTTGATTTAGCTATCTCCGCCATTGAGAAAAAGAAGCTGGATAAGGCGAAAACAGAGCTGGAAGACGGTAGGAAGTTTTTGTCTGAACGTCAAAGATTAATTAAGTTGGCCGATCGATCCGAGTGTGGTTGG
>Ga0126343_10001522_pt1 | contig 11026 bp, 3 predicted proteins | sample Cyp2metagenome_FD_92531 | JGI IMG/M metagenome (GOLD analysis project Ga0126343, IMG submission 92531) | Coral microbial communities from Lord Howe Island, Old Settlement Bay, Australia - Cyphastrea 2 metagenome | ecosystem: Host-associated > Invertebrates > Cnidaria > Coral ... | reverse complement strand
TGAAATATACAACCAATGATGACGGTTTGTGGTGGTGGGGGGTACTAGAATATTTATGCTTGAACTGACAATCAAATGATCATTCGAGACCCGTGGATGACTTCTGTGGGTTTCTAAACGTAACAAGACGCTTTACGAAGCGCAACTGGGTTGCATTTATGATTGGGAATATTTTAGGGGAATTTGAAAAACAGAAGACATGAAAGATATGGTGATTAGTACATGCTGCATATAGAAAGTAAAATATTTGAAGTGATGATTTCACCAAAATCCAATTTTTGAAATTATGGGATATGAAGCCTTATTGTTATAGAGGATTCTAAAACATCCAAGAGATTCATAAGATCATCGCAAAAATTATTTGCAAATTGCAATTGCCGATAGAGATATAAGGGATCAAAGTTTGATAAAAAGAACTTTATATTGGACAGCATCAAATTTCATGCTTTTTACTCTGGTTGAGAATTAAAACTTAGGAAGTTGTTTTTGGGCAAGGACCTATTTTAGAGGATGATTTGAAAATTGTGCTTAATTTCATAATTTCACAGTTATTTTTTAGTGACTTCATTCTCTAGGACTCCATTTAGGTGAACTGTAATATACTTCAAAAACCCTGCAGAATGAAGTGAGGTCAATAAGAATATGTTGTTCTCAAGCAGTCCTCTTTGTCATTGATATACCTGTTATTTAGGGAAACAATGTGCGAGGGGCTTCTCTTCTTGATTAAAACTTAAGTTTTGACATCATATCAGTGGAACTTCACTGCCTTTGATGTAACTGTTGTTCATCAATAGCATTCATTTGTAACATCATATTGTAGTATCATGGTACATGGAGTGTCATTGGTTAATTGAGAATTTTAATGCAACATAACTTTGTAACATGTAACATATTTTATGACACACTGTTTCTCAACAAATACAGTTCTGAGTTAACTACAATGTTTTCAGTGAATACTATTCCCTAGGCAATATGATTTTTATCCATCATTATTACTTGCTGCTGTGGTATTTTTTGTAATACATGAGAAAACACAACCAAACTTTGTAACATATACTAGTAAAATGTTCAGTGTCTTATTGCTGCTTAATCTGACTTAGGTTTTTTGTTGTGTTTCTTTTTGTGTAGAAAAACCATTAACTAGCATATAAACGATATAGGTTCTGATGTAACTACAATGTTTTCTGTGAATACTACTCCCTAGGCAATATGATTTTTATCGATCATTGTTACCTGCTGTTGTGGTATTTTTTGCAATACCGGTATTTACTGTTTAGTTATAAAAAATATGGGAAAACACAACCAAACTTTGCAACATGTACTCACTGGTAAAATCTTCCTTGTCTTTTTGCTTGTTAATCTGATTTAGTTTTGTTATTTTTCTGTAAAACTACATTAGTGTTTGAATCATACGTAACTGCAATGTTCTCTACAAATAACAGTTCTTCTGCAATAGCATTTTCATCTATTGTTGTTACATCATGTTCCACTATTTCTGCTAATACCTCATCGCCCAATTTTAGAGAGACTTCCTTTCCGTCAGGGGTTTCTGCCGTGACTGTGGTGAAAAATCCAACTTGGGAATTATTTGCTCTCATTATGCCGCATTTAGTACACTTAACAATGTGCGCCGAAGTTGTTTGCGGTATTTTTTTACTGCATTTAGGGCATCTCTGAAATCTTTCGAATTTCTTTAGAGCAGTGAACTCCTTTATCTCTAATGATTCTGTACCTGGGTTATTGGCTGTTGCTTCAATTTCCAGAGTGTCTAGTTGCTCATCTTCGACTTGTCTTATGACTGTGCGTTGGGTGGTGGAGAGTTTCTTTCTTCCTGACCAAACACGCACTTGTAAAGAATTCATGACGTAGGACTTTCCGGTGTCGACCTTGTCGATGTGCGTCTCCCATAGGTCGATAGGCATAGCTGCGGTGCCGTCAAGAATTGTTGTAGTTGACAGCCTCAGCTGGTTTTTTCCAACTTTGGTTGCTGGATTCTTCTGGGCAAGTTTACCTCGTACGGTAACTGTGTCCCATTCTTTTTTGGTATTGAGGACTTCTATCAGGGACACTGGGTGTTCTTCTACGGCCTGAAGCTCGGCATACTGGAATGCGTATTCCGAGGGTTGCGGAGTCGAAACGAATGTCATGTCGTTGACTACGATCTTTTTCTTGTCTTCTGTTAAGGTGTAGTCTTTTAATTTGATTGGTGTTCTGTTGGTTTGACTTTCTGTGAAGAGTTGTCGCTTGTGCTTGGAATAAATGAGGGCTTCCTTGGTTTCATTCTGTGATGTCTGCAGGGTGAAACTTACGTAATCCATAGTGTTTTTTCGGTTTCGCTTCTCAGGGGAAAGGTTGTGTACATAACCTATTATGCTGTTTGGAGCTGGTCGTTTTAACGAGTTCTTGTTGGGACTTGTGGGAGGCGTTGAAGACATTTTAGCGCAAAACAGAGGTTACAAAGACTGCAGCAACACAAGATGGCTTCTTGTGCAGATAAATCATATGTTCAATGAAAGACGTTATTGTTACTGCGTGCGCACGTAAATAAGAGGTGGTGTCGGATGACAGAAGTTGCTTTGCATGCAGAAGTGATTAATAACAATCAGCTTCATTGAATTCGTTTGGTGCAAAGGAGGCAGGTATATAAGACATGTTATAACCGTTGATTTAAATATTTTGTTTAACGGAGATCTTGACTGCATCATGGTCAGAGTAATAAACACTAACAATAGTATTTTGAAGCACATTGAAGACACCAGTTTTTAAATATATTAGATCTATGATATTTCCTGAAGTAATAAATGTTGCTTTTTGGACAATTTGTGTATAGTTTAGGGAGGTCATTAAACTATTTAGGGGTTTGATTGTGTTTTCATTCAAGTAGTTCATGTTGAAGTCACCTAGTATCATGGAAACAGAGTTTGTATTGAGGATTTGCCTGAGATTATGTACATACTGTGACAAATTAGAATTATTCTTTCTGTAGAGCAAAATTGCTGTGAAACTTTGATTTGCTATCTTGTTGGTCAATTTAAATTGCAATCCATTTATTTGAGGGAAGTATAGATGTTCTGTTGCTTCAAATTTGGTGTTTGTACATATTGCTAGGCTTGAAAACCTATCATTAACATGGTCTTGTCTGTGTAGAATGAATGGATATAACTTGTTTCTTATTTCAGTGTCATCGGTATTAGGTAATAACTGTGTTTCTGTTAATGCCAGAAGGTCAGCAGTTAAAAGGTTGGAATCATATTTGATATCAATGCAGTGTTTATTCAGTGACCTGATATTTAAGAGAATGATAGTACAGACTTCAGCTTCTTGATTAGTTTGAGTGTTTTCTTGTATTGGGAGAGATGAAACATTTTTTAGCCTTTCATATTCCTTAGTTGTTCTAGGATCCACTTTAATATGTTCATTTTTCAGTGTTCCAAGAATATGCATACCATTTAAAGATGTGCATTGGCTTAAGGCAACATAGACTTGACCAAAATTGAATGCTTTTTGTTTATGTAGTTCAAAGCTTATTACTGCGTTTCTCAATGATAGGCCTTGTACTTTGTGAATGGTTACAGCATAGGCTAGTGTCAAGGGAAACTGCATTCTTTGCATTTCAGGTGAAGATGGCTTATTTGGTTGTATTTTGATTTTTGCTAATGTAGGAACAATTGGAACCAATTGGTTTTCTCTAACAAATGCTTGACTACTGTTTTGAATTAATTTTTTACCAGCTCTTTGATCATCAAATTGAACAAAGATGATGGATGGTTTCTGGTTAATTGTATTTACTTCTATCCTTATCACAGTCCCCATTTGTCCATTAATGAGTCTGTCTGCAATATCAATGTTTGTTGTTAACATTATTCTTGCAGTTTCCTTGATGTAGATATCAGAGGCAAGCCCACATGTGTCAGATCTTGATCTAGATAAAACTCTGTCAATGTCTTGTTTTGAGACATTTGGAGGATACTGATCAATTGCTTTTAGGTGGAAGAGAGGGGCATCAATTTGTTCTAGTTTCATGTTATTATGTTGATTAACTGCATAATTTTCAGCCCAGATGTGAAGCGTATTTGATGCATAATAATTGTTGTCATCTGATAGGTTTATTTTTCGAGATTGAATGCATTTGATGTCTTGTTCAGTTTGGGTTCCAGTTCGAAATCTGTTAAGAAGTTCAGCAAATGGTTGGTCTTCTTTTTGCCTCATGATGTCAATGAGATCTATCATTTTAAAAAGTTTCCATGGGTGACACAGGTTGTAAGCATCATTTTTGTAGTTTTCAAAGGCAGGTTTGCTTTTTATTGGTGGAAGCTGATAGAAATCACCTACAGCAATGATGCTAATATTAGCAAACAAAACAGAGTTTGAAGTGCCAAAAATTTCTTTTAGTCTGTGATGAATGTTAAGCAATGTGATGTTGGATACCATGGAGATTTCATCTATTATGATTAGCTTTAGCTCTGATAAAGATATTCTTGTTTGTGTTCTTCTTTGGTCAGACATGGCAGATAGAATGTGACCTGTGTTCTTTGGGATACCTAAAGCAGTATTTATGGTAGTGCCCTCGATGTTAATGGCAGCAACACCAGTAGGAGCCATTAATAGAACTGAAGGTAGTTCAGGGTTCATAGATCCGTGCCTAAATGTTTTGGTGACAGTGTGATAAATCGTTCTTATGAGATGTGATTTACCTGCGCCTGCGCCACCAGTGATAAACATATAGATTGGTTTTATCTCTTCAGGATTGAGGCTGTTCAAATTTTTCTTCTTAGTTCTACACCAGCTAAGAACACTGTTATATGCATAACGCTGTATAGTATTAAGCATTCGAATAGTTTTACGTAGTTCATCATCAGATATTTCTCCAGGCTGGGTATGAAATGTTATTCCTGAACTTACATTTTGACTACAATTAGATTGTTCAGCAAGATGTTGAGGTAATTGTTCGTTGAAAGACTCCTCAGGAATTTGAACTGAATCATTTTGTATTTCCTGCTGTAAATCGGCATTTTCCTGATCATTTATAGAATCATAAGAGTGTATATTACTGCCTGGGTTATTCCTTAAAAATTCTAGAGCCTCCGTTATAGCATCAGCATTTGGTTCAAAATTTTGTCTGTTTCGTTCTACTATACACTGTACATCAGGTTCATAGAATTTTGAAGCATATGTTTGGTCTTTCCCTACAAGGGTTTTTTCTTCTCTCCATGGAAAGTACAACATGAGCAAATGGTGGAAAAACAGTTCAGGTTCTTTTCTCTTGCTTGGTGTGTGATATCTTATAACTGCTTTGACCTTTCTACATTTCATAATTTCATTAGTATCCATCAATTTAATGCTTCTTGGTAGCGTAATTGAATTAAATTGGTGTTGTGATTCAATTACGTCATCGGTTAGCACTTCAGGTTGAGCATCCTGTGTTTCTGCACTTTTTTGGTGATAGTCTCTGTAATAATATGCAGCAAATTCTGCTAAACAGAGGTTATTAACACTGATAATTGATCTTGGTCTTTTTGAATAACGTTCAATGATATTAGACTTGAAAATATTGGTACTTTCGTCATCCAGCTCATCAAGTTCCTCTTGTGATTTAGCCACACGTATTCTTTTGTCAGGTACATTTGTGTTCACAAAAACTGTTGCTGGGAAGATTTTTCTTAACCATAGCTCTGGCATGCATCTGTAAATACATTCTTGTGAACTGACTTCTCTAGTGGAAAGGAAAGCAGCACCAATCTTTTTTAGACTCTCCCTGATACTAAAGTTTTCTTTTTTGGATTCCTTAGCAGCATTCATTATTGCTTGTGAACATTCTGTTTCATCTTTTGTGAGGTATGAACATACATAAGTTATGCATTTGTAATGATTAAAAACAGGTTGCAAGTCAACTTTGGCTTCAAAACCTTTGATACCAGCAATAAAATAATTGTTGATAAAGCAGCTATCTAAAGGTCTTTTGATGTGTACTTCATACTCATTGTCAGGTGAGATTGATAATGCCCAGTAATACTGTTCTTTAGTGATTCCTACAGAGCTAAAGATATCTGCTTCAGTTAATATGGGATCATAATTTTGTGTATTTGGGTTTAGTACATCATTAATTTTGTCTTTTATTGAGGTGAGGATTTGTTTTTGCCTGTCAATTATATTTGCTCTCTGTTCTTCATTTAGATCTTCAGAGAGAGGTTCAGCAATGATTGTTTTGTCTGTAAAGAATTGTCCAAAGTTAAATCTACATTTAATATTTTTGTATTTTGTACAGGTCTTAGAGTGATTATGTTTTTGGTATGTACTTACTAAGTCATACAATTGAGGTTCCTGTTTTCTATCAGGGAGATAGGCTTGCACATGTTTATCTATAAATTTTATGTAATCTTCTTTGCTGTCAGTGCTGAGTTTAGGACAGTCAGAAGTCCATATTAGTGCATGTAAATGGGGAGATCCTCTCATTTGAAACTCAATGCGAAGGGCATAGTAAACGATTTTACCTATTGGATTTGCATTGGAGAGAAGAACATCAGTGAAAAATGTTTCAACTCTATACTGAAAGTGCTTTGCCACAACAACAGGATTAAGGTTCAGCATTGCACACCTTTCAGTGTAAGACAAAGTATCAACCTGTTCATCATTAATGTTTTTACCTTGTGTTCTTGCAATTATTTGGAACAGCTCAGGCCATCTGAGGTCAGCACACGATAAAGTCATGAACCAAGATGGGATACCAAGTTGTTTTACCATAGCTACAACTTCATACATGAATTTCTGCCAGTAAGGTGGTGTACCTGGAATATGTCTTAGAAACAAATAAGCCTGATCTTGACAAATCAAATTATGCAAACTTTGTACATTTGACCTGATTTGGGAAGCTGTCAGTGATTGTCCATAAACTTTTGTCAAGGCAATGTTTATGCTATCGGATACTTTTTTCTGTTCTATGATAAACTGTGCAAAGAAAAGGTATTCTGCATTGGTTGAAAATCTGCCAGTGTAATGTAACAATCTTGCATTGAAGTATTTTATTGGTGATAATTTTACTTCACGCACAGCTGTGTAACCAAATTCTCCTTTTGGGAATAGTACAGGGAATGCCAGCTCTTCACACTGTTTATCGTTCATAAAGGACACAGGATGTTTATTTTGGCCAGGTGCAATACTGTAAATTTCATTGCCAAGTAATATTTCATTTGGTTCTGCATTTACTGGATAGTCAGGTAGTGCAGACTGCAAGCATGTTTCATTAGTGGGTGCTCTGTGTTCATTCAAAGGGTCATTTCTTTCATTGTCATCAGAAGTGCTTTCACTATCAGTGATTGATTCATTAGTGTTGTTAGCTATAAGGCATTCGCCATCATTGAAAGACTCATTTTGCAACCTGTTTTCAAGTTGTAATGATGTTAAAGTAGTGTCAAGATTGTTTATGTCAATTGCAATGTTAGCATAGAGAGGATTGTTTTTCTTGAGCCAGTTAAGTGCGTAAAGTATGACTTCAGGACGAACTGCTTGGAAGTAAACATGTCCTCTGAACTCTAGTTTTCTTTTAAGTTTTAAAAGTATTATACCTGATCTTTCAGGAGGACGTGGCAATGTATTACATGTTTGGTCACATTCAACTGGTACATTGCAGATTGCACCCTTTATTTTTCGTTGCTGACCTTTGGGCATTACGACTATTTTTTCAAAAACAATTCTTTGTGCTATAAGTATCTGCTCAAGCTTTTGTAGTATTGACAGTTCTGGGGGTATTTCATCAACTTCTAATTTATTACATACAGCTTGGCATGGCACCTCTCCTTTCAAAGCCTTTGAATGACAGGTTTTACAAATGTATTCTTTGTCATCAAATGATGTTTTGCTTGTGAAAATACTTTGAATGGCATACTTACTTTGATTCAACAGGTGAACTGATTTTTTATAAAGCAGTCTATTGCAAACAGAGCATATATAATATGGTCCATCTTTTATTTTGTTCTTAAAAACTGAAATATAATGATGTATATCATGTTTGGTAGAATTTTTTTTCAGTTTTTGTCTTTGTTTAAGTGATGCTTTATGTAATTTTTGTTTTTGCATTTCTTCATTATTTAGTGAATTAGACCTTTTGTGGTAATTTTGTCTTTTTCTTGAAAGTAGAAATTGTTTTTCTGTGACACATTTTTCAATATACTTTTCTGCTTTATTGCACAAATATCTCTTTTTCTTAGGGGGTTCCATTTGTTTATAATATTCCTGTGTTCTATTTGCGTGCCTCTTTTTCACACTTAAAGATTTGTGCCTTCTTAATAACTTTTGTCTCTCTGCTTTTGAGAGATCATTTGAACAAAAGAAGAATTTGATAGCATATTCAAGTTCACTACATTTACATGCGTTAACTTCATAATTGGCTAGTGATTGTAGAAGGGAGTCAATGTTATTCACATTTTCAAACAATTCATTTTTCCCATTTGCATTTATGATTGTTATGTAAAACTTGGTATGACTTTTGTTGTTTTTGTAATAGTGCTGAAAAATGCAACTAATACAATGATCTGAACATAGCATTAAAAATCCAGTATTACCTCTTATGTTGTCTTGAATTAGTCTGTTGAACTGTAGTTTATTACTAACTGATGTAAAGCACAATATTCCTTCTTTTTCTAAGTTATATGTTATATCTATGTTTGCACTATCTATCTGAAGTAAGGTTGGAAGCCCATTTGAAGTACGAACTGCCCCTTTACTTAGTTCTTTTTCATAAAAGATATTCCCGTAATGAGAAATTGCCTCTAAAGTTTGGGAATTCCAATACCCACATGACTTTAATGTGGAAAAACATATTGAGTACAAAGATATAGCGCAACATCTTAAAGAGGTTGATGGGTTATTTCTCTGCCTAATATTTGCAGAATTAAGATTAACATTGCACATATTTGATTGATGTGCTGGCTGGTCTAATTGTTGTATTTGCTGGTCTGTTAAAGTGTCAGTTTCATAACATGGGTCAGTATTGATCCTTATTCCCCTGAGTTCAAATAAACTATCTGAACTTGTGTGCAATGTTTGGAAATAATTTTTCAATTCAAATACTGTTGGTACTTCTAATAATACACATGTTCCTTGAGGGTGAGCCATGCCATAAGCATCTCTAGAGTGAGAATCAAATATTTTATATCTGCCCACATCCATACAATAAATACCTACAGTAATGCATCCAATGGTCAAAAGGAATGAGATGTAATTTTGCATTGTCAAGGTTTGTATAGCATCTTCAAAAGATGTACAGTAAATAAAGCCTTCCAAGGTACATGTGTCATGTATAGTGCCAGTATAACTTGGACTGTATTGTAGATGGTAATTACTTTCAAACACACATACTATTTCAGGTAATTCTGTTAAGAGCAAAATAAGTTTGCTTAGATAACCTGGATAAGGAACTATACAGTTCATTTCCAATGTTCATGACATTTTGCAAGTCTCTTGAAGAGACTATTGCATTCCTGTGGTTATATATCAGAGCAGAAAGAGACATAGCAACACACTGGGAACCCGCATTTAACCCAAATAATGTGACATTGTCCTGACTATAAGGTGCTTTAATTGTCTTACTGCCATCAACCGGACCGGGATTTGTTTCTACATCTCGAGAGAGTTCAAACTTTATTCCGTTTACCCTATGACTGAGATCCTTAGAGACACTTTGCAATGAATGAGAAGTTTGATTCGGAATATTACATAAATTTATTCCTCGTGTAATTTTCTTACTTTTTCTAAACCCTGTATGGCAACAGTTTCTTCTGCATTTGAGTGTAGCTTTCGATGTGGACTTTTGTTTTTCCCCTTTTTTACTATGTTTGTACCAGTAAAGTGCATATTTCTTTGTAAACTGACGTATCCTGGAAGAGCTTGGCACATTTTTCCTGACATTTGTTCGCAAAAAACGCCTTTTTCTCCTGGATTTGTTTAGGGCTCGTTCAAGCTGACTAACAGGGATTCTGCTTGGTTCACGAAACCGTTTGCGCACTTCAAGCCGGTTAACAGCTACATAGTTTGAAGAAATAAACTGATCATATCGAGATCTCGATTGTATTTCTGATTCTTTAATAATAGAACTTTCTTCAATAAGAGACAACTGTAAATATGTACCTTTCTTCCCACTGTCATCGCCGGTAGCCATATTGTTATCTGGTTCAGTCACTTTCTTCGGCAATGTATTGCTGCTTACATCAGGCATTGTATTGAAGTAATCACAGTACAGTAAATCGCTGATTCCACGTTTGTTCAATTCATGTGTACAATTTATAATAGCTTGATATTTATATTGGAAAACACTCAAAGTAAAGAAGTTTCCACTCTGAAAAGCACTGAGGAGTCAATCTGAAGGTTTCACTGAGTTCACTCTAAAAGTTCTCACTCTGAAAAGCACTCAGAAGATTCACTCTAAAGGTTTCCAATATAAACCTTTTCAATCGATAGATAGGTTCACTCTGAAAGCACTTGGTTCACTATAATGTCAACCTGAACAGCTTCTTATACACAAAGAAGAGATTCTTGATTCTTGATCGTTCGAAAACGAACAAAAGACGCAACAAAAAGCACACAATGCCTTCTGGGTAAAGATTGCGCAATTTAGTCATTTTTCGACGCAGGAGACAGCCCCGTTCCCATTTTATGACTGGGTTCGCCTACGGCAACCCAGTAAAAACTTCCTAATAGTAGAAATTTCTCGTCACGAAACCGCGTGACAATGTTAACCGGTCAGCGGGTATTCATTATAAATCACCGTACATAGAGTTGTGACTCGGCAGTGCTGATTGAAAAGAGAAGATTGTCTCATTTATAATACTCCTTCTTAAAACTTCCCTTAGTGTACGGTGGCCCATAGGGGCAAAACACAACTCAATTTCTGTTCTGAAACAAAACAATGTTTTGAAGAACACAACAATCTTTTTGAGAACACAACAATCTTTTTCAGAACACAACAATATTTTCGAGAACACAACAATCGATTCGGGATCACAACAATCTTTTCCAGAACACAAGGAAATTT
>Ga0126343_10001521_pt1:0-10000 | contig 11027 bp, 8 predicted proteins | sample Cyp2metagenome_FD_92531 | JGI IMG/M metagenome (GOLD analysis project Ga0126343, IMG submission 92531) | Coral microbial communities from Lord Howe Island, Old Settlement Bay, Australia - Cyphastrea 2 metagenome | ecosystem: Host-associated > Invertebrates > Cnidaria > Coral ... | reverse complement strand
TTCTTCCCACTGCAATAAAAGACGTGTTTGGTGGGGCCTAACGAAATTGGTGACGCGGAAATAATCGGCGCTCCAAGACGTTAAGCGGGAACTGTTTACTGAATGCATGCACTGGTAGCTGCTCTTGATAAAATAAGTTCTGAAAGCCTGTACACCTGAGCAAAGCCCTGTGTTAGTAATTGTAGTGCGTTTGACGAAGAAATCAGTGAGTTTATCAGTTTCAACTAATGGCGTGGCTCCACTGGATCAAAGAGTGAAAAACTCAGAGATTCTCAGATGTATGCATCTACTTAAATATTAAAACAGAACAAGTCGTTGACAGTTTTGCACCTGAGTAAGGTCAAGAATCCGTCTCAAATTTAAAATTTACTTTGTTATCTTAGCAAAATACTTCTTCATTCAACAAAGTCAAAGGATATCTTGGGTTTTTGTGCCTAAATATCATTTCAAATACATGGTCAAAACAGCATATCAAGTGACTTTACTTTATCCTCACCCAAAAACCATAATGAATGTCCTTGTTGGTCAGCAGTAAGTCAATAGACGCTGCCCCGCGTCGGATGTTTGGCTCATTACATGGTGTATGATAAATTGTACAAGCCAGAGCTATAGCTTGTTAGGCGTGTTGCACAGTGGGTTTTAAAAGGCAACCTTGTTTTCTGCAAGCTGGTATTAGCGTGGAAAAAAAAAACAGTTGAAATGGTCGATACAAAATGAACCATGCCAGCCTCGATTTAGAACATGGAGGTGCAGTGTGATGGAACAGTTATTGTTTATTTTATCTTTTAAAAAAGGAACCCGATGGAAAAAACCTGAAACTTAGTTTGCGCGGGAAACTTCCCCACCTGCTTATACCTGTTATTTTAGTCGCCTTCTCTTTCCCCTTAACTTTGAACTAACACCGCCAATCTGCCTTCACGACCGTCTAATTAACTATGCTACTCCGTTAACCAATTAACCTAACTAACGCCTGCTAAATTATGACTTATGTTTTGCTGAGTCACATACGGTGTATTCTATTGATTCTGTGCACTATAATTCTCACCAAGATTTGTAAATTAATGCTGATCTAAATAATTTGTCATCGGATTAAGTAACTTCCTGGACAGGTGTCCATAAAACAGTTATAGTATTGCTGGATAAAGGTTGTTGCTTTTGGTGCTGTTGAGAAAGGTGCGTACTAGATATAAAAAATTCCTTAAGTACTGGCGTGCCTCCTGTAAAGCAAGCGGACTAACGCACAGTGTCCCCGCGCCAGTACAAAAGCGCTAAAGCCTGGTTTTTACAAGCGACGCAAGCATAAGCGCAAGCACAAAGATCAAAATTTTTCCTTTTCCTTGTGCTTGCGCTTATGCTTGCGTTCGCTTGCGTTGTGTGAAAACGGAGCATTATGCTTCCGGTTATGTTTGCGTCGCTGGTGAAAACCAGGCTTAACCAAGCCTGGTGTTAGTGTAACCGTGAAACGGCTAGTGAGAAAATCATTCAATTTTTACAAGACCTTACAACACCACAAAGAATAAACACGGCGTTGATTTTCTATAGTGGAGTGACTCCACCAGGGCAAAGAGCAAAACGAAGTATGCCTATATCATTGGACGCACTGCAACAAAACAAATCGTTGCCCGAGAAGGGGCAAGAATCTCTAAGAATTTAAAAGCAGCAATTTGTTATCTTACCACAATATTTTTCCATTCAAAAGAATCTGATGATATTTATTGTTATACACACAAATATCAGTTCAAATGCATGGTCAAAAGAACATCAAGTCTTACTCCAAAACTATGATAAATGTCCTAGTTGGAGGCTACACTGCGTAGGATGTATGTTAGATTGTATACTGAAGCCACAGCTATAACTTGGCTAGCTTGTCAGTAGTGTGACACAATGGGCTTTAAATAGAACCTTGTTTTCTCTATGCTTGCATTAGCGTGAAAATCAGTGGGGAAGTCGAATACAAAATGACTCATACCTGTATTTTTTTTTAACAGAACATGGACTGCATTATTAAAGATTTGACGAACTACCAGGCAGTAGCAGATCAAGTCAAAAACGAACTGTCAAATGACAAAAACAGATTTGTACCAATTGAAGAAAGACGAGACACTTCTGTGTTATCAGTTGATGTTCTTGCGTCCTTATGTCATGGTAAGAAATGTATGATAGTTAACTCCTGCTAATAAGACTAAACAGAAACAAACAGGTTTAATACTCCATAGTTTTCGCTACAACAAACATTCGGGTCTAAAATTCGCGCCTAGGGTGGGACCACTGTGGAAACGATGACACTACATATAATTGAAGTTCAAACGAATAAGGCAACTTCTAAACGAACAAGGGCAGGCTACATACATTTCAAATCCAAGCATTAATTTGAAAAAAACGTGGTTTTTGCCTTAAAAAAAAGACATCTAAGCGTTGGTAAACTTACCAAGGGTCACTGTTTATGGTTCAAATGCAAACATTTAATCTACTTTTGGAAAACTGTGAGTCAGAGAGTTTTGTATTGTTTGGAGGGACTCCGTGTCCACCAATATCCACTAAATCGACTAAAACAAGAAAGGACATTTAGTCCACCTTTTATGAGGTGCAACAGCTGCAGGGAAAGCATATGATCAATAGATTATCAAAGGTAAGAGAGTGAATCCCCCATATAGGTCCTCTAACTAAGGTAATCCCTCCTAAGTTATTTTTAGACATTGTACCCAGTTTTTTTCGCGGATATTACTCGCACGTTGCGTGGATGTTTTCGTTGACTGAGGATGTGTTTATGTTTCGTTTCGTTTCGTTTCAAAGCAAAGGAAAACCTTTAACGCTGTGGGGAAGTCTTTTTGATATTTTGATCACGAGCAAAGGACTTTCGGCTCTCGGTATGTTTCGAAACTGAAGTAGGAGCTTAAGGTAATTCCCTTGAAATTGTTCTACTATCAAACTTTTTTTGAAACTTGGCGTAATTAACATTCATGATACGAACATCAAAAAAATGCAATAAAAAAATGGGGTCACCGTGCTTGTTTACGCGTCACCAGGGTGTTGAAATAGGGCATTTTTACTGGCTGCGCGTTAAAAATTTGAATCGCCTTCATACAGAATTAAGTTTTGGTTACTTGAAAGACGCAAAGTTTTATCTTGAAAGCAAAGCTTCATTTATTGACATAAGCAGTGTTGCTTCATTTAAGCTGTTTTTGATTGCTTGGTTGCAGGAATATCGCACTTTTTCGGACAGTTCTGTGGATAGATTGAAGTCCTCGCGTTGGCCAAAATACACCCAGTTGGGAACTATTTTCCGAAAAAAAATCGTGTTCCACTATCAAACTTTTTCTCTTCTTAAAATATGTTCTTTATTAGACAGTTCTTAGCAAATACCTGAAAAAAAAATTCGGGGGTCATCGAGCTCGTTTAAGAGAAAAGGAGAATTTAGTTCGCCATCGAGCTTAGTTTGAGGGAAATGTCTTATGTTTTGTAGGTGCCCGCGCTCACTTGCGCGTGCTAATGACGCGAAAATCGTGCGCAGTAGGGATGCGCAATGCAATACCAAGGAATCACCTTAAATAAGGGTCTTATGTCCCCTGCACAAAAAATAACAACTGAATGAAAGAAAATTAGTAGGCAAACGGGTGAAAAGCAAACAAACGCCCAAACATAAGCCAGCCGCAACCGAACAAACAAATTGTCGAAACTGCTGGAAGACCCTCTCCCCAAGTAGCAAAACCAGTTTAAGCAGCAACGGCAACAACGCCGAAAGGAACATCGACTAAAAGCACTTAATATTCAAACTGCGAATTTAGCGAGAATTTGCACCCATTCACTTTGCCTACACTGTCAGAAATATGTCAAAGAGAATATGTAAGACAGCCCCAAAATTCGAAAAAGAGATTTTAAAACCTGGCCGTAGCATAATTCACGTTTCCTAGAATATGCAGAATATGGCTATTTCACGTTGTTGTTTTGTGATCTTTTGTAGACAATGGCAAAGAAATGAACGAAGAATTATAACGCAGGCTTACACAGCCATTGTACTCGTTGATGTTGCCGTTCAGAAACATCTCTGTTCTGAAACGAAATCGAAACATATAGAATGACGTTCCAGCCATTTCCTCTCGCTTCGACCTGCTGTCCATGCATCGCGCGAGTAGCTTCCTCGGCGGAACTTGGTACAATGTCTAAAAAGAACTTAAGAAGGATTACCTTAGTTACAGGACCTATATGGAGGCAAGAACTTCATGGTAGCCCACATATAGAGTACATTCCCAAATTGTCTTATCCATATATATCCATATATGGAATGTCTTTATCCAGATATAAACAATAGCCTCCATTTGGCGCGAAAATATGCTAGGATATTTGTCCGCGGGCATTATCTGTTCCGAGTGGTGAACAGTTTTCCAAGAGCGTGGCTCGAGGAAAACTGTGAGCTACAAGGAACATATAATGTCCAAGGGCAAATATCCGAGCATATTTTCGCCCCGAATGGAGGCTATTGTCTTTATTATCCACAGTTTTGAAAATTGGGGAATATCCTCGGATATTCCCCAGTTCTAGCTGGGGAATATTCACCCACGTGACGCGTTTAGACCAATCGCGCGCCAGCGAAAATATTTGATGGATTTTCAAGCAGGCACGTCATATAAAAAGATGTAACCGTCACGTTGACAACTTTCAACAACCTTTTAAAAAGTTTATGATACCTTTTATGTTACAACCACAATAGTAATTTTCTTTCGCACAAATCTTAGCACAGCTCTTAGGCCTTTCTCTTTTTGTTAAGGAAAGAATCCAAAGAGCAAAGATCCTGATTAAGTTCATTTATTTCATTTATCATATGTTCCTTAAGGAAAATACATGACGTTCTGGCGTGGCGTGTCAATCCTGAAAGATCCCTTAACCCTGACAGCTAACCAGCAGTTACTATGGGAACTCAAACCAAGAACGGTATTTGACTTTGGCGCCTATAAGGGAGGCTCAGCTCTATGGACGGCGGACATGCTGAAAATGTTTGGGTGCAAGTCACGAGTGATAGCCATCGACATCGACCTTTCTTTGCTGGAACCATTTGCTCGAAAATCCCCGGATGTTGAGTTCATTGAAGGAGATTTGTTTCATGTGGAAAAATGCTTTCCAGCAAACTTTCTGGAGGTAAAAGGATATTTACGATTGGTGACCTTAAAGGACTTGAAAATATTGATGAAATTATGTGCACGTGCACAAAACAGCAATTTCAAATGGTAATTCAATCCGAGCTATCTTTCTGAGACGCGACGTTTAATAAGACGTCGAAAAATAATTTGAAACATTATTTGAAGTACATCTCAGTACAATTTCTGCTAAAACAATTAGATTATTGGCTCTGGATTTTTGTGAGCTGATAATTGATGAGGCCTCGAGCCTAACGTGCCCTCAAGTTTCGTTTTTCAATCTTCCATCTTGACTGTGACTTGACTAAAAACTAAACCCGGTATCTTGTGTTCTGGGATAAAGGGTTTACTAAAAGTGTGTGACAGTTTATTCCTGTCTACACGATAGAAGCACTAAAAGAAGAGCATAATTCGTCTACGCGGATTCTGCGTATCTAGAATATAAAGTACCAATGATGACCATGTGTTTTAGTTGTTAAGAAATCAATTGACCTAACTTGACTTTGAATGCTTGTCAATACAGAGTCTGCCTCACCCATGGTTTCTGATGGAGGATGCACACGTAAATATGGTAAAAGTGTTCGAGTACTTCGATGCATTCACGAAGCCTGGTGACTACATATGTGTCGAGGACACAAATCCGTGTCTGCCTAACCATAGTAACCAAGGTCTTGTAAAAGAGCTCGGTTATATAGAGAAAGGCCCTGCTAAGCTGAACGCTCTCAAGAAATTCTTAACAGGTCGTTCTGATAGATATCATGTGGATCAGAGATACACCGACTTTTTCGGGTGAGAAATTGTTTGATTCATTGATTCATAGGTGAGGGAGGGAGGGAGGGAAGGAGGGAGGGTGGAGGGGGAGGGAGGCAGGAGGTAGAGAGTCAGAAATACAGAAACGCAGTGAGGCAGGGGGCAGGAAGGCAGGGAGGGAGGGAGACAGGGAGGGCGAGGGGCGGGGAAGCTAAGAGTTAGGGAGGTAGGGAGGTATGAAGGCAGAAAGGCAGAGGGCAGGGAGGTGGAGAGGCAGAGAGGGAGGGAGACAGTCCTCTAATCCTCGTTTTACTTGTGATGTTCTCCATCCCTTCTTCTCTAACGAACACAGGGAAATGCTTTGGGCAGCTGACGCATGGAGTTCCGTTCACACCTGCGCTTACAGCGATCACAGCCAGAACAAAACATTAATTTGAGCCTATCTATTAATCTTTTCCAGGTACAATGCAACATGGAACATGAATGGTTACCTGAAAAGAGTCTAGAAGGAACACTTACAAGTGTGTTTTTCCGATCTATAGTTGCTTTAAGTTGGCCCACAACAGATATTAAAAAGGAGATTTTTCTCTGTACTCTCACACATATTTGTTAGCTAGTTTGAAGATAATGCTCTGTGTGACATTTGTGCTATGAAACTATTATATTCAAACTTTTTGAAGAAAAATAGTGAAGAGAGGAAAGCACTTACATGTATTATCCTGTGATATATGCTCTAGTACGTAGGTTCGTGAACATTTTGATCGGCATCGGAAGGACGTTCAAGACATGCATGCTGTTTTGAGTATATCAACAATTTTCAAATAAAACGTATCGCTTATTCTTTTTTTTGGGAAATATGTAGTGACGTTTTATCCTCCATATGCATAAGCCAAACTAGCGAGCTCTACAGGTCTTAGGCCTGTGCTATATTAGATTATTCAAGGCTGTCTTGGAAAATTGAATTATTGTCCGTTTAGTCTCAATATATCCGCGTGCAATTCCTGAAGTAACACGTGGTGTCCATTGATCAAAAAAGGTTCAAGCTCAGTATAAGGCAATGAAAGATTTTTAGACTTTGTATGGAAAATTCTCTTTAGCCCTAAACATGCTAAACCACTTATCTCAACATTGGGTTGCTTATGGTTGATTTTTGCTCTGCGCCTCGATTGCTCAGAACAAACTGGATCCCATTGTGCGCTTTATTTAATTCGCCATCTTGTCAGTAAGGGTGTGGTTCATCCGGGCAACAGAAAAATTAAAAATGCTGATTTTCACTGCATAACAAGGTACATGCTTAGGACAAGGCTGACGACTGAACTTAACGCTATGACTTTGTACAGATTACGTAGCTAACACGCCGTGCTTCTGTCGTGCCGCGAATTTTGTTACATTTAGGTTCGATTGTACCACTGCAGAAACATGACTCTGATTCAGACGTCTTTCAAAGTAGTATCCAATTCTTTTTTTTTTCCGAGTGCTTAAGGCAGAGGAGTTGAAATCCGCCGAGGTTGTGGGTTTAAGTACTGCTCTTACCTTAAAGCCGGAGTTGTTTGTCGGTAGACACTAGTTCAACTCTTCGGAAATGTTTGTAAATAGCCAACTGGTCCGCCTCCCGCCAGTTGGGACTTTTAACCATTTTATGTTCATTTACATCATTTGTTTCATCGATGGCCCTGAAACTCCCCATTGGGGGAGTGGTCAATGAAGGAATTTACATCACATTTACAATTCCTTGCTGGATAAAAATCTCCAACATAAACATACCTTATGCCAATTTTGTTAGGCCCCCACGTAAATCTGCAATTCTTGTCGAACTAAATTGCTTTACGAATTTAATTTTAAAAATGTTTGATTCAGACGCCGAGCTTCTGCCGTTCTTTGTCGAACTTAAAACGTTCCGCCCACAGTTTGTCACCGTGTGGATGGGTGACTAAAAATGTGTGCGCAACATTCAAGGTTCCGCAGCAAGCTGTACGTCCCATGCCATAACCTTTACCTTCACTACATCGGACGCAACATAAATTTTAAAGTTGCTGTCGTCTTGATAAGATGAGGCTATTCCTGGAGCGAAAAATCCTTCACAAAGTAGTGAAGCGTCTAGAAGGAACACAAAAACACTAGCGCAGTTAAAAAAGAGGACTGAAAACCTCGCAAGGCACTCCACGAACTTTCGAAAATACCTTATGGGAATTTGCGTTCCGTAGATCGTACTCCGGGAATTTCCAGAAATTTCGTTTGAATAGTCTGTTAAATCGGAATTTTAGTATATCAGTGAACCAGGATCGGAGCTGCTACAAGCCTATTACATGCTGATGACATAAAAATGTTGACTATATTGTGTTTCGTAAGAAAAACAAAACATTAGGTGAAACCATTTTGGTAGCTCTTGATGTAGCTCTCGCACATTTTTTAAAGACTACAAATTGCTCTCCGAACTCGGTGACTCCGACACCAGTAGGTAAGTTTTCAGTCCTTTGATTCTACTCGGATGTTTCTTGTGTACTGAGTTCATCAAAGACAGCATGATATGTGTAATATCCGCGAGTTTTGCACTATTCGTATTTGTTGTGCCTTTTGAAAACGCCTCTCTTTCAGTCAAAGAGGTCATTTGTAGTCTTCTAAGCTTTGGACGTAAGGAAACCATTTCTCGCATGCATTTTATACAGTTAACGTTTGCTTTGCTAACGCTCGGGTTTGCGACACGACGGGTCTTATTACGGAGAGGGTCATCCTTCGTTTCTCAACTTGTTTGTAGCAAATAGTCAGGTACACAGTTATGAAACTGACTTTTTTTGTTTCACTTGTTTTTCTATTAACAGAAACTGGTGAGCTGCACAAAGGAAAACTTCTTGTTGTCGTAACTTTGCGTTGTAATTTTTCCGACGTGTTTCTTCTCTATCATCATAGTGAGACTTCTTCAGGGAGTGATTACCACGAACTTTGAAAAGCATATATAAGTGGCACATAAGCGTGCCTTAGTTTAAGTTCCCAAGGTAGTGATTTTTTACTGAAACATGCAGTAAACGGACGTCACAACAAACACCTCAATGGTTATGCGAGAGCCTGAAACAGGCTTGTTATTGCTGCGCGCGGAACAAGAAACGTATGGATGATAATTACATCTAACAAATTACTTAAGTTCGTGTCAAAAAATGTCTTTTTTCGCGAAACGTAAAATGCCGGTTTTAGCGGAGCTCCGGCGGCCCCAAGGGCCGCCTAGCCGAACCCCATACTTATCATGCGAAAGAGAAGGAAACCCATGAGTTGATTGTCTCATGGTTATAATGGCTAGCGGTATTGCTCGTGGGCGCGTACGCACGACGACAACGGAGTCGCGCAACATGGCGACCATACTCCAAAAAAGAGGTTGAAAGAGACATAAAGGTTTACTGTGTACTTCTTTGATATTAGACATGCTACGCTCAATTGACACCTGTCAAAACAGGATATCCGCTGACCAGTATTACGTGGCCATATCGCAGTCTTAAGTTGACCAATAGCTGGTTTTCAGATTGGATCACGGGCTCATGTCAGGTTAACTTGTTGAAAACAGCGCAGGATTGTTTTGAAGCCGGATTTAAGTTAAAACTCTAACTGAATTATAACTTTTTCGTCTATAAAAATGTGTTTTGCTGTTTTCTTTTGTGTATATGGTGATTGTTCAAACTGAAAACAGAAGCTCAAACAATATACGGGAAAGTAAAACAAAAGGAAAACTGTGTTGCGCAAAGTTTGTCCGATAAAGAAACTTAATAAATTTTCATTTTTGCCTCTTCATCAGTGGTAAAAGCATCAGTTGCTTTTGCCACTGATGAAGGGCAGCAGCCTCGAAACGTATGGAATTGTACGTATTTTCCAGTATACAGGAAACCTCACTGCAAAGTTACACAATTCAAATCAAAATTCTTCCAGGGTTACCTTAATTAGGTTCTGGACAACCCGGGCCAGGTGCTACGCTTTTTGGGTGGCCTGAAACTATTTAGTATAAACACACTCAGTGAGCTTGGTGTTTTAAGCAATCTGATTGGTTCGCTATCTCTGGCTAATGAGCATTATTCACCCCCTACCGAGTGAATAATGCGTAAACCAAACAAAAACAAAATGGCCCATGAATTGAG
>Ga0126343_10001520_pt1:0-10000 | contig 11029 bp, 4 predicted proteins | sample Cyp2metagenome_FD_92531 | JGI IMG/M metagenome (GOLD analysis project Ga0126343, IMG submission 92531) | Coral microbial communities from Lord Howe Island, Old Settlement Bay, Australia - Cyphastrea 2 metagenome | ecosystem: Host-associated > Invertebrates > Cnidaria > Coral ... | reverse complement strand
AGTAGGGATGCGCAATGCAATACTAAGGAATTACCTTAAGGATTTTCGCGTAATAATTTTCCAGTAGAAATTTTTTTTTTTTAATTTTTACCGCGGTCAGATAATGAGTTGCTTAATCAATTAGTTCGTATCAGAAATGCAAAAAAAAAATTTGCAAGCCACCGACTTCGTTTCAGAGATAAAGCGCATGGTCTAGAGGGGCTTATAGTTAAATATATTAAAGGTGAGTCAACGGAGGCAAACGATACTAGCCGTATTTTGTAGATATGGGTCTGTTGTGTGAATTGTTCCAAATGTTCCAAATGTTGCCAAATCCATATCTTTTTGTACACAGGTGCAAACACTTTATAAAGAAACTGACTCTTATCTCATACAATTCAAATTTAATCTGATCCTCAAGATCAAGATATTAGCCTTTGAAGAAGTCCTATACATTGCAGGGACTCGGAAAGTTTGATTTTCTTAACGGCTTCTTCAAAATTGAGTACAGATCTCAATAGCAGTGGAAAATCATATTTATTAAATGAGACTTGACACCCGTTAATAAACATATCAATCAAGCCTTGGGAGGCACGCCCCCACGTGAGGTTTGAGTTACACCTGCCTCCTAGTTACACCTTCAGATTTCCTAGCTACTCTTAAAGTTAAAACCTCCTCAGAGCCCCTGCTGACTGCCAATCCTCATGAAAAAAGAATGATAGCAGAAGTAAATCTGAATCTAATTTTATAGGCGTGAATGGCGAAAGCCCGTCCTAGAGCGCTAAATAATACCTATATATAAACTTAAATTAAAGCTAGCGGCGAAGTTAAATGATAGCGTTATTCTTTATTCAATACAACATAAAATGACAAATGTTCTTACTGTTGGTGTTAAAAATTTGACAAAATAATGAGTGAATCGTTTCATTAAGAGGAGCACGAAATTGGAATAGAAGAAACAACTGAAACAAAGGGCAAGAACCCTGAAACAATAGAGGTGCGTGTTATTAAGAACGAATGAAATTAGAGGTTATGAACAGGTGCGTGGCAGCTGCGTAATTACTAATCAAATAGTTCGCGAAATTCTAGCTGAATGAGAGATGTTAGAGTTAAAATGAAACAAAATCATCCTGGCAGGAAATTAAGTGCTTTATCATTCACAAAAGAGAAACTTACAAAAAATTGACTGAGTCGAAATAGACCCGCAGTAGCATAAAAGGAAAAAATGACAAGCGTACGTTTACACGGTTATAAAGATAACAAAACTAATGCAAACCACTTATTATCTTCGATCCTAAAAAAAAACAGGTGTGGATAGTTTCACGTCCCGGCTGAAATACGTAATGTTTTTTTTTTTTCTGACATTTACATGACAGTAGTTTTAACGGGACCTTCATGAATTGAAATAACAAACTCTGCAATGTCGAGTTTTAGGGAACTCCTCTCTGATGTGGTATTTTAAATTAAATAAGTTTTAAATCTCTGATATTTTATCAGATGTTACAGCTGAAGCGGTGAGGTTTTCTGTGTCGTCTTAATTTTCTCAGGGAACAAAGCATTTATAAACTGGCGGCTCATTAACTCACCTTTTTTTTAGTTTTGTTGAGCGTGTGGGATTCATAAATGAAAAGGAAAACGAAACGTCTGTCTGTCTGTCATTGAACATGCCGTGAAAATTACTAACCATTTTTTCTCTCCATCTTCGGTGGAACGTAAATAGAGTGGCGTTGATAAGCTGAACAAACCACACAAAAAACCGAAAGCAATGTCGGACAACCTAAATACAAAGATGAATGAAACACAGCCATCGAGCTGCTACTGGAATCCTACAGAAGAAAAAATCGGGCAAACCGTCGCTTACTGCCTGATTTTTGTCGTGTCGCTGGCTGGGAACACCGTCAGCTGAATAATTGTCTACAAGACGAAAACCATGAGAAAACGCATCAACTTTTTCATTGTAAACATGGCCATGTCCGATTTGCTGTTTCCGATTTTCTTGATTTCTGGGCAAATTTAACTGCTCTACATCGACTCCTGACTGATCGACGGTCCTCTTGGCCAAGCCTTATGTAAGCAGGCTTCCTTCTTAACCGGTGTCCCTCTTGCTTTGTCTATTCAGAGCCTGGTTCTGATAGCAGTGGGTCGATTTGGAAGTATTTCCGCTCCGCTCCCCACTCATCAGTTCAAAGCTGTGCCCATTCTTCATTCTCGTCACTTGGATCGTTGCGATGGCTTGCTACTCCCCATATCTCTTCGTCTTCAAACTTGTTGAATATCACGGAAGACTGGTTTGTACCTGGCATTGGGATGAAGCCTTTGGAGAGTACTCGTTAATTGAGAATTTTTTTTTGTCACTTTTGGTGGCCTCATTTTTATCCCTTTTGTTGTAATAGCCATACTTTACATCATCATTTATTTTAAGCTCAAGTAAGGAGTCCAGGCGAGCAATCAGCCAACGCTGGACAGCAGCGTCAGCAAAGTGAACGAAATGTGTTAAGGATGGCCATTGCTATTGTTTTAGGGTTTGCAGTATGCTGGCTGCCCAACGCTATCGGTGGGTTACTCTTCCTCTTTGCGTCGAACATACGGTCTTGTGGTTTCTACTACTTTCCATTATTTCCTCTTTAATGGCTCGCGCAAATTGTGCCATAAATCCTTCCATTTGTTTTATTTTCAATAGAAATTATCGAGAAGAACTTAAGACTCTCTAACGTTAAATGATTTTTAAGCAGCGCAGGAATTGATTATGCTCGGTTGAACTCCAGTCATTCCTCAGTCGACCTGCTTTTTTTTATTTTATTCAACATACACTATATCTTAAAGAAACTGTGCAGAACGGTTATAAACCGGTCTTTTTAGCTATTCTGTTAACTCCATCTGAAGTGTCATTTCTCGGTTTAAATTGATAAGGACTTTTATTTCATACTTACTGAGATTTTCGGATAGAATCGATCGCATGAAAAACGCATACGGAAATTTCTTCATCCAATAACAATCGCGAAACGAGACGTGAGGTTAGCTTGCTTAGCGAATTTCTCAACAGAAGGAAGAGGTAAGAAAAGTTCTAAAGAAAAACTTCATAGGTGCAGCAAACTTATTTATTCAAATTTATTTAGTCATCTTTAGAACATCCCAAGACTGTAATTACTAATTACTAGCAGTCTTTTCTTTTGGTGGTAAATTGTAATTATTACGATAAAATGCAACTTTGTGAAAGTTGGACGCTCTCCCGCAGTTGAAATATATCCACCGCGTATCTTCGCCATCCCTTTGTCCACAGTAGTGGCATTTTAGTTTCAGTACTAAAACGAAAAAGGGAAATTTCATGGACAAGACAAGATTAGTTGGGTAGCAGTGCGAAAAACGCAGAAAGAAAAAGTAGGGTAGGGACTGACAGTGAAAAGCTTTACCGCCCCACACTGCACCCTTCCCCCCAACCCAGAAACATTCTCACCGTCAGTTGCTTGTAAACCAGCCAACACCTAAACCAGGCTAATAACGACAGTATTCAACAAGTAGAGATTTAACTTAAAAGATATTTATCTTCACAGCCTACTCACAGCTAATATTACAACAGCAGGCGTTAAAAATTTAATTAGCCGTCCGTAAGATCTCACTTCGTTTCTGGTTGTTTTCAAGGTGGGTCGGATAAATCACTATCCCATGGATGGAATAGTATGGATTGTTAGCATTTATCCACTGCATGGCAATTTATCCAGAGAATAGTGTTATCCGTCCTTTGAAAAACCGGGCACTGGTGTAAAGGCGCGAATGCTGCTTTCTTCAAGTTAAGAATACCGTATACCTCGCGTGCTAGCGATGTAACGTCTGCAGTTTTAGCGGTACATACCTAAGCCCTTATGTCAAATTTAAGTTTAATAAACCTTTTAGATGTCATTTTGATGTTATTGGCCTCACTGAGACAAAGAAAATAAATTGCAGACTCCAGGGCAAATATTCCTGTTTTTAGTTTTGTTTCCATTGTATTTTACACACGGAAATCTGCTAGTACTGTGTTACGTTTTAAAGGATAAGTTATCTTCGGTGTAATTGTTATTTTTATATGATGAGTTAAAACTTCCAGAATTTCGCTGTTTTCTCAGGGGCGGAGCAGTAGCCAAAGGGCAGTACCAGTGGTCCCTATTTCAGTAAAGTTAAGTTCTGTTGTAAAAGTGTTTATATCATCTCCGCCTCTTTTCCACAAGCTGCACGCCAAATAATTTGGGACTTCTAAGCTGTCTCTAGATTGAAGAATACATCGAACATGCATCTTGTTAGAATATATTCCTGTCAATTCATTTGAAATCCTGTTTAATTTTAAGGGTATCAGTTTCAAGAGGTAAATTGAAAATTCATGAGAAAATCCCTGTTTTCGTGATTGACCACAAAAGAATATATACAGTTCTTTTGACAGAGCCACCTTAATTTTTCAAAATTTACGGTGGCTCTAAATCCCATGCACAGATAATTTTAAAAGTTTGCCAAACGTTGCGTCTTATCGGTGCTTATTAAAATTTAATAATATAAAAAATTTTTTGATACCGTGATTGTACTAGCATCAAGTGATAGAGTCTTATAATGACCCATCCAAATCTAACTGCTGGAAACTGTTTGAGCCACCTTAAGAGGACCATTAAAATGCTAATGAAACTTTAGTGATAAAGCAAATAAATCTAGTGTATTACGTTTGAGAAGGCAGGCAGAGAACCTATAGAAAAAAAGCTAGAGTAGTAAAACAAATAATGTTTTAGCTAAAAGTTTGGAAAAAGGAAAAATTGAAATTATATATTCTGAAAAATTGAGGTTAACTTTTAGGTAACCACTCGCTGATACGCTAGTGTTTGATCAGATGTTACCGTCAAAGGCGGTGAGGTTTTTGTTGGCTTAGTTTTTTCAGAAAAGAAAAGAATCTATAAAATGAAGCCTAACTAACTCACTGTTTGTTGAGTGTGTCGAAGCTACACGAGAAAAGAAAGCTTGTCATCAATTATTTGCACGATGTTATCACGAGAGATACTCAAACATTTTCCATTCTGCAGAGACTTGCTTTAAATACAATATAATACTCACTCTGGGATATTATTGAACGACAAAGAAAATTACCCTGATAAGAAAGACGCCAAGGAGGAAAGACATAAAACACCTTTCATCTAATCTAGCGAACCTGAAAAACAGAGAATAACAGAAAATAGGTAGATAGGACACAGAACCATAGAACGTAGAGGAGTTCCAGTTTGACCTGGTGCTCACAGACTTGTAGCTAGAACGGCTTTAACAAATGCTTACAGAAATAAAAAGCAATTCAAAGGATACCTTTTTCTAAGTCGTCTATACTCGTACATTTTCCATTCTGCAGACACCTTCTTTAAATACAATATAAAACTTAAACTGGACTATTATTGAGAGAAAAAGTAAATTACCCTTATAAAGAAAACGCCAAGAGGAAAGACATAAAGCACCTTTCCTCTTGTCTAGCGAACCTGAAAAACAGAGAAGAACAGAAAATAGACAGATAAAACACAGAAACCATAGAACGTAGAGGGGTTCCAGTTTGAACTGGTCTTCGTAGTGTTGTACTGAGCTACAACGACTGCAGCAAATGCTTACAGAAATAAAAAGCAATTCAAATGATATCTTTTCCTAACTCGTCTGAAATAAAAGAACTGTAAAATAATGATTATGTTTTTAAAAAGCTGTTTCCGCCCATTTCAAGGTGATTCCCTAGTATTGCATTGCGCATCTGTACTGCGTACGATTTTCGCGTCATTAGCGCGCGCATATCAACGCGTGCGTGTACAAAACGTCAGAGATTTTCCTCAAACTAAGCTCGATAGCGAAATAAATGCTTCTTTTCTCTTAAACGAGCACGGTGACCCCCACTTTTTACTTCATAATTTCAATGAGAACAATATCCTCAGTAACTGAGAAGAATATTAGCAGAAATCTATGGCTACTTTTTTGGCAAATGAAATAAAGGTCAATAAATACTACAGAGAGAGGCATAACGGGCCCAACAACGCATGTCCAAGTTGTGTTTCCTTTAAAGGATCAAAAATGCAGGGTATTTGAAGACATTTTATATAGGACGTAAATGAATAAACAATCAAAGAAAGTCAAACTCTGCGTGATATAACACGCTGCATTGAAATATAATCGGGCTTACTTGTTGAGCACGGAGATTACTAAACGGCACCTAAATAACCGTATTTGTCAGCATTGTTGCGTGAAAACAAGCAGGGTAACCCCCTCTTTTTGGTACGTTTTTAATATCTCCTTGTCCTGTGAGAACAGCATGCCAAGTTTCATCGGAAATATCTGGCGGGTTCTTTTACTAGGGAATTACCCTAAGCGGAGTTTTTCATTCTATTGAGCTAGGCACAGAAAAAGTTGATCACACTTGTAAGAAGTATTAGGAAAGCAATTGCCTGTCCTGTATTTGACATACTAAAAATTTTTACTTCCTGGTTTCACCATTTTCTTAAGAAACTCAAGCCAAACGCCTTCTCATCTCTCGTCTCCAACCAGATCCTTCACTTTTTGTAGACAGGCGCAAACACTTTTCAAAGAAAACTGAATCTCATGTGATAAAACCCAAACTGAATCTGATCCTTAAAGGGGCTCAGTCACGGTTATACGGTTTGAAAAGTTTAGCTAAACTTTTCAATTTCGTCGTTTTTTAATCCGTGTCAATCTTCTCCATCCTTAACCATCCTTGTTCCTTTATGCTTTGTTATAATCTCTTTGGTGAAACCGTGACTGAGCTCCTTTAAGATATCAGCAATTGAAAACGTCGATCATCTGCAATCCGCAGTTTGTATACCAGGAGTCTCTTGAATTATTTTTATTAAAATAAAAGTCTAAACTGGATACTCGAAAAAATTTCATGTCACTGCAGTCAATTCATTTCCGCTGCAGCCGTTACGTGGGTGGTTGACGCGTTCATTATACTGAATATTAAAATTTCTTAATTTAAACTCCAACAAGCAGTCTCTGTTTGGGCATCAGGATCATGAATTAAATTGAGCTCTGTGCTCTCCATGACTCGTCGTGATGGAAAATTTGATCATATGCTGCAGAATAAAGTGAACACAAAAGCTGTGAATCGCCACTTTATCTGATGCAGCAGCGACATGGCACAAGCTGATAGGTCACTTTATGTTGCTGTTGTAAGTGGTAATTATTACCACAAATAGGCAGTGGATCTGCCGTCGAGAAAAGTTGACAAATGGTTAAGTAATTTTTTTCGCGCAGATGACAGGCCAAACATTTATCCCTCCTTCAGTAGAAAATAAATACAGTGACGTTATTGCTGAACTGGACACACCAGATTCATTAACGTAAAAGTGGAAAAAGGAACTGAACGGAAAACGTGAACACAGTGATGAATGAAATACAGCCATCGGGCTGCTTCTGGAATCATACAGCAGGAAAAATCGGAAAAACCTTTACTTACTGCCTAATTTTTCTTGTTTCGCTGGCTGGGAACATCGTCATTGGACTAATTGTCTACGAGACAAAACTGTGACCATGAGAAAACCCATCAACTTCTTCATTGTAAACATGGCCATGTCCGATCTGATGTTTCCAATTTTCTTGATTCCTAGGGAAATTCAACTTCTCTACATCGACTCCTGGCTGAGCTGATCGGTGGTCGTCTTGGTCAGGGCTCATGTAAGCTGGTAATCTTTTTATGTGATGTCTCCGTTATTGTCTCTATTCAGAGCCTGGTTCTGATAGCAGTGGATCGATTTGGAGCTGTGGTATATCCCCTCCGTTCCCCACTCATCAGTTCAAAGCTGTGCATGTTCCTCATTCTCAGCACTTGGATCGTCGCGGTGGCCATCCAATCCCCAAAGCTTGTCGCGTACAAACTTGTGAAATATCCAGGAAGGTTGGTGTGCAAGATGCGTTGGAATGAAGCCTTTGGAGCTTTCTCTTCCACTGAACATTAATACGCGTCAATTCTGGTTATATTCTTTATCATCCCGTTGATGTTGATAGCTACACTTAGCATCATTATCTATTTAAAGGTCAAAGAACAGAAGATTCCAGGTGAGCACTCGGCCAACTTTGGACAACAACGCCTGCAAAGGAAGCGGAATATGTTAAGATGGCCATTGCTATCGTGTTAGGGTTTGCAGTATGCTGGCTGCCCCTCAGTATCTTCTGGTTCTCTTCTACTTTGCATCGGACACTGATATGGTCTTGTGGCTCCCAATACTATGCTATTGTTGCCTTTTTAATGACTCGTGCAAATTGTGCATTAAATCCTTGCATCTGTTTTGTTTTCAGCAGAAGTTATCGTGAAGGACTTAAGATTTTCTTAAGGTTACCGTGTTCCTTTAAACACAAAGGTGTGTCACGTCCAAGCGATGTAGCGCCTCCGGTTGAAACTGCATGTAGATACATACTAAAATTATCTATCGAATTACAGCTTGTAGAGCTAGCTATCAAACTATAACAAGAATTTTCAAGCGAATATCTTACATGACCTCTAAATGCGAGCTTCGGAATCATATTTTGAAACTGCAAATCAAAGGGACTTTCGTTTTTTTGTTAATTCGTTAGCTTGGGTTTGTTCCTCAGTTGCCGGACCCAAACCGCTACTTGAAATATGTGTTTTTAATTTGCTAAATTCAATCGCAGTAAACGACTACAGATCATTTTCGAGATGGGATTGAAAATGTATTGAGCATAGGATAGAGAGTGGCTCCAGACAAAACAAAGTTATGATGAGGACAACAAGTAACAAACGTGAAAATCAACCCAATGACTTCTTTAGCTAAGGCTGAAAATTTAGGGTCTTAAAATGTTTTAACTAAGTTAAAACGACGTTGGATAAGCATAGCACAGGTGAGAGAAGCAAGCTCCCAATGGTGAGATAAGAATCACACACGTGAAATAAGCACAAGCTTAAAGCACAAGAAAACAAATTCAACCTGTATTAGTGTTATACTTATCTGATCTGAAACTTTCATCTTTGTAGCTGTTGGATTGGTAATGGTAGTGGACTAGTCGCTCAAAATTAATCAATCCGAGCACCGAACACTGGACAGGGAGTTAATAATCATTTTGTAGTTATTCTGACAGTCAATTTTTGTAATTTTCTTATTCAAACGAGATTTCTATTTCTATTTCTTCCTAAACCTTGAAAACAATATGTACGCTTGATAAACTTCAAACGGTTTCTATAAACCGTGTAAATAATATTTATCTCAGTGCTGTAATTCATTTAATTTGATCAATGTACACTTATATAACTTCGCTCTCACTTTCAATAAAGGAGTTACATGCAAACACCCCTTTTTATCGCCACTGTTCTCCATGTTTGACTGGAGAGCATTTTTGTATAATTAGGTTGCCCAGGTACAACAATTTTTATTTATTTGGAAACAAACTGTCGTATCCTACAAGCCAAGTTTGAACCTAATTCTCAAACTAATTAGCCTCACAAGGCATTTGTAATGGTTTATATTAAAACTCGAAGTAGAGTAATATATGTAGCCGGGTAAAACTGTTGCCGAGCGTAGAAACCTTTCTCCAAAACAAAATAACACAAATTAATATCTGTAGATTTAATGGTAGGCAAACAGACCCTCCTTACGACTAAACCTGGATCAATTCCAACTGTTCGGCAAATATTAATCTCTGAATCGCAAATTCAGCTGCTTGGTATAAACAGAAATCGAAAAAGAAGAGTCACCACCGCAAATGTTCTGGCAGCTGTTTCCCTTTCCCCTCTTGAGCTTAGGTTTACTAACGCCAAGAGATAGTTGTGGCACATACAACAACAACAACAACAACAATAATGCTTTATTAACTCTAACAACTAAAAGACACATTTACATGACAAGTGACAACTACAGTAATTTAAGAAATACATATGCTTAAAGTTGAACCAGGAGAATAAAAGAACCTCGCGGTTTTCGAGTTATTCCCCTGCCTTTTACGTGCGAAACAAAATTAGATTAAAGGATGTAAAGAGAAGAGTACAAACACAAGGAGACAGACCGAACCATAT
>Ga0126343_10001519_pt1 | contig 11033 bp, 8 predicted proteins | sample Cyp2metagenome_FD_92531 | JGI IMG/M metagenome (GOLD analysis project Ga0126343, IMG submission 92531) | Coral microbial communities from Lord Howe Island, Old Settlement Bay, Australia - Cyphastrea 2 metagenome | ecosystem: Host-associated > Invertebrates > Cnidaria > Coral ... | reverse complement strand
CAAGGTTTTCAACATTGATAAATTTCCTCTTTCATTGGAAAGTTTTAAATACCAGTTTGCAAAGCTTGCTTTAAGGCTCTTGCCAACATGGACACTATCAGGGAGGGGCACAAACAGAGCAAGTTCGGGGTCTACTGTTCCTTTCTCCAGATTTTCCTTCATTTCCGTCATTGCTTTCTTGTTACCTTCTTCGCAATCGATAATGCAGGCAAGGACGGCCACTTTACACTTTTTTCCTGCATCAGTACATTTTTTGCATGTTTGCAAGGAAGGGTAATAGCTGGTTTCCCCTTGGTCTTTTCATGCGTTGCAAACTTTTTTGTTGTTAAAACAGTCATCGCACATACTTTTGCATAAATCTATTGCTTCTTCGTTGAGGATATTTTCTACTGTGGTAAGATTGACAAATCAGTAGAATTTTACACTGGGTTTCTAAGAATTCTTTCATCTTTTCTCCAGTTTTTCCTTTCTTAGTAACATAGTGGACAGCATATGGAATACTACAGCTGTTGTCCAGTGTAGTGGCAGATGACACAAGCACTTCTGTGATGATATGGCTACTAAGAAACTCAGGAAAAGGTTCTGGATTTTCACGGACATAGCTAACATCAACGTCGAAATCATGGCCTACATTCTTTTTTGTTCGTGTATCAAACTGGATAGCAGGCTTTAAAGCCATGCCGTCATTAGCCAAAACAAAGATTCTCTAAGGATATCGTTGTCAAACAGTGCTTGAACTTCAGAACCGCTTTCCGGTGACGAGAGTTTTAAAAAGGCTTTGGACAAACTCTTCACAACACCGGATTTCGTTGTATAACCTGCTTGTTTTTTCCTACACGTTTCCTCAGAAGGACCACCTAAATTCATACGACCTTGACCAGCCAACATTGAGACTCGAATCATATTTGTGGTCCGGCGTCCTCCAAGGTAAGACAGGGTATTAAAAAACGCGATCACTTCCTTATCATATTCATGTCTTGGATCATAATAAACCTCGATGACATCTTTTAAGTACTTGTACAATATTCGATTTTTTGATACTTTACCACATTGGATAAGGTCATTCAGCTTAACACAGACAGGATTGGCGTTTTCTACTCCCACTGCGACAAGTTTCCATTCCTTGTCGTAGTATTCTGAGGCCACAGACTCGTCAGAATCGTTGTCAAGATCACCATTGTTCTGGCTGTCTTGCATACTGGTTATGTTTGTCGCCTCGAGATCAGAAAGATCTTCAATGTCTGAACTGAACAATACACAAGAGAAAAAGGACCCATACGAAGCAAAATCATAATTTTCTTTATTTACTTTTCCATCAGTCAAAGTGCTCTTAACTAACATCGCATAACCGTGAAACCAAACAAAAGAAGAAAAACCCTCGAGTGACTACATTGACCTAAACACTTGGCCTCTGATGCAGTAAATAAAAGGCTATGTAAGCTACATGTAACACTAGCTGAGATACAAAACACAAATCGAGGATACCGATAAAAACACTGATCTTAACCTATAACGACACGATTAAAACTGAAACTGTGTTTCAAACACTTACTTTGATCTTGCTCCTGGGAGGGTAGCAATCACAAAAATGATAGCTCAAAAGACGATGGCCTGAGCGACAGCGATAGATATACAGTAGCGAGAACGTAACAGGCTTAACTAAAGCTGATAAAAACGTGGTGTCTCTGATTACACGAGTCAAAGGTTACATTGCGAAACTCATGTTGATCACAGCAATCACAGCATGAATAAAAAGGGCTTAGAAATGTACAAAATCATAAATAACTAACAAAACGAAACAAACAAAAAGCAAACAAGTTACAAAAGTAACAAGAATCATCATCAGCTTGTGAGTCTGCCTGTTTGGCCTTCTTTGCAAAAAAGAATAGAGGGTTTTCTGGGCTTGGGGTCGTTTTCTTGTTTTCTTGCTTTAGCAGGCATCAAAATGGTCTAAAGAAATGGACCAAAGTACAATGAGATGATGTGGTCTGAAACACCATTCCACATTAACATGTATATGCAAATAAACTGAACAAACTCCTAACAGAACTACTCCATTAAGTATAGAAGTACTGCGTTGGTGGGTGTATAACAAGATAATTTGATTTTATCAATTGGGTTGATAATGTGAATTGGCCACCTTAAAGAGTTTTCAAGCTCATTAAGGTGGCCAATTCTTATTATCAACAGAAGTTAATAAAACCAAAGTATGCTGTAATCCACAAAGTAGTTAAATCAGCTGCTTGCAGATAACATAATGATAACTTAAATTTATGTCATAGTCATGTAGAATCTTATAATTTAGAAATGTACATGTCATTAATGAAAGTCTATGAAAGTCATTTCGTCACTCACGAGTTTTAAAGTACGATACGTGTTGAATGAGATTACTACACAGACCGTACTTAATTTTCCAGGCCCATGTAACTGTCTTCTTCTTTTTCCTAACTGTTTCTGTTGCTCCTTCCACTACCTTGCTGTTACTCAGACCACTGAGTTCTACAACAAGACACAAAAGAATTAGGAATTAATTGTGTATATTGTGTTATTTTACCCACAAAGAATTGGCGTGTCACTTTGGAAAAGTCAGCTAGAGAGAATAATAAGTACACCAATATTATACTAGCGCTTATCATTTAATGCCGTCAATAGAGCTCTTAACATTCATATCAGACATTTATTTATGATCTGCTGGTTGCTATTGCCGATTCATATAAAGCAATACAGATACAAACCACACACTTGACCACTTGAATAAATGACACCAGAACTAAGAAACCTTTTGCTTAGATATCCAGGGACCCTGCGGTTTGCAATGTTGCCTGCATGGCATTAATAACAGAACTAGTCCTTTTCCTTAGGGGTTTGGTGTAGGGTGAACAACCCTAGTCTACGTACTAGGTGTGTTTTTATTTTTTATCTATATATGTGGAGTACGTGCTGCCAGCTTTTTTACCTTCATTTAGTTGTTGTATTTCTTCTTCATTCAGCTTGACATGTGGGGTGTCTGACGTGGCTGGTTTTGGTGCGGAGCATTTTCCCCCTCTGCTGTTTTAACCCGAACAACAATTCTCTGCAAATTGGTGGCAAATGCTATTTCAACTGGATACACAGGAACTGCAAATAAAGTTTACAAGCTATGCTATCTAAATGTTGAGATGCTCAAGCCTGCTTGATAGCTAAAGGACTAGAAGACCCATGCAAGTACATTTGAAGTCTCGTGGTTTTAACATCCAGCTACCATGAGTATTTTGTGGTTCAGTGACACAGCGAAGGTTCTAGGTGCTATCTATTGACTGCTGTATATGTCAAGTGTATATTGTAGTTTTCGCTAGACCTTTTAGTCCCGAACTGTCTTAGTCTGATCAGGGGATCCGAATTGAAAATATCAACAGTACGATCTTTCATTAATTATGTTTTGTTTTTATCTAGTGGTCTCAGTCAAGAGAACAAGAAAATCAAGAATGAAAAGTTTGACCAACATTCACCAAATCTACGTAGTGGTCCTACATGAGCTATATACGTCATCTATTTTAGTAGAAACCCAGAAACGAAAAGTTTTTGATAGATCATGATAGATCATGAAAAGGATAGACAGTTACGACTCTTAAGTATAGGGGTCCACTTACGCTGTAACATATCTGTTCCCGTCCTTATGGATGGCAGCTCAAGACCGACCTGGTCATCAGTGTTGATGGCAAAGCACTGAGCACCTCTGGTATCACTCTTGTCCACTCTGGCAAGTTTGACAGTAATTTGGCCTCCAAAGGCCAATATTTTTGCAACATCCCGAACCCCTCCAAATTGACTATCAAAGGAATAACAAAACGTACCTTAATCGACTTTCTTCTGTTAAGAGACGTTGTCAGAGAAAACCGGGCAGTGGCAAAAGATCAGGGTCAGCCGATTTCCTTTATTTTTTCAGTATTTAAAACCAAGCTGATAAGATTAACTTTGGTGACATAAACAAGATTTCCCGGCGTTTCACTCACTCCCGAGAGTGACCACCCCCTAGTTTTCGACAAAGGGAAGCCCTAAAAACCACCAAAAACGATGCCAATTTCTCGGGTCTAAAACAATTTTCCCTTAAGGAATTAGTGTACAGATTTTTTCTGAAGCTAAAATACCTTAAAATAAACGTTTTGAATGCATAAAATCAAATTTCTTGTGTAATGGTAATTTTGCACAAGAGTCTTAATCCGGGTATGTTGCGTGACTGTTACAGAACAGCGAATTTCGGCGATTTTCGAAGTGCGGCTGTTTATTTTTTATTTAATTACAGATTTGAACAATCTATCCCTCCTAAATTAAAAACGAAAGTTTATTGATCGGCACAAGAAACTCTTTTCACAAGATCACTCTTACAGCTAACTGCTCACTAAAGTTGAAGCGACAGTACTGCATTATAAAGGTACTAATCCATTTTAAATAATATTTTATATTCCACTTAGATTTAAATAAAGCGAAAATAACTCTTGCTTTGACGTTTTGGTTAGACAAGGCTGTCATCATGCATGCAAAGGTCTCACGATTACTTAGTACTTTGATGGTTATCGTCTGGCCTATACGAGTTAGCCAATGGGACGATGTATGTGCAGGCCTATCTAGTGATAAAAACATCACAACTTTTGTATTACATGCAATTGAGTCTTGAAGTTTTTGCTTTATCTGCAAAGTTTGTTACATACCCTGCAAGGAGAGGCTAAATTTCTGCTGTGTGAGCTGTCGTGCGAAAGCCGTGACTGTTTAATTTTCTATCGCGCATGCAAAAATTCGTCACGCGATTCGTGAGCAACATTAATTGTCAGGTCTGTCGTCAGATGGCGCGAGTTTCGCAGGAATAAAAAAAAGAATCAACTCTGATCTGCTACACAAGACTCACGCTCAATGCTCTAAGCCGGTCAAAAACAGGAAAAACCCGTGTTTTTGGTTTATTCGTGCAGATTTCCGGACGGATTTGAACGGTTGTTGACAGACGCTTCTTTTTGCATGACAGCTCACAAAGCAAAAATGTAGCCCTTGCTCGCAAGGTATTTGTTACATCGATCACTGCTGACAAAACCCAGTAATGTATTTTATAAAAATGCGTTAGGAAGAATACGTAGTGTAGGATTCAGTTATTTCCGACATGAGCACAACTTGGCGTAGGCATCAAGTGGTTCAGTAAAAGTACGTTTCCTTGAGTTGCTATCATTTGTTTGCAGACTTAATGCCCTGCATACTTCCCTCAACTGTGCTAACTTCCGCGAACTGAGCTTTCCAGCACGCAAAAGTTCACAAACGTTTACTGCTTCAATTTGAATTGGTTGACTGATAGTTTGTTCAATGTCTCTGTAAACCTCCTGGCGTATGGCCCGAATGTGGTCTTCTGATTCAAGGGCTGTGAGGTCTTCATCTATTACTTCTTGTTCCTCCTCGCTCTCTGTTTCATCAGCTTGTCTTTGGCACTGCAACGCTGACATCCTTGTGAAAAAGCTACTAAATTGTTGAGCGGTTCTCCATTCGTCTGGTTTGAATTGTAACTTTCCACTGCTATCTCTAATACTCTTGATCTCTCTAGCCACTTGAATTGGCCCATCCTATATTACGGCGTTCTCTAGCATAGAAGGCCCTAGTTCTTCAAATACAATTCGCTGTCCATCTCCGCTAGCCACATGCATCTCTCCGACTCTGTCAGCCCACTTCTTTCGTGCTGCATAGTACACAGACTCAGAATCTAGATCTGACGCACGCACATGCTTCCCTGCGTCCATGTGAGCTTCTGCTTTGTCTGGTGTCTTGAACGTTAGCACGCATGTACTTTCACTGCATGAGAATATTTCTCCTCGTGGACTGGAAACATGGCTAACTCAACCAAGATTGCTGCTACATGGACCCCACTTGTTTAGGACCTTCAATCCAGTTTTTTCCTGTGGTACAACTCCAAGCTCACTTTCTGATAAGAATTTGCTGGGTCCAACGCATAATCCGTTTCCCTCAAATGAAAAGTTGTTAAGGACGCTGATATCCGGTATCTTGTTGGCAGTAATTTCTTTAGTAGTGTCCACTTGGACAACTGCTGTCCTGACTCCTTTTACTCCTCCATGCGACTCTAGCGTTGTCTTCATGTCTTCCGCAGTGATGACATTGTGTTTTTCATTGACCCATCTGCTAAAATCATTGGCAAAGAGAGAGAGTATCTGTCGTTTTGTTTGCGACGACTCGGCCTGGTTATAGACTTGATCAGAATGTCTATTAGCCCAGACTTGGGATCAAAACTTTTTCGTCTACTGGCACCAGCAGAATCCTTATTTACTAGTCTTTCCTGTCAAAGAGTACTCCATAATTCCTCTTCCTGTCCAGGGCTAAGGACCGAAAGTGCTGTGCAGATGCTTTCTTTGGCCTATTGCAGATAGTACTTTTGCTGTGTTTTTGATATCACCCCAAGACGTATTCAAGGTAGACAGAATGGGTGAGATTCTTCCTCCGGATAAACTGCTTACGGTATTGTTCAGTAGCTGCCTTCTCTGTTGCTGTTCCTCCACTTCGTCGGACCAGATACTGATTTCTTCTTCTGGGATACTTTGTTGGGATGATTGTGATGATGATGAAACCATCTCTTGCTCTGCATTGGATGTTACCTGAGCGCCCTGATCATCATTGTGCTCTGGCAGTTCAATTACATCTTCATCACCAGCCACTTGAGACTGTCAGTGTAGTAGAAGACTGGAGCCGAAGAAAATTAAGTTATAGGACTCCTTAACCGCTAAATGCCACCAAATGCGACCAGTCCCTGCCACTAGTCCCCTGAAGAGTTTACATGAAGGGACTGGTCGCAGGGACTAGTCCCTGGCAGAGTTTACACGCGGGGACCAATTGCACAGTCGAGTAGCAAAAACTGAGGGCATGCATGCAGACGAGATAAAAATTTGGAACCAGCCAGGATGAAGGAAACAGCCAGGAAGCAACTGAAACATTAGTTATCAAGCCAAAAAGTCAAGCACAACAAGGAAAACAGTCAGTGAAATTCCATTAATGTTAGTTATTTTTATTGCCAAGAAATAGTCAGGGTAAGGACTTCTTTGCCCTTTGCCCATTGACACTGCTTATGACCAAGTAAAGCTCTTTGCATTATTTTCCCAATTAATGCTATATCTCACTTCTATGGAACATTTGCATAAGATATCACACTGGGGAATAACCTCTCCTTAGGAAAATAGGGGTCTGTACAGTTCCAGCCAAAAGCAGATAGACTAATAAAATTAAATAGCACTAAGCAAATCAAAATAAAAAATGGAGCTCTATTTGCACTCAGGTTTTATATGCATAATCGTGCACTGGATATTTTGACTATAAGCATTTCAACAAACCAAACTAATTGGACAACAATGAAATAAAACGAGGAAATCTTCATTGTAAACACAATATATTATGCATATCACCACACCAGATCATGAGTATCAAAGAGCAAATCCCATCTCAATGAAGGATGACCGAACGCAAAAAAGGATAAAGAAAAATTTGTTTAAGAGGGTTGCATTGTTAATTCAATTGTTCACGCTTAGGCTTAGCATACATTTGAATTTTACAGTGTGTATTTTTGCCAGTTTCTTAATTTAGTTTTGCAGACATTTTGTCTGCGGTACCGAAATTAACTGAATAAACCCAAATAAATTCAACTAACAAAACGAGGAAATCTCCCTACTTGGCCAGCACGATATGCAAATAAGGAACGTCAAAAGTAGGATGTCAGTCGTTTTGCCTACAAGTCGTTTCGCCTACACGACCAAGTCGTTTCGCCTACACAGTTTGAGTTGATTCACCTATATTAAAGTCGTTTCGCCTACACTTATAGTCGAAATATTTTTTGTAGGTGAAAATCACTGCTTATAGTTAACAACGGATTTGTATTTGACTGTACTTCCAGTTAAATTCTGAGATATTACCGCTTTTGACTCTGGAGGAGAACTAAACTATTAATTCGGGCGGTAAGCGAGTACTCGTCACGTGCCATTCAGATGTGCACATTGCTAAAGGAGTTATTCAGCAGTGTTTCTCTCATTGGAAAAATCATCCCAACGATCAAACATTTTGGCCTGAAGGGCCAGCCTTTGTTGTCATTGTTTGTCCTTGGGCTCATGTGAAGTACGGCGTTTGACCCAGACCTTACTGTCATCTGGAAAACACTCCAGCAAGAGGGCGGCCAGGTAATACCGTTAAATCTCGCATTGATCCAGGTTTCTGTGATGTATTCAATAAAGTCCTTCAGCTGCTCTGTTGCTGCTTGAGTGGTATAACTTTTCGTATCATTTTCAAAGCTGTCTTAACACGGTCAAAACTAATGTGCTTATATTAATGCAAGTGAGATACAACAAACCGTAATATTTTTTTGCAAAGGAGTAGAAATTTGCACAACATGGGGTTATTACGGTGCTATAACGGTGAAGTTAGCTTCAGTTCTAAAAAGTTACCATTTCCCTCGCAGTTCAAATGAACGAAATATGAAATAGTCTTTTGGGTGGCTTTTATAGGTAGACTCTTGTGCGATAAGGATTGAAATGCCTGCTATTTGATTGGTTGATTCCAGTGTTGTTTACATCTTTTTGTTAAAATCATTTACTTAATCCTATGAAACACAACAAGAAAAAAATCACACTTATGTTGTACGGGACACTAATTAGCTGCTATAGTTCAGAAAGTCACAAGTCCAAATAATGCATGAACCATGGAGAAGTTGACAACAAAGCAGAACAAAATCACACTTACATTACACAATTGACACTTTTATTGTTAACAAAGTAAAAACTACTATATCACGTACTGCGCCGTATACTTCTCTACTCACTCACTGTCGTTTCTTTATGTCCTTTATAACATGACGTGAAGAAAACATGTTATAGCGCCCAAGCTGTTGTCGCCACAACTCGATATACGTACAGAAGGCAGAAAAAGAAAAATTCTCGAACTGGATTCGCGTGCAAAGCAAATCAAAATACAACTACGTGACAAACTGAACTTTAAGTCGCTCTGGAATACTCTTCCGAAAAACATTACTATAGTTATTGTAAACTTCTTAATAGTCAATTTTTAGATATTATTTATTATTTAGAAGTAAGTCTTAAGTGTAGGCAAATCGACTTCAATGTAAGCGAATCGACACTTCGGTTGTGTAGGCGAAACAACCTCGATGTAGGCAAAACGACTTGTGGGTGAAACAACCGGTTACCCAAAAGTAACTTTAACTTAACATGCTGACCTTTAAATTTCTTGGTTTCCAACAGCAGAAGAAGAAATTCTACCAGTCTACGAAGCGGCTGTGACAACCAACGAACACAGAGAAACCTTCAAAACTTGCCTGCATGTCTGTGTTTACAACACGTGAGGTTAAAAGGTCAAAACGGAAATCGTCAGAAAGCTTGCAATATGCAACTTACAACAACCATCACAAAGCAACTCATTTGTTGTTGTTTAGAGATGAGCGAAATCAAAATGATGTAGCATGGCTTCAAATAAGGAGGACATTAAAAAAGATTCTCGGTGAGGCAACTAATAACTGTTATCGCAAACGCCATAACAAAAATCACTTACCCGCAAGTTGGCAATTCACTTGGGCCAGAGTAAATCTTCAGCTAAAATCTTCCAGGCAGAAACTAGCAGCAGAAGTTGTGAAGACTGAACTGAACGAATTACCAACTGAACTAATTAATATTTTCAATAGATCAGTGAATCAACCACTTTTTCCACTGAGTTAACTGTTTTGTGAATTTCTCTGCGGACACATTGATTTAGGCGTATGGAAAAACTGGAAAGCCGGAGCCGGAACCAGAACCGGAACCGGAACCGGAACCGGAACCGGAACCAGAAGATGGCTCTCTTTGTAAAAGTAGAATTCGCAAATTTGATCGGTTACCTCTTTTAGCTAGAATTTTAAGTTTGTAATTCAGAGAAATTGTAGAATGTCAACCTTCTACAAGTTATCGAACATCAAAATCACGATTTTTCCTATATGTTCACTGTAAATTTTGCCTTTTTTACAACACAACCAAGATGGGCTGACGTCGGCGACCGTGAAACCTTCTATATTTACGCTCCTGTAATTCACCGACAAAATATGGTTATACACACAACAATATAAAAAAGCAGAACATGACTCCTGGAATACACAGAATCGTCTGTTCCCATGTAGACTCCAGCTTTATAAGTCAAATGTATAAAGGCATAGCGAAGTCAAATTTTCACACGTTCTCACATTTCAATGAACTCCCCGGTAGTTTGCGCTGTGGTTTGCTGCGACCTACAAACAAAAAGCAAATATGTTTTGTATAATGAGAGCATCATCCCACACTCAATTTAACTGAAAATAATGGAAAGCACTATGTTCTTTGCACTCGTACCTTTTCTTAAATGGGCTCCACGTGTCATCCATCCCCGCATCCATCTCACGAATGCAGAGAAGTAGGCCTATCCCGATTGTGCTCGGAAAGTTGCTGGAAAGTTGCTCACTGGAATGCCAAAAAGTTGCTAAGAAATTGCCAAAAATCCAAAAAGTTGCTACCAAAATTTCAAAAGTTGCTGCCTAAATTTCTGGCAATTTTTATATAAACGTCAACTGAAGGCTTTATTTTTCGTTCTTCACAATAATTGCTAACATCGGTGAAGAAAAATAGCTTGAAATTTAGCTTTAAACAGTTGCTTGCAAATATGGGCGAAATTTAAGGATACTCTTAAGTCTAACGGAACAAAACACATGATTCATTTGACGTCTTGCCGAACGATATGAGGGAACTTGAACGAAACTAGCTCTACTAATTGCATTCTTAGAGTCTAAAGCCATATAAGAAATCAAAATGTTACACCCTCTTTGCATTGTTATATCGAAGCATGACAGAGGCTTCAAGGTAATCTTGGAGGGCGGACTCTTGCTGTGAGCAAAATGCATTGGTCAGAAGACTAAAAACCCTTTCTGCAGAGGCAGAGCTTGGCTGAATCAACAGGAGTTTTTTAACTAGCGAAGACCAGAGGATATTATCTGTAAGTGAGGGAGTTTTGTTGGT
>Ga0126343_10001518_pt1 | contig 11034 bp, 6 predicted proteins | sample Cyp2metagenome_FD_92531 | JGI IMG/M metagenome (GOLD analysis project Ga0126343, IMG submission 92531) | Coral microbial communities from Lord Howe Island, Old Settlement Bay, Australia - Cyphastrea 2 metagenome | ecosystem: Host-associated > Invertebrates > Cnidaria > Coral ... | reverse complement strand
TTGTTGCGAGACGAGTTGGCCACGCAGGTGGTAATACGCGCAACAGAGAGTTTCAACTTGCACTGCAACAATGTTGCAAGACAAGTTGAAGAAAAATGTTGCCCGTATTACCGGACCTTTAAGAACGTAATCAGTTGTTTTATGGCGTTCAGCCTTGAGTCATCCATTTCCTTTCTAACGCCAATGTTCAGGCGAAATCTCACTTTGCCATTTTTCAAGTTCTGTTCACCCGGCTTACGAGATTTCATTTCGTTCACAGCATGCTGAGATAAAAAATGAGAACAGATAGCTCGCAGACATCAGCTTTGTTATTTTCGTTAGCGGCGAAATTTGAATGTTCCACGTGCAGCGACAAAGATAATTAATGGTTTTTGGTCTTCCAAAGCCATCATCTTAAGTGTTAATATAAGTTTTATTTTCACTATATTTTTATTATTTACCTTATATTGTTTTACGTAATTGACTCCGTTGGTTTGACGAAAAAACGCTATTTCTTCACGACTTCTATGCTATGCGACCGTTATTCTGGCTTTCCAACATTGTGCAGGAAAGCCAACAAAGTGCTTCAGGGGGGCGTGTCCTTGCCTTTTATAGGATCGCTCCCTGATTAAAAAGCTAAAGATATAAATAGTTGCCAACACTAACAGCAATTTACCATGGGAACGTTCAGAGAAAGTTCAGAGAAATTGTGTAATCACGTGTAGAATTTCATCGTCAGTTTAACTTCACCAGTTCTTTCAAATGCTTCATATGAAATTTGATTTCGACATTTCGTGTTGATATAAATTTTTTTTTTTTCGCGAAAAGATATTTTAAAAATGTCGCACAGAATATTGCAATAAAATATAAATAACTTCACTGAAAAGATTTTTCTTCAGCTTGTTATTCGAGTTTGTGACGAATTCCGTCTTGAAATGCACACGCCTTGTAAAAGACATTTAACTTGTTGCCTTTAATTTTTGCGAGTTGGGCTTCGAAGAGTAACTCTGGCGCACTATTGATTTGTTTGAGTATGCTGCACGACGCCAACTACTGTAACCGTGGTAAGTGCTTTGTTGGAAATGTTACTCTTTTACATAACATAAATAAATTATCAGTAGACAACCCAAAATGAGTTAAAATGCGACGGGTGACCATGAGGGGGTATTAAATAAGAAAAGAAAAAAAGAGACAGAAAGAGAAATTCCCTGCCAACTGACCGAGGTAGTAAACGTAGGTTCCTTCTTCTATCTTTTAATCAAAGTAAAAATAAATTGGAATGCTTGTGACATGCTTGTGATGTTTTAACGAACATTATGGCGTGTCTTGGAAATTCGCTGGACATAGCCGGAACATCAGTCCACCGCAATGACTTACATTCTGTTTTTACGATTTTGGTGAGTCGCATGAAAAGATTATTCACAATAAGCTAAAAAGGAAATAATAATGGCGAATTAAACCTTAGCCACAGCAATTTACCTTGTCGTGAATTGCAGGGTTTCATGTACGTCACGGTAACGATGAAAACCGTTCCGATCTGTTCAGCACTCTGAAAAAAACACTCTACGCTAAATTGATTTTCTAGTGTTTCAAGCACTTTGTTGTAACTTTGAATGCATTTCATTCTTAAGTAATTCAAATGAAATTTTGTATTTATATTGGCCAATCACTTTTATTCATGGACAATGATGGTTCGTTATAACTTATAATTAAAGGTTTGGATTGGAGCAATTGGAAATACATTGTGTGTGAAAACATTAAGGATTAGAAAGGGTCATTTATACCGAGGCATGTGTTTTACCACAAAAGCAGGGCCACCTCTCAAGGAAGTCCTCAAGCGCGAGCTTTGCTTGATATCTAGTGTAATTGCCAATAGGCGAGGTTACTCAAGCTTCTTCTTAGAGGAAACTAAAACATCAAATTTCGTGGGGACGTGGAAATTCATCGAAAATGCTGTGCAACACTGCTGAAGCTGCCACCACAGGAACACATACGCTAAAAAGCTGTAGGTGTTCTTTAAGGCTTTGAAATTTTAATCATACTTCATTTAGTTTTTTTTTTCCTACGTCAAATACGTCAAACCAAATTTAATAACATTGCCAAAAACAATTGTTCTACATTGAAGGTATTGTTGATAACGGTCAAAGTTAATAAGTTTGATGCTGTTTAGAAAAGTTATAAAGCCGTTACAAAACATGGCGGCTACCGTGATGAAAAATTAAATCTATCAACCCTGCTGATTTTAGTTATTAACCTTATTTTAATTATTTATGATCCACGAAACGCTAAATGAAGAAGCCCCTAATATTAATATGACGACTCTGCGTAGCCCTTAATATAAAGACTCTTACCTTGAGTATCTAGTTTCGTCGAGGTAACTAACTTTTATAACCAGAATTTAAAGATTGAAACAACTTGTATAGTTTGCGTGCTTCCAGATTTATATTAATATCAAATGAAGGAGGCACTTTTAATTAAACGTTAGCATGGGGTTAAGTTCACCATGAGACTAACACAAAAAGCGATTGAAATGTTATTAGCACCGTTACAATGCCTTTTCATACGACCAAACGAACGGTTTATCCTTTACAACAGAAATAGTAACATCATAGTATATATATACAGGAGCCCATGGGCTCCTGATATATATATATATAGATTAGTTACAAGCGTCTCTCGAGCCAACAGCGCATCTTTGCCTCTCAGAAGGATCACATATGGACTCACAGCCTCGGCAAAATGTAGTTGTAGATGAGTTAGAAAGGACCAAGGACGGACAACTTCTGAATGACATTTTCATTGAAAGAAAAACTTTTTATGCCCTGAGCGGGATTTGAACCCACGTCCCCCTGATTACCGGTTGGGTGTGATCACCACTACACTATCAGAGCAACCATGCTGGCTACACGGCTAATCTTGACAGTGTATGGGAATTTTTACGTGGTTCTCCCGGGCCAATGTTCTTCTCCAACACTAGATGACACTGGATCAACACACAAGCGATGATTCACAGGCGGACGAGAGAAGAGAAGACAATTTATAGATTAGTTACAAGGGTCTCTCGAGCCAACAGCGCATCTTTGTTGTCCTTTTTTTCTGTTTTCAATATTTATATATATATATATATATATTTGGGAAAAAGATGTGCAATAAAACCTTGCAAAATACCGAGTAAAGTTTTAATGTAATCAAACCAAGTAGTTTTTAATTTTTTTTTAATATATTAAATTATCCTGTGATTCGCACAGTATCTATCTATTGATGTTTCCTTGATGCAGTTCTTTTCTTTTAAGACGACATCCAGTATTAAAATCAACTTTTATTTTCGTTTCCAGCGCCTCAGCGTCTTCTTCATCTTTATGCCGCAATTTTCTTGTATTGCGTCTATGTAAACACTTGAGAACTTTAGTCATAATCACACTTGCATTCTAAACGTGAGTATAATACGTATATTTAAGCGGAAACAAAAATCTCACTTTTCAACCTGAAAATGACCGTCGTACGGTCGAAACGTCATTTTCTTATAATGAACTCCTTTTCTAAAAATATTTTGATTCGAACCTTTATAAAATTTTTGATACTATTCCCCTGAATACAAACCAGTTTCGCACCAATAAAACCGTTGTGATGAAAGATGAATGATAAACCCTTCATCGTTCATATCAGTGCTCAGTGCTATTTCAATAAATTTTAATCTTTATGATCTATCTGGATAGCAAATGCTCTTGCAATATCGTATTACGTAAATGTCAATTGTTCCAAATCTTAAGACAAAATTCAAACAGATTAGTCTAATAAACTTGATTGCAATTTCGCGCTCAAACCGTCTTTCATTACTCCAATTAGACAACTCTGCGTTTAAAAAGAAGAGTGAGCGGAGAACGGAACTGGTGGTATTGCAAGCACGTATAAATTGTTCTGCTCTGTATCACTGTGACGCGGTAAAGAAACCCGCTAATAATTTCGCGGGCTCTTCAGGTTTAAGAATTGTTCTTTGAGCTAATGCGGATGGACTTCACTTTTATTTATGGTGCTTGTTTTAGGAAATCATGCTACCAGGTTAAAGAAAATCATAGTTTTCAGATTTTAAGGTTCAAAAAAATGAAGTTAAGGTAGGGAAAAAATAACGAAAAAAATAACGAAAAAAAAAAAGGAAAAGAAGCAAAGGATAACATTTGTAACGAGAGAGGGCTGGGGACTAATCAAAACATTTGAAATGCCGTGACTTGAATACCAATGACAACAAAGCGTCGCGCGACCCTGCTCATATTTTTACTCAGAGTATTATGGAGGCCGAAAATAGCCGTAAAATCCCAAATGATCAAATTCCAGAAAGGAAACCCAGCTACAGGAGGGCTGTTGGCGCTAATACAACTGAAAGCCAAACGAAAGCGGCGCATTTTCACAACGCTTCAATTACTTCTAGAGATCCGGTCGTCGAGTTTAATTCAAGCTATGATGGACTCACTAGTTCTGACTCAGGTAAGACGAGACCCAAATCTGGTTCAAAAGTTGAAGTTTATACCTATCATACAACATTTAGAACTGTACTGGCGGCGAAGTAGACTGAACCAGTAGAAAAATCCATTACTTCTTGTGAATTCAATGGAGCGGACCGACGAAACACGCGTGATGATATGATTGTGTTACGCTCAGACAAACTTTGTTGTGCCCCGAAACCAGTATTTTGTTGTGACATATTTCATTTGTACATGCATGTAAACTATGTTCTCGGTTTCATCGCTATATACATTAGTAAAACTGGATACCAGCGACGAATAATAATAATACTTAATACTTGTAACGTGCATTTTACGTGACGTAATGATCAAATGCGCAAAATTATTAACAAACCAGACGAGCACTATAACATGTACAAATTTACATTAAAATCGCTAGCTAATTTAAACAAAGGCTGAGCTAAAAATCCTGTAATGGTTTAAAAATTAAAATAATGCATCAGTGATGTTGTTTAAAAGCTAATCGATAAAATATGTTTTTAAGCATTGTTAAATTTGTCCAGTTTATGAATGTTCCTGATTTCCGAAGCGAGAGAGTTCCATAATATGGGTGCTGCCATAGTGAACGATCTATCACCCGTTATCGCCGCGGAATTTTTCAGCGGTGGGGTTGACAATATCATGTAATTGTTCATATGATAATCTGAAGAAGATGCAAATCGAACTGAAACAGGAAAAAAAGATGATCCTCGTTTCTTTAATTAATACTGTACATTAGTTTTGTCCCGACGGTCAAGAAAAAACAAAAGATACTGACAAGGAAAGGATTTTAGATGTAGTATCAAAACAAATTAAATTGAAGAAGAAACGCTCGAGAGCAGAAATCACAATCAATCTAGCTACAACACTTGATAAAGACACGCTACGCAAGGTGGTTAAATTCAAATTTATTCAAAGCCCACGGGAAATTAAGTGCAGTTTTCTTTCTAATGGCATATAAAATACTAATCTCGTTTGCAGGTGGTATTTGTTCAGTGCTAGCAGGAGATAGCATTTGTACAAAGACTGATCGAGCAGTAACTGTCATTTGTCGTCAATAAACGGGCTAATGAATTTTAATTTACAACGAGTAACTATTATATCCCGTCATCAAATTGCAACTACGAATACATTGCAGGCATATCTCACTGTAGAATTTGTTTTCTTTAATACAAATCCGTATTTGATAGTGTGAGTAGAGGTACGTGCGCTCTTTAATTAATTTATGATGGGTTATGATGCGTTGTCAGGCAAAGTTTTTCACGTACTCCCAAGGCCTCACGTCGCTTACAGTCATGGCCATAGTCGTAGTAGCCTCCCACGCAGACGTCCTTAGGGTTTCGTCATGCGTTTCCTCGCGTGATGAAACCCTAAGGACGTCTGCTTGGGAGGCTATAGTCGTAGCAATACTTGGCTTCACACTAGAGATTGTAAATATAATGTAAGTGCACTTCGAACCTACTTTGGGTGTGAAGGGGTAAAACGTACTTACTTGGACTTGACTTAGTGACCATGGAAACGTTTGTAGATCAAAGAAGCCGAAGTGCGCTGCCAAGTATGGTCTATACCACACTTGAGAACCGCACACTTGACCCTTGACCAATAGGAAGTAAAAGCCAACTGAAAGTGATATGCAGCGTTGCCACAATTCCTGATGAACTAACCGATACACAAAAACAACATTCCTGAATTTCATTTTTATATACAGCCAAAACCATCGCTGCGACACCAAATGCTCTCCCGCAAATTACTAAACAGCTGTTGGTTGAAGTTTAACCAGGTCATTTCCTGGCAACCGAACAACTCTGCTGAACATTGGACGGGTCACGCGAAATGCAGTTCTTTCTCGATTAGCTAAAGCCCAGTAATTTCTTTGCCGAAAACCGCGTTGTTGAGCCATCCTTGAGAAATACAGAAGATGTCGTTTGTTGCTTTGTGTTGCTGCTATTGCTGTGTTGCTTTCTATCAACAAAGCAACTATATGCATTTCTTCTCGATTTTACTGCCGAACGATCGCATTTGCGATATGTGTGGCTACTTGTAGTGCGAAAATGCTTCAACATGTTCAAGTGATACACGTCGTCATCAGGTGTGAAGCCAAGTTTTCTAAAGTGAGACTTGAGATTTTCAAGTGTACTTGAGTCAAGTGCTTACTTGAGACTAACTTAGCTCCTAGTGTGAAGCCAAGTAATATTTTTTGGACGGAAATCTTAAGCACCAACACTTGAGTTAAGGCCGACACAGTCATCAGAATTCGTCCAAACAGAAAGCGGGCTCTTTCTATTCGCTCGTCCCGCGCCGCTATTTCTAACGTCCCCACTGACTGAGAACCTGGAACAGGCTACCATAACTAAAACGCTGATAAATTCACGTGACATTTTAAAAACCTCCTCAGACTAATAATGGATATTATGAATTGCAGTGAGACGGAGGAGGTTGCATGGATCATGCTGTGTTTCATCCTATTACAAATCTAAGAAATAATCATTTTAACTAACCTTACGCCCCCATAAAGTCCGGATAGGTGTGTGCCGCAAATGGTCGTAAACTCTGACCCTATTTAAGGATGAATCAAACGAAAATTGATACCCTATCTAAGGCAGGCCCAAACCCAAAATATGACACCCTATGAAAGGGAAGAACAAAAGGGAGAGAAACATTGCATGACGATCGCAAAGTTTCCAAACAATGACTAACCGCCACTGAAAAACACAATCTTTTTTAAATCGCTTTTGTAATACTTTAACTTTCACAGATCATTTGTTTTCCTCTAACTAGGTGGTTACAAACTGCTATTTTTGCTGATACAATTGAGGCACCCGATCCAAAGATCACCCCGGGACACCATGCCAACATAGACGAAAAGGATACCTATTTAAGGATCGAGAACCTCCAAAACCCATACCCTATTCCGCGGCACGTACCTATATAGCCCATATAGGGGAGTACCCCCCCCCCCCGGGCCTTACGCACCTGTCAATATCAATGTCAAGCCCGAGAAGGGGGAGAGGAGGTGGGGATTTTGATCAGACATCATGCATTTGATCTTTCAGTTTCAAATAGCGGAAGAGAAGTAAACCACTTGTTACTGATACTTTTGACAATCATTTCATGCCAGGGGGTGGGAATTTTGATAATTGTTAAATGTCAAAATCCCCACCCTATAACCGACCCCTGCTCCCCTTGGGCTTGATATTGATAGGTGCATTACGAGCTCCGATCGAGGATACGATGTGATTAATTAATTGAGTTTCATATCAGTTTCTTTTGACTGACAAAAAACCATAATAAGAGGAACAGTTCCATTTTCTTTCAATTGATTATATGCATTATGCATTATATTAAAATTTCAACTCAGCCCCGGCGTTAAGGGAATAAAACTGAAAGGAAATTAAAGTCATCCATCAATGTCGATGTATTTTATTTTGTTTTATTTTGGTAAGCCTTGGAGCGACAGCAGAATTTTAATGTATCGAAATTTTCCTGGTAAATAAGTTTAAACTAATACTTTAATGTTACCAGTCATATCACTCCTACTCTAACAAGAGAGCCTGGTGAAGGGCAAAACAGATGAGTGGGGGAGGGTAGGGGAGGGGATAAAGAAATAGACGAATTTTGTACCAGTGGACAAAAAAAACGTCTCTACGGTCCGTGTGAACAGGCTCAAACTATCTTCCCCTTTATCCTCTCCCGAAACTAAACAAAACACTACACCATGCACAAATTGTAGAAAAACTATTCCTTTCCCTACATCGTAGGGGCGCAGTTATGGCAGGACCCCAACCCTCTTTCCCCAACCCCACCCACCCCTGACCCATCCCATATTTAACGTTTGGATGCAGGAGACCACGCAACGAAGAATAAAACCCGTTGGCTTGTTATTGATGCCATCACATATCTTGTCCCAAATAACTTGCCTCTTGCATTAAGTGATCTCTATTGTACTGAGATCGAGTTTTTTCCCTGCCAACACCGTGTCGAAGATTTTGTTCACAAGTGATAAATAATTTTTAATGTATTTTCCTCAGTCGAAGACGTGGACTCGCCTATAGAGACATTCTTCATACGTCATGCTGAGCAAGACAAAGAAGAAAGCCAGAGACGAGAAAAATGGACCGATTTTGCAGAAAACACTACTCTTCACGGCTTCCATTTCATTTTTACTCGAGCTTCGCCGTGTGTGCGTTTGGTATGGATTTTTTTCTTACTAGGTTTCACTGGCTATATAATTTTCTCCATATACAGCAGCATCTACAAATATTTTACCTACCCCATTGCTACCGTCATGAATATTTATCATCCGCAGGAGGGTCTACAGTTTCCTGCTGTTACATTGTGTCCCATGACAACCTTATCAAAGAGAAGGATCTCTATGAGGGATGAAGAACCATCGTTTAATAAGCTTGGACTGAATATAGCTGCCTGCAATACAACAGCGGCTGTCAGAGCAGGGAGACCATGCGGGGAAGCACTTTTGTGTTGTTGCACAGATTATCCTGCCAGTGAGATTTCTGTGGTTCTCCCTAATTGCACCGAGGACTACAGGAAAGATCTTCTCGAGGTCATAAAGACGAAAAAGGATTCATTTAACGACAGGCAATTTCACGTGGCGTATGGTTCTGACATACGTAGAATGATCGTACCGAAAACATGCCAGTACGGATTGTCTGACGAGGGATGCTCCCACAATGATTTCGATCCCGTTGTAACAGAGCTCGGCGTTTGCTACTCATTCAACGCGGCACGCCACGGCGAGCAGGTACTGAAAGCGTTTCAGGGCGACACGTTGTCCGGGCTGTCGCTGGTGCTAGATCTAAACTTGCATGACCACATGGTTGGCTTTTCCTCTGAGGGGATCTGGATCATTATACACCATCAGGGGGTATACATCAACCCTTGGAATCGTATTCTTGTAGCTCCAGGGACACACACGGAGATCAGCGTTAAGCGTAAGGTGGTAAGTACACATACGGTGTATGGTAACAGGGTCTGAATTGAATAGCTACGCCCAAATGGGGCACGACACGAAATGACAAAATGACGAAATAGCTCCACGGGTGAGGTTCAATGTGGGATGCACGTGTCTGTATGGTTTAACCCTTATATATTATTGAGAGCTAGCTATTGTTGAGTCAGCAATATTAAGGTTAAAGTGAGTGCTGTTTGGGCAAAAAGTAGTGTCGTTTTCTGTCTGGAAACCAACTGGGCGTGGCTAGAGTCTTATTTGACCTCTAAAAGATGCCACTGAAAACAGAATAGGCTAAATTACAGGCGGCTTTGTTTTCACGAAAGGGATCCGCGCTTTCATGCAGGACTCAAGAGACTGGCGGAAAACGGAAATTTGAGCATTTATTATTAGTAGTATTATTTCCTCCAAACTGAGGCGTATATTCTGGGACCTAAAACATAAATCACCTTGATTTACTGTCAGTGCTATATCTTTTTATGCAACTCAGTTGAAATGGTAGGATATGCTTCAATTTCGGCAACTTTTTTTCCAGTATTTATCTGCCAGAAAATTGTTTAGACCGATTTTTATTCCCAGTATTTAAAGGGAGGGTTTCACGGTTCGGCGCATGCCCCCGGGGTACGCCCACACATGGCCTCTATTGGTAGGTGCGGCCCCAAAAGGAACAGCACACTTGGGATTGACATGCAAACGTTCTTGCTCATATGTGACAAGTCCATAGATTTATGTTTGCAAGGGCGTAGGAAGAAGTTTTCAAAGAGGGGGTCATACTGTGTCAGAGTAAGAGTACTCACGAGACCGTCATGGTGTTTTCGCCACCTGTTGTAGTTTGTTTGCTTAAGAAAAAACGCGTTATAAAAGAGGGCCCAGGGGGATTACAGACACCCCATGACACCACTAGCTACTCCTTTGATTTACATGTACATTCACACTGTCTTCTTCTTTGGTACGTGTAGGTTTTATTGTTCTGATTACTGACACTGATTTGTTTCATTTGCCGGTTTACCAATTGATTGCGTGATGTCTTTGTTTGCTTTGTTTTGTTTTTCTTTTTTTTGTGCTTAAAGTATCGAAACAAGAAACCACCATATGAAACAAAATGTAGTGAAACTAAACACTTGGCTGGGTATCAAACGTACACTTCTGAAGGATGTTACACAGAGTGCTTATCAAATGAAACAGCAAGAAAATGTGGATGTAGATCATCAAGTGACTCAGGTGAGGAGTTAACAGACTAACTGAAACACAATTTCAACAAGTACCGGTAGCGACTGGCACATGCAATGAAACGCGGTTTTTTTTTTTCAAACACCTACGCATGGGTTTCTCGTCACGTTTAATTCGTATGTGAGCAGCCACAGTCAGTTAATTTGGTCGGTCAATCAACTAGCAATTAATGATTGTCCGACTTATTATGACGGATTAACTGACTGACTGTCTACCTTAGGAACTGACTGGTTGATTGATTGATGGATGGATGGATGGATGGATGGATGGATGGATGGATGGATGGATGGATGGATGGATGGATGGATGGATGGATGGATGGATGGATGGATGGATGGATGGATGGATGGATGGATGGAT
>Ga0126343_10001517_pt1:0-7500 | contig 11036 bp, 8 predicted proteins | sample Cyp2metagenome_FD_92531 | JGI IMG/M metagenome (GOLD analysis project Ga0126343, IMG submission 92531) | Coral microbial communities from Lord Howe Island, Old Settlement Bay, Australia - Cyphastrea 2 metagenome | ecosystem: Host-associated > Invertebrates > Cnidaria > Coral ... | reverse complement strand
TTTTCAGACGATGAAAAACCACCCGGCATTTCGACGTCATGAAAGATATTAAATCATTCAAAACATTTTAATGAACGAGCAAACAAACAAAAAAAAAGAAAGTAAAGAAAATATCACTTTGTTGTGTTGTTGGTCTAATTTAAGAAAGAGCTGTTTCGCGTACATGTCTTATCGCTGAAGAGTTAAAAGCAGTAAATTACTTTACTGTATGTTCATCATTAAGGTGTCAAGAGAAGATACGACATAAAAACAAAAATTCATTTGAAAATCAATTTTACTTCAAGGGGTCATTTGCCTGAGGAAGTAAGAAAACATGTGACGTCAACAGGTGATAATATCATTATCTTTAGCTACTTCGTCGTTGAGGGCGATACAGTAAAGGATTTGAGATAAAAAATTGAAAATAAAAAACTCCAAAGATCAAATAAATGGGAAAACACTAAGAATTGACACTAAGAGGTATGTTAAAATGAGAAAAGATGAGCCACTTTGGTAGAAACGAAGGCAATCTTTCATTTATTTGTCAGATTAATGTGAAGATACTAGAACTCTGTTTTGTTGATACATGTCCGGCACTCGCCCTGTCTGTGTCGCATGACAAGATATTGTGGCCAGTCATCAGGCTAGACTGTAAAGTCCGTACACTTAGACTTTTTACTGAACAAAATTTGAGGCACATTTTACTAATTGGTTTTCAGGTATCTGATGTTAGACGAGATAACAACATTATTTACTGCTAAAGTGACGTCATAGAGGGCGATACCGCAGTCTTACTTGGTGTTAAAATCAAAAAGAGCAAACCATATCAGACAGTTGGAAAACAATGTTTAATATAAACAAAAAGAAGAAATGCAGCAAGCTAAATCTAAAAGGGCGCGATAAAGCTAGGGCGAGATTAAAAAAGTATGTGAAATCTAGTTGAGTGTGACAATACAATTCTGATGTCTTGTTTATACCCAGGAATACAGGAGTATTCCCTTTTTTTCGCGACTAACAGAATTGGATTCATATGGTTATTAATATAAGCAATAATAAATATGTCTTGCAAAAAGTGGTTTCGTCCGACCGAAGGCGAGTTTCCCCGGTGGAGTTTATGAGAAGATTTTTGTCTTTTTGTTCTTTTTTTTAAATTGCTTCAGTTTTTCTTTAAACCAGATGTTGTTTGTATTCCAGACTTTGTGAGAGGAACAATGTCGAAAACAACGGTAATGACCCAAAACGTTTACCAAGCTGAAGTCGCTATTAAAAAAAAAAAAAACTCATTCTGTTAAAATTTTCTTACCTTGCAGTGTGCTTCAATTCTAAAAATGTTCAATTCGAAGATAAACAGCCTCCCGCTTGAAATATCAACCGGGCTCCGAGTCAAAACTCAGCGGAACACATGTTCAGTGGAAAATATTCCCGCAGAGTATGACATCACGAGTGACGTGTATGTAAATAAATCACGATACTCATCAAGCAACAGTAGATAATTGACAGCATTACAGGATACTGGCAAGAAAATGTTTGTCTTATTGTAGAAGTGTCTTTTTTAATCGTAAATATATCTTCATGCTTTTTAAAAACGCTGATGGCAACGCTGCGAGTTAATTTTCACGGTTGAATGTTGCTTAATTAACCTTAGGAGGAGACGAATTTGTCATACATGTGTGACCTCTATACACTTCGCCGGAAAAACTGTTTAATAAGACTTGTATAAATATTGATTCGCGAGATGAGTGTCATGAGATTAGCTTAAACCCAAGCTCCGGCTTTCTATCGACAAGTATTAAAAACACGCCATTTAATGAACTATTCAAAAGCTCTTCGATTTAGCTATTGACAGCACTTGCTATTTCTCGCTCATTATTCTCAGAACGTATCAGACAAAAATGGCACTATGTAGATAATTTTTATCATTTTTAATCACAATTATTGGTTTTCAGACAACATTCGAATCTCCGGTTGCGACCAGCTCTCATAAGCGATCACTTCTCCTCAGTGAGTAATTTTCCGTTAGAAGTCTTTGGCGACTATTAGTTTGGGGAATTCACAGTTTGATGTCAGGTAGTATGATTTTGTTTAAACGGGACGCACTTGTAGAACAGTAAGAAATCGTTTTCGAATATACCCAAAGGTACAGCCCCAAGATACAGCTATGGTGCTGTCGTATTTATCTGCTCTAAGCCTTGTGTGTAGAATATTAATATACCCAAAAGTACTGTTAATTTTCTGTCGCATCAAACTGATCAAGCATTACGCCCTTGTGGGTGGAATACACCCATGCAAAGGCAAAGTTGAGTATCTGTGGCATTAATTTGCATTGTGTCCTTGTGGGTAGAACATACCCAAAGGTGCAGTTAATTTGACATCTCATCAATCTCTCTGTGGCCTTGTGGGTAGAATATACCCAAAGGTACAGTTACTCTGCAATTTTATCACTCCCACTGTGCCCTTGTGGGTAGAACATACCCAAAGGTGCAGTTAATTTGACATCTCATCAATCTCTCTGTGGCCTTGTGGGTTGAATATACCCAGAGGTACAGTTACTCTGCAATTTCAGTATTAATCCCACTGTGGCCTTGTGGGTAGAATATACCCAAAGGTAAAGTTACTCTGCAATTTTATCACTCCCACTGTGGCCTTGTGGGTAGAATATACCCAGAGGTACAGTTACTCTGAAATTTCATCAATATCTCTGTGGCCTTCGTGGGTAGAGTATATTCAAAAGTACAGCAGTTACTCTGCGATTTCATCATCTCTCTGTGGCTATGTCAGTAGAATATACCCAAAGCCACATTTAATGAGCTGTGGAATTAGTACGCTCTGTGCCCTTGTGGGTAGAATTGAATCTACTTAAAGGTACAGCTATGTTGCCATTTCATCAATTTCTCTTTGGCCTTCTGGGTAGAATATACCCAAAGGTACAGTTAATTTTTCAGTTCATCAACATGCCCGGAGTCGCATTAATCTGCTGTGCTATTGTCGATGGAATATACCGAAATTACGTATACAGTAATGTGCTGTGTCTGTGCTTTTTTGGATAGAATATACCCAAAGGTACAGTTAATGCATCAGCTGTGGCATTATTATGCTCTGTGCTCGAATCAATCAACAATCACTCTCAATAACAATCGTTTTTTTGTGTGTGCGGAATAGTATAAGTTACTTTTAAAACTTTATCAACATGTTGGAGGCGTTTCAGTTCCTTTAATGACCATGGCTGGCGCAAATTTCAAATGCCAACGAGTAAAACGATCAGAACAGTCATTTGTTAAATATGAGATCTTTTTTTTGAAAAAGAATTGGAAAAACCTTGGGAACTTTATTCGTTATAATTCAGAATTCAAACAAGAATCTCGAAGAGATATCGCGACCAATCCTGGTAAGCAACGCAATTTGGAGTCAGATTTCAACTTTCTTGTCTTTTGCTTAGTTCGTGTAATGCAGTAATGTTAAAAAGTCGCAGCTCCGAGTTAAAACGAACATTTACCGACGCAATGTGGTGTCCTCGACGCAGGTTAAACCGAATTATACCTGGGTCTTGCGAGCGGGCTTCCAAACCTCTCCAAGCCTGAACACAGATTGACCAAAATTGTTGGTCTTTTTTCAAACTTACCGTGCGTAGGCGCAGAAACGAGCACTGTTTCCGTTAGCGGCTCTCGTGTAGTTGCCCTGAATCCTGGAAGACAATGCAAGAGACCGCAAGAAAAAAAGAGATCAAACCTTGACCCATGCTTTGGTTTGGAAACGATGAAGGAGCGACAAACGAGGAGTAAACTTAAAACTCAGTACTACAGGGCTGCTACAATCTCAAAGCGTACCGGTAATATTACCCAAACCTGTAGTGCGTCCATACCTGTAGTGGTGTGTAGATAATCCACGCACTCTCCAGTCTCAGGATGGCACTTGTCGGAGTCTCCATTACACTGGCATGGTACACACGTGACATAAGGACCTCCATTAGGCGTGGTTCTCGTGTATCCGCTGACACACTGTTCACAGAATTGACCTTTGTACTCCGGGGGGCATGAACAGTTTTTCGAGATATTTTCAGTCCTATCAAATAGACTTCTACTATTAGTACGATTACTATCGATGTCCTCAAATATAGATCAGTATTCAGTCAAACAAAGTATACCGTGATCTGTTTCACATACACGCTTACCGCCAAAGGCCTACGATACGGCCGAAATTGATTCTGGTCCAATTGCACCCAAAAAATAGACCATGCGTGCACTGAGTTTATAACTGCAATGGTGCAGTACAGGTAGTTAAGTAACCTAAAGCAAAGGATCCTACAAGGGTGCAAAGATTATTTGTTTAACTCCTTCTGGGAGTTCTTTGACATGCATTTCCACGTACGCATGCATGTATAACATATAAAAAGGCCATTCTTACCATTTTTCCCCGATTATGAAGCTATTTCACCCACCTGCTGCTTGAAACCAAAGTCAATGCAATGTCAGCCAACCGGCTAGATTGCTGAGTTGTTAGTGTTGTCCACTTGGCCCTGATTCGTAGTGAGGTCATATAAGTCAAGACTCGTATCATTTCATCTCTTGTAGGCTGCCGTCCTGAAGTGTTTCCCACTCTCCAGTTGCCTTCAGTAAGTTTAACCTGAAAACCAATTAAACTGATTTAACATAGTAATAAAGAAAAGAAAAAAAGAGTGAATCGGCCGGTATTAAATTCGCTTGTATCCATTGATACCGTCAGTCTGAGTTCATAAAGCACTGTGAGAATAAAGCGAGTCATTCCTGCATTCGAAGGCACTCATCGCGGACCGAGTAGAGCGGCAAGTTCGTCAACAGCAGCAACTTGGCGGCACCCTCTCTGACAACGGTCAGTGATTAACCCTTACTTGAAACTGCACACAGAGATTGCACCTGCCCTCATCAAGTAGATATCTTCGTTCACAACTAGCCCTGTTTCGTTTATTCGACGGGAAATCATCTCCGGCCGAAGGCGACCTCGTATGCGACAACCATTCCAACAATCGTCCCGTTAACAGGCTAAATAGAGTTAAGGCGGCATCATAGCTATGTTTTTTTTTTCTAGATAATTTGTTAACAGTTTCTACTGGCCTTTACCATGTGTGAAAAAGATTTTACAACTTGAGTAATTTATCACAATTTAGTCTTAAGAATTACCTCGTATTTATTAAAATTATTCCCACCAGGCGGAGGAGTATCGAGGCTAGTAACAAGCGGCTGGTCAAACCACTTGCCTTCGAGAATAACATCACCCTTGGAGGATGCTGCAGGGTTTGATGCATCATCTTGCTGTAAATAGAATGACAGCGCCAAAGAGTATGCGTATCTCTGTTCCCCAAGATACTTGTCAGGTGCAACAAAATACATATCCTCTGAACCAGCAGTGTCAACTTTCAACGATCCTCTGTGAAAAGGAAGATAAATCTTAAACTTCTCAAATCTTAAACTTCTCAATGCGAGTGACCCTTCGATTAAACTCTCAAACATTCTCGAGAAAGTTAATGTCAAACCTCGCAAGAATGCTTAGAGTGTGCGTTTTGTCTTTAACCAACGCCAAACACGTGTTTTACTCAAAATGTGGATAACCTCAATGTCAATTTGCTCTCGTGGGGTTACCGTCAGAGCTTAAGTCTTGACGCGTTCTCCTTAACTATATTCAAAGCATTACCATGCCATTAGGTTTATTGATCGAATGTTCTGCGGAAATCATCTTAAACGTACTTACTTCTCAATGTTAATTGTTACAATCCAGTCCAGCATAAGTGTTACTGGATCTCCAGCACTGTTAATCGCCGTCCAGCCATCAAAGTTAGCACTGGGTGAATAGACAAGCAGCTCAGTGGTAATCTGTGAAACAAACCACCCTGGGTCGCTCACGCAGCTCGGTAATTTGTTCGAACACTGACACTTCAGACAACCCTCGGAATTGTTGACACTTAAGACGCCATAACCAGGTGAGCACTTGTTGCATTGACGGCCAAGTGAGTGCTCCTTGCAAGGGCATTGGCCAGTCGTCTTGTTGCAAACAGGATTCTTACTTCCCGCAAGGCTACATTCACATGGTGTACAACCTGTGGGTAAACCATCTACATACATATGCCGGATATGTAATACCTGTAGCTGTGGGGTAAATTCATTTTGTGCCCAATGATTTATTGGCTTTTTAATCCATACAATATTTTGAAATTGTATGGTTATAATTAAAATTAAAATTGTTTCATCACAAAACTCCTTCAAAATACAGAAAATTAAAATAAAATTACAACAAAAACGTCGCCAAGAATTACGTGTAGACGATTACAAGATTTTATGGAGCATGGTATAATGGTCCAAATACCAAGATGGCTAGGCCAATGAATAAAGTCTTCAATTGCAATATCCAATTACAAAGTTGCAGTATTTCGAAAGGAAAATAGCAGGAATAATATTCAATCAGTATTCAAAAGAGAATGCTTGGTTTGAAATTGACAGTAATCGGATGTTAGATAATTTTTATGTCACAGATTCTTTTATATAAATTTCACTTTTTAGCAGAACGCTGGGTATCTCTATAAACAGCGTTTTCTGGGAGAACGAGAAATGCTGTGGGACACTGGCCGACCGGTGTTTGCAAATGTGATCAAGCACGGTCTTTCGTGATTGATATATTGAGTCTTATTAAGTTTTAAAGCACTTTTTCCATCATAAGGTTATACGGTATATATTAACAAGCTGTAAAAGTGCCATGGTCTTCAATGTTCTCACTTCATTACACTCAATGTACAGTGAAAGAATGGCAGATTGTGTACTCTGAAGTTCTACAAAAGTTCGCTTTGTCCAAATAATGATCTTACCAAGGTAACTGTGTGAGTCATGTTGAGGTACAGCTGCATTTCTGTAAAAAGACTCTTTGCAAGAGTCACCCTTATCCCCCAATGCGTTGTCTTTGCAGACACCATATCCTTTGGTTGCGTTATAAATGCAGCTCTCAGAATGATTATTGCATTCACATGCTGCAAAAAATAAGAGGAAGATAAAATAGGTGAGTTCGCCACTACTAAGTAAAAAGAAGAAGAAGAAGAAGAAGAAGACTACTAAAGATTTTGCAATGTTTAAGCTTGTCCGCTTGTCCGCTTTGTCTTTTGTCTTTACTCGTATCTTAGAGCTAGTTGTGTTCACTCTGATCGTGTATGTAGATTATATTCGTTTATAATAAACGTGTTGCTGTTATTTGAATGTCGCTGGTCCCACTCGTTACAAATCTTGTTACACGTTTGTAACAACATGGACAAATCACATATCCGATCTCAAGGGATGATTCGTCGACAAGCTCAATCTAATCAAACGCAGCCGCTTTTTAACCAGGAATTCGCTTTTACATCTATATTTTAAAGTCATTTTACCCTCGGTCACATATGCGTTACCAGTTTGGCGGGGGGTGGGGAGGGGGTGCGAGGAGGGGGGGGGGGGGGGCGGTACAAATAAAAAGGGGTAAATCTTCTGAAATCTATACAATGTTGGGTTTTTTTATTTATTAAAACTTTCC
>Ga0126343_10001516_pt1 | contig 11036 bp, 8 predicted proteins | sample Cyp2metagenome_FD_92531 | JGI IMG/M metagenome (GOLD analysis project Ga0126343, IMG submission 92531) | Coral microbial communities from Lord Howe Island, Old Settlement Bay, Australia - Cyphastrea 2 metagenome | ecosystem: Host-associated > Invertebrates > Cnidaria > Coral ... | reverse complement strand
ACGCGTTACTTGACATTTTTTTCTTTTTATGCAATGAGACTACGGTAAATTTATACTAAAACAATTAGACTACTCGCCCTCGTTTTCTACGAGCGATAGTCAACTCGGCTGCGCCTCGTTGACCATGTGCTCGTAGAAAACTCGGGCTCGTAGTCTAATTGTTAAATAGATGATAAAAAAGAAAACAGCTTGTTAACCTTGGTTATCTAAATGCAAATTCTCTTTGCTCGCGCCATCACTACGTCAACAGCGCGCGCCAGTTCTGTGTCTCCATCGAGTTATACAAACACGATTTTTAAGCAATCAGCGCCCGTGCTTTCCTAGGACTGTTTTCTAAATGGATATATTAAGCAATTGCTATCATGCTGCCATTTGATTAAGGAAACTTACAATGTTTTAAGGCTGCCAAGGCCACGAAAGGCGTTTCCATCGATATGTTTGATTCGGTTTCCGTGAAGCAACCTAGAAACGAAACAAATCAAACGAAGAAAACAACCAGAAAAAATTACGACATGCAGGGAGCTGAGCTGGAAATGGCTCTTTAGTCTTCTATTCCTGAGACAGAAGTAATCGTTAGCGTCAAGAATACTCTCAATATAACTCATTGTGGAAATTATAGTCAGCAACAGCTGTACTTTTTAGGACTATCATTCCCGCCCAGACGATCAAGTTCATGTTTGTGAAATGTCTTAGTTAGCTGAAAATTGAATAGTTTCTAAGACATTTTTGGGCAAACTTGCAGAAAATATACATCAGAAAACTGTTTAAAGTAAATCAAACCAAGAACTTGCCTTTGACACAAATGACACAAAAATGTCGCAGAAAAATTTTAAAACGTGTTTTACGATCTTGCGACAATTGCAGGTACAAACATAACCAGTGATGACAGTTGTATGGGGAAATCGCATGACGTGCTTGGAAAAATCAGCGGGGACCTGGAGTATCGTTTGAATCGAGCTTAACAAGACCAATCAATTGTTTTTGATTTTTTGTTTTTTTGACACCTAACAATCCCAGCTTCCACCCAGTTTGAAAGACCATCAAGAAATAACTCGAAATGAAAATTGAAGAGGATGTAAATGCAAGTGCTCCTTCCTGCATTTCCTTGCTCATCTAGCGTCGCACGTTTATTTCAACTTTAGAATGAATCGTAGAATTGCTTGCATCTTGCCTAAAGGCCCGGCCAAATGATCGCAACATGTCAACGCAGCATATCGCAAAATTATTGCAACATGTTGTGAGCGTTTGGCCACTGTGTTGAGACATGTTGTGACATGCATGTTGGGTGTTGTTGGCTCGAGTTTAAAAATGGTCAAATCTGAGCCAACAGCTCCCAACATGTCCCAAAACAGTGGCCAAACGCAGGCAAATATTGCGCTCAACAATGTTGGGATATGTTGCGATCGTTTGGGCGGGGCTTAAGATTACTTACAGAAATTCCAATTTTGGGGAACCAGCAAAAGCGTCTTGAGGAATGATGGACAGGTTGTTGTTTATCATCATCCTACAAGAAAAGCAAAAACACGGAATTAAACGGAAAACGGAAAAAACCCAGCCTTTCTACTTTAGTGATTTTAGCATTCATTCCAGTGATGTGGTGCACATACAGTCACAGAGACAGACACACAGAAAGGCAGGGAGACATCGACTGTATTTTATTACCAAGGTGAGTGATTAATTCATTGTATTACTTGCAATTGGCTGGAAGAATTGAAACGACAAAAGAATTCATAAAAAGTGCAAAGTACCTAAAAGATTCTCTTTGTATAACTACACGTTGACAAAATTAATAGTTACTTACAGTATCCGCAGTTTCTTGAGCCCAGTAAAGGTACGATTAGTGATTTGCGAGATGGAATTAAAGCTGAACATCCTTAAGAAAAAGAAAACACTGCATTATAATTTATCAACTATCCTGCAACCTAAATTGGACTGGCTCTTTAGCTGTATTGTCCGTATCATATATTCTAAACCAAAATTAAACTTTCCGTATTTCGTACCTCTCAATTTTAACCTTCTATAAATCTAGTAAATGCTTTGAACCAAGGAGTATCAGTAGTTAGTATGATCGTCCAGGTGAGGGTAGTTCTGTTGTTAATGAACGGAAGTTTCGAAACCTGAGCGGAGGTCATCTTCAAGGTCAAGTGAATAGTGTTTGTCAGCCGATGATGTTTCAAATCTGGTGTGTTAAACGTTATTGGTCCGTTTAGCCATGATAGTGTGGCTGAAAGACTCGTGTAAAGTTTCTCATCAGTCGTTGTTTTTTTTTGCTTTTTAATCGTTTTATTCATTTACAAAACACAACAAGATGTAAGGGCAAAAACTAATCATCATCATAACAACAATAAACAAAATAATCAAAGTGTCTATGAGCCACTCAACTTGGAAAGTGCATCGTTTGTAAACAGTGACTTACGATTTTGATGCCACCGACTTCAGGCTTTAATCCGAAGGTTAAGTCTTAGTGAAAGCCCACTGATATTGTTAAGAAATAGTGAAAAACGCAATGACAAGAGAGTACAGGAAGAGATGTGACACTGTTGAAAACGTTCACAAAGTTATCAGTTCGTGAGACTGAGTTATCTTTGTCCGACAGACCGAGGAAAGCAAGTAATAATACCGCTCATTTTCATATTTCTCTAATTTTCGTTCTCTACTCTCACAGCCAGTTTCAGATTTTTTTTCTCTTCTTGATGCCTTTTCACACCTTAGGAATTTAAGAAAACGCGTTCAGCGTAGAGTCACGATACCACAAGGAACATGTTTCGTCCACTCAATGAAGTTAAGCCCTGTTCGGCGAGGTTAGTGCTTGGATGGGTGACCAAATCCGAATCCCCCGTGTTGCAATAATTTGTTTGTTTTTTTTCCTTTTCTTCTCGTTCCTTTTTCCAAGGCGATATTACAGACTGCAGAATTGCCATCCTTGTGTAATATCGTTTCTTCTCTTTATCAGCTTTTTGTTCCTCGTTTCGCCACGGCCCGTTGGCCACTATATCTTACGTGCATTCATTTGCATTATTGTATACCGGCGGGACACGTCGTTTGAATTATCCTCAATTCTCTAGGCTGTTGATCTTTCAAAATTTGATCACGGCTTGAATCTTTCAAAAATTCATACCGCTCGACAATTTTGTAACTTTCAGTGTCTTCTTTTTCTTTTTCGGCAATCGAGTACGGTTGAACCTGTATGAGCGGGCACTTTCGTGCTTTCGGGAAATGAGACTTCTATAATTACGACGAGCTTCTGTTTCTAAAAACGTTCGCGCAAGAATTTATTCAATGCAGAGCAGTTCTGAGATAAGATATTGAGTACTTAGTCAAAATTCAAAGAATAACTAACTTGACACGGTGCAATCGACTGTAAAAAGACCTTAAAAGGCAGATGTTGAAAACCCGGGGGCGGGGACGGGGAGGTAACTCTCACATATGCTCGTCGTCTCGGGTACAAATCAAGGATTCTGGTCTCACTTGGGGTGTTGACGACGAAACATCACCATTTTAGCTGTCAAAATATCGTTTAGGGTGCACTCGAAGAAATAATAATTAAAAGAAACGCTCAATTTCTGTTTTCAGGCTTGATTTCTACTGATCTCTCGATAACGCGAGTGCCCACGGGATCTTCTCTTGAACAATAGCTAGTAATCGAACCTCTTCCATTTTAAGTGGCATCTTCTAGGGGTATAATGAAGCTTAGGCAACGTCCACATAGGTCTCTCATAGGAATTAAATTCAAATTTTCCCACGAGCATTCCCTGCCTTTTCATATTGAGAGCTCTCCCCCGGGTTTCCAAATGTCTAACAGGAATCTAAACTGGCTCTCATTGAGTAATCCAATGTTCCTATGGGGATCTCTCAGATGGCGACCAATGGCAGAATATCGATGATCAGCAATGCGTTGAAACAAATGGCGCGTCGTATATCCGACGTAATTTGAATTACACAAATCACATTTAAAACAATAAACAACACTATGTTCATTTATGATGCGGGGCTTGATTTCATTAAGCTTTAGGCCCTGCTCAAGTTTTTTACTGGCGTAGATTGGTTGTACATCAATACGAGTTTCTGAACTGAGATCGCGCATTTGCCTTTTAACCATGTTCGCTGAGACTTAATCTTTGAATGGAAAACTGACTCTAAAAGTTTCATCGGATTTTGTCTTAGCATAAAGTGTAGAGGAATAATCACAATTGTCGATGATACAATTCGCCAAGGAACTAGGGTCACCAAGGTGATGAAATGCCTATATTCATCGACGGATGTTTGATGCGTAGAGGACATTTTCTTTGCACGATGAACCATTGTTTTGATAAGACACTTCTTGTGGCGTAAATCGATCTGACTTTAAAAATAAAGTAAAAGACCCGTATTCGTAGGTTTACGAGAGACCTAAGTCTCCAACTTGTTGCCGTTCTTTGTTATCAACGTTCCAATAAAAGGAAATTGAGTCGTTGTTGGAAAGTTCCATAGTGAAATGAATACTAGGGTGGACTCCATTGAGTACATCGAGGAAACTTTCAGCTGCATCGAGTCCAGGCATTTTTGCAAGCGTATTGTCGACGTAACACCTGTAAGAAGAAGGAATTAGATCATTGTCAGATAGTCTTTCTTCCAGATGGCACATAAACACGTTCGCCAACAAAGGACCAAGGGAACACCACATAGCAACTCCTTCACACTGTTCGTAAAGTTGACCATCAAATTGGAAAAATTGATCCGTGGATGCCATTCTGAGAAGTTGAGTGAGCTGATCCTTCTGTAGGTTGAGATCATACGTTGAATTGAACCAATTAAAGGTGAAGACTTTCTCGACGAGGATGTCGAACCTCGTGAGCAATGACGTTACGTTGAGAGCAGTGACGTTACGTCGTGCGAAACCAGTATATCATCTTCAAGAACAGGATGTTTGCGAATTTCTTTAAAGAAAACAAGAGCATCATCAATGGTCTACTGATGTATCAGCTGTAGATGCTTGACGTAAAAGACGCAAATATTCCTCTTTATCCATTACTACGGTACCAGATCCCTTATCGGGCCTTGCGATGACGATGTCATCTCGTTCTTTTAGACGATTGAGCGCCTTGACGAGAGCATCAGATGGATTGGGGCTCTTTCTTTGGATGCAATTCAAAGCAATGGATCGTAGTGTGGACGCCACTAGTTCTTTAAGATTAGGATCTGATAATTTATCAACGATTTTCCAATACAATTTCTCGAAGACGGCTTGAACGTCAAGTGTGAGACCTTCTGTGGCACAGAAAATTTCAAACCTCTGCATATGACAAGCTTGTCGAAAAATTATAAACGATATGAAGAAATATTCTCAAAATGTTCATAAACATCAAACTTCGTTGAGATAAGACGACAGATTTGTGTGATTCAAATTACGTCGGATATACGACGCGCCATTTGTTTCAACGCATTGCTGATCACCGATATTCTGCCATTTGTCGAGCCAATCTGCCAATGAGAGCCGGTTTAGAATGCTTAAAAATGTAGCACGAAATGGTATTGTATCGTTTATGAAATGTTGCACATAAGAACAATAACACCCAGAGCATAGTTAATAAAGCGTACTGGTTGTGAAGCCCGGCAAACATCAAAGGGGCAAACAAAGATGCCAAGATTTAGGTTGGAAGGTCCATGACCGTGCACAATCTTTTGTTTTGCGCTCATACAGCATGCATGAGTTACGTAACCAACACGTTTCTATTGGTTAGATCCTCAGTACGGGGTAAACAACTATTGTGCCTTGTGCACGGCCAAGGCCAAAAAAGCGAACAATAACCTATAACAGAGAACTTTGTCGGGTTTCATAACCATTCCCCTCTATTAACTATGCCCAGAGTGACTCGTTAGGGCCAAATTCTTTGTTTAACTATCAGTGCTTTTTTTTTAATTTATTCATCTCTTCACTATCTACACTCGATTTCAGTATTTTACTTTCACTTGAAAATGACATTCTGGAAAAGTCGAAACGTCGTGCTATGCTTTGTAATACTGATTTTATCGCAGATTTTTATTGTCGAATGTTTTACCAAATTCGCCTTTACTAGTTAAAAATCGAGAAGTAATGAAAATTTCATTACAGTACTTGCTTACTTACAGGATAATGTGATCATTTAGACTAATTACAAACGTTCTCTGCCTAGGTGAAAAAATACGATGTGGAAAAAAAGTAAAGTACAAGCATTATACTACTGACTACAAAAGCCAACCAACAAACAAACAAAAATATTACATTTACTTAAACAAAAACAAAACCAAAACCAAAACAGAACAAAAAAAACACGTTAAAAGTGCATGTTAAATATGTTGAAAAGATCTTTGAAAAGCAGTAAGAGAGTTGTTTTTAAATGCAATTTCTTTCTGTATTTTTTATTTTTCTTTTAGAAGTATGAGAAAACTGTCGAAAGAGAGCTTTTCGTGGTGCAACGTTGGTCGTTCTGTTCGATTAGGTGGTCGTGAAAATCGTCAATTTCGTCTTTGAGAACGGCGGTAAAGGTGTCGTCAACGTAGCGTAACCAAAGCGGTATTGTTTTTCGGCAAGTTGGAAGGGCACTTTCTTCCATATGTTGCATCAAAAGTTTTGCGACAACAACAGAGACAGGAGACCCCATGGCTGTTTCATGCAACTGTTTGTAGTGTTTACCGTTGTGCTGAAAGTAGGTGTAAGGCAAAGGCTGTAAGCCCATGATTTCTTCTGTCGGTAACGGTAGTCTAACAGTAGATTGTTGAATAACGGTCTCGGTACACTGTAATGCCAATTGAAGTGGAATGCTGGTATGCAACACGTGTAGGAAAGCGCCCTTGCAACTTGCCGACAAACGATACCGCTTCGGTTACGCTACGTTGACGACACCTTTACCGCCGTTCACAAAGACGAAATTGACGATTTTCACGACCACCTAAGCGAACAGAATGCCGACATCCAGGTTATCAAAGAGATCGAAGAAAATGGAGAACATCTTTTTCTAGACTGTTTGGTAAGCCGCAACAACAACGAACTACAAACGACAGTGTACAGAAAACCGACGCGTACCGACGGATTACTTGACGAATCATCCTACAACCCGACTTTACCCAAAGCCACGACAATAAGGACTTTGAAGAGGTCAGCGGAACTAGTTTGCGCCGCATCGGACAGCTTACCTGACGAAAACAGATACCTTAAACGTGTTTTTTTCTGCAAAAGCAACTACAAAGCTGACTTTATTAGACGAAACATTTACCGACCTACTGAAACTGACGGTACTAACAGGAATCCCACTCCTGTTACTACAGTGACTATACCTGACATTAAGGGCACTTCTGAGACCATCTCATGGATCCTACAGCCCTACAACATTCGTGTAGCCCACAAACCTACAACTACGCTACGACACTTTCTGACCAACGTGAAAGACAAGGACGAACCTAACAACAGACAGCGAGCAGTTTTCAAGATCAAATGCTTCGACTACCAGGCTTTCTGCATTGGCGAGACTGGCAGAAACCTTAACACGAGACTGACTGAACACAAACGAGCCGCGATAAATGGTGATGCAAAAAACAATCACATTGCTGTACATTATCAACTGACAAAACACAACATTGAGTGGGATTCTGCTCAGTGCTTAACCTACAATACAAACTATTTTCAACGACTAACTCCGGAAAGCTGGTACACTAACCTAGGACAAATGCCTCCTAACAGATGTCAACATCTACTGGTGCCTTACAAACGACTTATACATGACGGAAGCAAAACCGACAAACGGACTTCTAAGAGGCAGCATAATGATAAACGGACCAAAAACCGATCAATCTGACTATTTAACAATAAACGGATCGATACCCACCAACGACTGATGACAAACTTTACACGAGTCTTTCATCCAATATTATCATGACTAAACTGACCAATCACGTTTAACAGGCCAGATTTATAACATCATCGGCTGACAAACGCTGTTCACTTGACTTCGAAGATGACCGTTTGCTCAGGTTGTCGAAACGTCATTCACCAACAACAATTCTATTCAGAACTACCCTCTCCCGAACGATCACACTATACGAACTACATCTATCAATCTCTCTGGAATTCATAATAAACACACCACAAAATCAAAATTTATTCTACTTACAACTGCGTTAAATTCTCACACGCAGAAAACGCATTATCTGGTATGGAAGCTAGCCTATTCATAGAAAAATCCCTGGAAAAAAAATTAAGACAAGGCTTAAATAGGGCTTAAACAAATTATTACCCAAGAAAAATTGAATGCTTGAAGATTAAAATTTTTTTTTTTTCAGTTTACATAGAAGTCGATAATGAATGGAAAGTACTCAGCGACTTTATGAAGGTTGACTAAACTAAGACTTGCATGTTTCAGAATAGACCTTTCCCATAGCTCCAAATAGAGGTTGGGTTGGACATTTTTATCCATTTGTTGTAGTTTTGCCCACCCTGACCTCGACTCGGTGCCGCTGTTTTTTCAGTTAAATGAGGAAGAAGTTTATTTGTTAGAACTAAGAGTAAAGCTAAGGTTGCTTTTACTTTTGAGAGTGTTGTTGGTTCAGAAAAGACATTCAGGTTCGTTTGCACTTTTAGCAAGTGTTTTCTCGCATCCGACATCCATGATTAATTGTTTTGAATAACATTGCATGTCTTTTAAACCGTTCGTTCATTCAATTTGCAAGGCAAAAAGCAGATGTCAAATATTTAGAATAGAGTAATTTTCAGGAGGAGTGATCTTCTAGAATTATTTTTCTATCAAACGGCGGAGTCTTGGGCTTGCTGTTGTTTTTAATGTCGAAAATCGTTTGGAAAGAGCTAGATTAAAGAAACCATATTGTACTGTTTTTTACTCTAGTTTTTCAATCGTTTGCCCCCTATTCTACGATGAATATTAGCATATCACTTTTAAAAGTCGTAGACCAGCAGCGTAATTGCGAATAATTCGATAAAATTTAAGATCAATGAGGAAAATTATCATATAGCAACTTTGCTGTATAAATTATGGCTATATGGATGTACACAGAGTTTCTTTGTTGGTTGCACAATTGACTTTTACAAAAGAAGCAATCTCAGACATCACGGAAAGCTAAACAACAAAGAAACCTTGTGCAATCGAATAACGACTAAGTTTCTAATTTATTCTGAGAGTAGCTAGTTTCCTCCTGCGTGTCGAAACGTTAGTCACTAACAAATGTCCATTGCATGACTAACCAACTCAGCTAGACGATCACAATGGATCGAGTAAGTAATTATAAATATTTGTTCTTAAACTTACAATGAGAATGCTACAGGTACGTTCTGAAACACATTTACAGGTAATTGTTCAATCTGATTGTCCCATAGGGATCTGAAGAAAAAAAATAAACGATAAAATGGTGAACTAAGTAAATAATACATCTATCAGTATTACAGCGTAAGTCCGAGGAGGGACCCCTAGGCATTTTATATATAAAGCATTTAACTTTTCAGATGAAGTTTTGGTCAAAATCCCTATAGTGGGGCCCGAAAAGGGGTGAACTAAGATCAGAGATCTGTTCATGTCAACAAAGGCATAATTTCTTGCTGTCAATGGTTAAAATATGAGAAGTCCATCGCTTGATTGTCCTGCGAAAGTCAAAACTTAACATTAAAAATCTACGCATTCCACGAAGTGAGGTGTTTATGAGAAAGGTAGTTGTTTTACTCTTTGAAAGTTGAAAACGAGTGCTTATGTCCAAAACACACGTGCCCTATTTCAAGATGGCCGCGCAGATGAGCACATGTAATGATGTGATTTTGTTCCTTTCAGCTCCTCACAAAACAAAATAAATACCCCACAATTAAGCCCGGAATCTTAGTCAATTTCCCTAAGGTAAGAAGTGGAATCAAATGCCGTACTTATGCCCGGGGTCCCTTCTCCTCGTGCTTAACACTGATAGACGTATACCATGCAGGTGCATTTTTAGATTTCTTTTAACAGGAAAGACTCCAATTACATTAAATATTTTTATGGAACAATTAAATACTTCATCAAAGTGGCTATGAGCCACTCAACTTGAAAAATGCATCGTCTGTAAACAGTGAATTCATAGGTCATATGTCATTTTCTACGGAGGCGAAAGACGAAGCCAATGCACACCGGCATTGGTAAGAATCAAAGTGGCTATAAGCCACTCAACTTGGAAAATGGATCGTACAAGAGAGTACAAGAGGAGATGTGACACTGTTGAAAACGTTCACAAAGTTATCAGTTCGTGAGACTGAGTTATCTTTGTCCGACAGACCGAGGAAAGTGCCGCATGTCCGATCACCAAAGCAAGTCGTAACACCGCTCATTTTCATATTTCTCTAATTTTCGTTCTCTACTTTCACAGCCAGTTTCAGATTTTTTTTCTCCTTTAGATGTCTTTTCACAACTTGGAAATTTAAGAAAACGCGTTCAGCGTAGTCACTATACCACAAGGAACATGTTTCGCCCTGTTCGGCGGGGTTAGTACTTGGATGGGTGACCAAATCCGAATCCGTTGGAATAATTTGGTTTTTTTTTCCTTTTTTTCTCGTTCCTTTTTCCAATGCGATATTAAAGACTGCAGAATTTCCATCCTTGCGTAATATCGTTTCTTCTCTTTATCAATTTTTTGTTCCTCGTTTCGCCATGGCCCGTTGGCCGCCGTATTTACGTACATTCATTTGCATTATCGTATAAATAAACGGGACACGGGACATGTCGTTCGAATTATCCTCAATTCTACAAGTGCGATTCGATTCGATTCGATTCTACAAGTGCCCACGGGATCTTCTCTTGAACAATAGAGAGTAATCGAACCTCTTCCGTATTGAGTGGCCTCTTTCAGGGGTATAATGAAGCTCAGGAACGTCCACGTAAGTCTCTCATAGGAATTAAATTCAAATTTTCTCACGAGCATTCCATGCCTTTACATATTGAGAGTCCCCCCCCCCCCCCCCCCTCCCTCCATTTCTAAACAAAGAAAGAGAGGAAAAAAAGAGGGGGGGGAAAAAAGGACCACACAAACACATAAAAAAAAAAAAAAAAATT
>Ga0126343_10001515_pt1 | contig 11040 bp, 5 predicted proteins | sample Cyp2metagenome_FD_92531 | JGI IMG/M metagenome (GOLD analysis project Ga0126343, IMG submission 92531) | Coral microbial communities from Lord Howe Island, Old Settlement Bay, Australia - Cyphastrea 2 metagenome | ecosystem: Host-associated > Invertebrates > Cnidaria > Coral ... | reverse complement strand
GTTTAAAGCTTAGAGCTTGTGGGGTCGTGTGGAAATAATTACAATATGAAACTAAATTGAAATAGTGATAACATTACTTACAGAATAAAATGTAAAACACAAGCATAAAATGTAAAATACAGGTGTAAAATGTAAAATATTTAAAAGCATTTAAAATCTAGGTAGTGCCTCGGCAATGACTGGGCCGACTGTACGCTAAAATCAAGTTCCTTAAAATAAATGTCCTTCTTCACTTCACTTCACAGAGTTGACGATTTCGTGTCATCAAACAATGAATTATCAGATAAAATCTCTTGAGAAAACAAAATATGCCTCCTCATAGAGAATTCTAATGTTAATTTAATGAACTACCAACATCATCAGCTTACAGGCCAATTTCTAGATGGAATGTACTCTTATGTTTTTTCCTTTGATTACTCGTCCCTCGCGAATTACCTCTCACTCCGCTACGTTAATTGATAATAGTATTGTGAATAATTTTTTCGAGCGTTCGAGAAGCGGTTTAATAGTTACTGTTAATATATAGATTTAGGCAAGCCTAAAAGCGTAGCTTCAGTTATTTATTTGGATGCTGTAAATAATTATACAGTAATCTAGCATGTGAAGCAAATTTTGGACGATTTTGTACTTTCGGCTGTTTCGTCCCAAAATTGCGCCGGAAATGTGCAAAATCTCAAGTGCTATTTTTGCCAACGGCTTCGCAGTCCTTTTTTCAGCCGAAGCTTTACCAGTCCTTTATCAATAACCCTTAAAGAAATTCAGCAAAGCATCTCACTAAACCCAATAATTGAATGAAGCGAACAAAACGAAGAAGTCTCCGTAATTTGTAAAGGCAGATGCATGACAACATACGAGCGTCAGAAGCTGTCAAAGATAGCAAATCAATGGTTTTCCTTATTCCAACGGTAAACAGAAGAAACTATAGAAGTCTACGAAGCGACTGTCTCTACAGTACTAACACAAAGAAAACTTCCAAACTCTCCTGGCAGTATTTACAAGTACAGTTTTATTACTTTTAGACGTGAAGTTATTGGTATACGGCGAAAAACGACAGAAACCTAAGCTTATTTGTTTACAATGTGCAAATTTCTCACATATGCGGTTCCAATAGGTTAAATTAGGGAGATTTCAAAACTCCTATCGACGATATAAAAGCTTAATATACAAGCTTATCTCGCCGGAGCGAAGCAACCACACAATTTTCATGGAAAAAGCGAAAGCTGCCATGTAATAAGTCGCTTACCGCAATTTGGCAGTTCACATCAGTTTGAATCCTATAGGCAGAAGCTTCCAATGACAGGTGCGAAGACTGAACTGAACTAATCTTTTCGAAAGATCAACGAATCAACCACTTTTTCTCGCTCTGTTTTTTCCTCTAAACACGAGAAACACGTTTGATTTCTCTTGTTATCACCTGATGAAATCATGTGGCTTCTTGCACGGCTGCACATCTCGACACGCGAAGTTCTGTAGTCTTCTGAGTCAATTTATCGGGTATTTCAGCTCTTTTCTAAAGCTCTCGTTCGCTCTACCTCACAAAAGTCACGGCATTGTTTGGTATTATCTCCTTTCTCTAGCCCTTACTCGACCTAATTCACACTGAGCATTGTTCAGTAGTACTATCGCGTCTTCTTTCTAGCCGTGGCCTGCTCTTTCGCGAACTTCCTTGTCTGTTAATTCTTGCCCCCTGCCGTTCTCTTTCACGTTCTGCTTCAGTTAAACCCTACCTTGAAACGTTAGATCAACCACTCCGATCGTTTGTCGACATGGCAAATAGAAATGAGTGTCTTTCTGCCTTTTCTAAACAAAAACCGCCAAGGAAAGATGGCATTCCTTAGTTTCCCGTATGGGTGACCCTCCCCCCGAGTCTGTACAGACGTACGGACGGACGGACGCTCGTACGGACGGACGGACGCTCGTACGCTGACGCAAACTTGATGGGTTACCAATTTTTCTTACCCATGGTGCTTCGCTGGCGTGTTTCGCGCTGAAGCTCTGTTACAAAATAACTGAGCTGCTACGCGCGCGCTCATTGGTCGATAGCTGTGTTTACGTGAGAGTATGTAAACACGGCTGTGACGTTTTAGATTCGTGAGTGCTTTTGAAAATTATATTATAAAAGCAATAGAGCACTTTTTCGGTGTTTACATAGCCTCATCCAAACACTCGAGGGCTGGGAGAATTCTCGAAAGTTATGCAAACCCTTGGCAGACTACGTCTCGGGTTTGCATAACTGTTTCGAATTCTCTCTATTGCTTAAATATTTCAGATCTTCTACCCGTCTTTTCAATCTATTCGGATACCACGTTAGTAAATCGATGTAGACAAGGTCCCGTTTTTATTAGAGACAAGAACCCAGATAACATTCCTTTATTTATTGAACAACTAGAAAGTGTTGATTGGTCTCCGCTTAAAGATTTTGACGAGCCAAATACTTCGTACAACCGTTTTCTTGAATTGTATTCAGGGATATACAAAGGCTGTTTCCCTCTCAAGAGGGTAACCCGTAAGCAAAGGCGCTTTAAAAAAACCGTGATTAACAAAAGCCCTTCGTAAATCAATCAAAAGGAAAATTGACCTTTATAAAAAAATATTACTACTATGAATTCTCCCAACTGTAGCTACAGCTAGCAAGGAAGGGCGCTAAGGTAACAGGTACCAGAGTGTTTCTCCATGCATGCAGCACATGCAGCAGCCGCAGGATACAGAGCTGTAAGTATCACGTCAGTATGTTTTTAGATATTTGTTCTCAGGAGATTTCCTTGAGGGCAAGCTACTAGTTTCAAGTAGCTATTTGGCGAAGAAGTTTACAGAGTTGCCGTTACTGTCCCCTCACCAGTTAGTCATGGACTTCATGGAATGGTCGAAGAACACTGCAACTTATCTACATTTTGTATCAAATGCATGGATGAGTGGCGAACCCGCCTCTTCAGTTCTTCTTGAGTTTCTTTCCGGTGTTTGTACAAGATCCTAAAAGTTATCCAACTGTACCTCTACCTACCCTGCGCACCGATATTTACAGCTTTGGCAACCACAACAATAGGGATCTTAAGCAATGACCGAAGCGACGCCAGAGACGAACTCTAGGAAAAATAGTTTTATATTTGTTCGGTGCAGCTGTCTGCCTCAGAACTTACTCAAGCTAAATGTGTAGAGAGAAACCACCAGAAGGTCGAGTAACAAGTGAACAAAAACTAGTACCGAGATTATTTACATCGTACTGCAAACTCCCAGGCCGGTTCCTGAAAGGAGGAATAACTCTATTCCAGGGATAAATGTGCCTTATTTAAGGGATAGCTTTATCCCCGGAATAAATTCTGTTCCTGAAGGAAGGGACAGATCTATTCAGGGAATACATCTGGGATAAATTTATTACACCTTGCGAGGTAGTAATAAATCGCTATTCCAGGGATAAATCTGCGAAAACAAGATGGCCGACCTGATGCTGTTTGGTCGTCTTGCTTATGCAAGACGCGCCAGACCGCGGCGTTTTAGGCGTTTTAATGCACATTTAATGCACACTGTTTTCTTTGGTTGCATGGAAAGCTAGTCGACAACACAGCTCACTTAATATTTCTCTTTGATAGTTGCACAACTTCTGAAACTTTCCACGATATGTAGATCACCGTTGCACGGGCCACGCAACTATGTTGACCACACGTGGGAACGATCAGCACCCACCAACCACGATCTCAAACATTTTCTTGCGAATTCTGCAAAAAAAGATATCCAGATAATCTGCAACTATCGACCTCACACTGCACTGTTTCCGGTATGCTCTTCCGACCATGTTTGCACAGATACAGAAAAATTTCGTCCTAGCTTCACTCCCTTCGTAGTGCTTTAACCCAAGGCAGCCAGCGCGCATTGCACTTAATTTCCCGCCAAACCTGTTTGTCAAGTGGGAATACCCTTTATTGGAAAATTTATTCGTAGAGTAGCAAACTTATCCCAGGAATAGCTATTCCAAGGATAAATAGTGCTTCCGGGAACCCATTTTTGTTACTGGTATAGTTATTCCTAGAATAGCAGATTTATCCCTGGAATAACTGTTATACCTGGTATAATTTATTCCTCAGTCCTTTCAGGAACCGGCCCCTGGAAAACTTTCAAACATATTCCAAAAAACTCTTTTCTAGCAACGTCAATGTCGAACTTCGTATGAAAAACTTCAAAGTAATGATAAAATGTAACTGTTGATGAAATTTTGCCTGTGCACAATTTCCATGAACTTTGAACTTTATTTTGTGTTGTTCCCATGGGAAATTGTTTTCCGGCGATGTTTTTAATTCCAAGCGACTATTTATATCTTAAGCTTTAAAAAAATTTAAAAGGACTATAAACTACTCAAAACTATTCTGGTATCAGATATTTGTCCACTGAAAACTGAAACTGCTCGATTGCCTATCGAATATCGTTTTAATATTAGCTGCCGCCCTTCGCGTTCTCAAAAATAGGCAGAACTTAGTCTTTTCACGTTGTTGTTTCACAGAGGACAGCTAAGAAATGTACAAAGGCTTATAACCCGCGTTTACAGCCATTTTCTGCTCATTGAGCTTTTGTATAGCGACGTGTCCGTTGCTTGTCGTTGTGGTTTTCTTACATAATGAGTGCTTTGATGGAGCATGCTCTGATGACGAGGAGGATCAAGCCTGGGTTGTTCAAAGGGTGGACAATGCTATCCACCGGATAGGTCACTACACAACCTGGTTTGTTTTGTTGACATTTGTCCACTGAATAGCGATATATCCGATGAATAGCGTTATCCAGTCTTCGAACAACTGAGGCCGGGAAATTTAGGCATTTTAAATATCAATAAAAAGAATACGTTAAGCCAGAAGATAGTATTAAGAAAATCGTGAAGCCATTACTCCTCCTCGTGAATTATGCTGTCTTTTCACGCAGTATTTCTCAATTCCTTTAATTTGTTTTAAATGTTTGCTCTTCTTCAACATAAGGGAGCTTTTCAAGAGTTTTTTTATTACAGAGAGTGCTTTGAATCCGGAGGGAAAATGCTTTCAATTTTCAAACACTTTTGCCACATTCTACTTTGGAATAAGTGTGCTTTAATTAACAGCCAAGATGGTGGATCCAAGATGGCGGATTAAAGATGGCCGACGGGTGTTAATTTAGAGCCACTGCCTTGGTAGCAATTTTATCTCACGAAATCATTGGTTTTGAATCACTTATTTCCCCCTCGATGAAATTCTGCGAGATCAACGCATTAAAAGAAAGTACTTAAATTGTCTTTGTTGAAACTGATTTAGATATTTTTCGGTGTTGTCATGGAAACAGAATTAAAACCCATGTAAGTTTCAACTAAGTGGTTTAGAAACTCGTGGCAGAAATTTCCATCATTCTCACATATGAAGTGGTGTTAGCGTATGATTATTAAGCAGAGAAATATTACTCTCAAGCAGTCATTGCTTGTGTATTGATAATTCTGTAGAAATGAGTGACGTCACTTTGTCACGTGATAAGTCCTATTAAGCTACTCATTTAGCATTGCTATCACACATAATCTGAAACTAGAGTAATTGTAGTTTTTAAAAATGTATGGTAGCATTACTCCCCTAAGTGGTACCGAAATGTTATTTTTGGGGTCCTGGCCCATGGACTAAATATTAAAGGCATTTCCGCCATCTTTGGCGTTCCATTTTGATATTTGCGAATGCTACCTAATATGCTTGATCCAGCAAGCACATAAACTTGTTAGCTCAAGTCTGAGGTCTCATTTAATGTTTTACGACATGAAAAACACTAATGTATTGAAATCAGATCGGGGGACTTGAAAAGAGTGAATTGCAATGGAAACAGAAATTTTATAGCCGTAGGTGTGTTTCCTGAGGAACAATTACCTTACCATGCAAGTGTCAATGGTTTGCCCTGTAATATACTTGACATAAATTTGGGTTGAGTGTATGACGTCATCAGTCATCTCAATTGCATATTTAACAAATTTTTTAAACTTAAATATTTCCGAAAAAATGCAGATATTTAAAACGGTAAACGGTGTTTTCATTCTTTCATGGAATTCTTTGTGATACACCTGACAAATGAAAGAAGAAAAATGTGATCATAGTATCACTTTAATGTATATACAATCAATACCTAAGAGAGTTGCTATTCTCTTCAAAAACAATGGAGCGCATACATAATTAATCATTCTGTGTTCATAATAAATGTATGGGGTTATACGGAAATCTTTCCAAAGACGCATTTATCACGCCAACAACGCTGAGAAAAGTTCGACTTGTTGTTTACAGAAATCGTCAGGTTCCTGCAACAGGTAACCATCACAATTAAGGATTTCTCTAATTCATGCAAAATTAAATTCCTTTCATGAGCGGTCCTAAGACCGTGAGCATTTATAGAGGCACATTTGAACCGCGTCATGAGATCTAATCCGAGTCATCATCTAAAGGGTAAAAATCCGCGCGTCTTCCTCTCACGGTAAGTCTCAAGGCTGCCGTCATAAACTTGGTCACGGCCGCGGTCTCGATCAAGGTCACGAACGCCGTCAGGAGGCAGGCCACTTGCGGCGGTTACGGCGCGAGAGCTCACTGACGGGCCCACAATCCCGCTCCCGTTCTTGTTCTCGCTTGCGATTCTGCTCTCCATTTCGGCGAGCTCGATGCTCTTTTCTAGTTTCACTTCGGCGTTTCCTGCGACTTCTATCATCACGACGTTCCACGCCAACCTCGTTTCCAGGGTCTCTCATCTTACCGCATGGAGTGAGCGAGGAGAGACCCTGGCTGGGTGTGGTCACTTTCCACTTTGACAATTGAGAACATCAGGAAGGGGTCCTTTGTGATCAGCAATTTATCGCATTGAGCGTTATCGAATTTAAAGTGTCGCACTGCGAGTGCCATTACCAACGGCGTTTGTCAACTGAACTCTCGAATATTATCTATTTCAACGTTTACCTAAAGCTGAAGCAAGTCTGACTCGAGGCAATTTAGTGGCCGTGATTTTCAGTGTTGCTGTCGCACCTACTAATCTATGGAAAGTCAGTCATACAGCTGTGGACGTCGAGCAGCGCAGCGCAGTTTCATCCCATAGTAATTGTAGAGGGCGTCTCACCGATCATTAGCTTGTTAAGTTGGGACTGAAAGAAATTCGAAGTTTTGTTTTTCACAGAATTGGAATCTTAAGGTATTGAAGTTTTATTTTGACAAGTACTGTTACTGTAACTTTAAAGCCGGTTTTCTAAAAACGAGTTATTTTTGCCTTCTAAAAAAGATATCTATAGAAGGATTTATTTAATTGAGCTGAAATTTTCAGGATTTATTGTTCTGAATACCTTCTGGGGGATAAGCATAGAACTTTTCCATGCAGTGCATTATTTTGAAGTTATGTATTGAAAGGTATGCTAGATTTTCTGGAACAGATTAAACTGATCATCATTTCATGTGTTATCATAGCAAGCTATTTGTCCTCTTTTATAGAATGTAAATATTATTCCTTTTCATCAGTTCTTGTAGGAGTTATCTTTTCTCAAGTGAGCCCTTGCATTTTCCAGCAGGTGGCAGATTTAATCTCCCGGTGTCAAATTTTAATGCAGTTATAGGGTACACAAGCATTTCTACACAATCTTCGGTCTTTGAACTCTTTAAAAATGTATACTTTGCCATGGTTTGGAGTTAAATCTTTGCCATGAGAAAGTGTTCAAAACCCACCTTAAGGTTCAATGTTGCAAAATCTATTTATTTAGACCGACTGGTGGTTTTCTATCATTATGGTTACGGCTGTTAGTCCAAAAGCATCAGCGCATACGTAATTATAAAGAGTGCCCATAACAAAATTTACCAACCAATATTTCTTGAAGTCGGGTTGTCAGTAAAATTTCTAAACACGAATCATATAAACTCGTTTTATGGAAAATTTCGTAAACAAGATAATTTGTTTCATTTAGTTTTGTCACGATTCTTGATGATAAGAGGCGCTAAGCGTGCTTCTGTACGATGGATCCACAGTGTGAGGTCGATAGTTGGAGATTGTGTGAGTTTGTTATTTTGGATAAGGAAACGAAATATTGTTGAAAATGCGCAAGAATTTTTGAGACAGTGGTCGGTGCAGAAATAGCTAGCAAGAAGGTGCGTGCGCTTTAACTAGCCTATCGTTCCCACGTTCGGTTGACATAGCTACGTGGCCCGTGTAACGGCGATTTGCATATCGTGGAAAGTTTTCAGAAGTTGTGTAACTATCGAGGAGAAATAATAAGTAAGCTTAAGCTTGTGTTCTTCACTAGCTTTCCTCGCAACGAAAAGTCGCGTGGATTAGGCAGGCAAATATAAATAAATCCACGGAGAAAGTTGATGGAAGTGTGTTGCTTCGATTTTTTTAGCGCCCATGGTACGGTTTGCGATTTCCTCGGCCTCGTCAAATCTTTTTTTCTGAAACTCTTCACGAAAATCTTCCCGTTGCACGAGCAAAGCAACTAGATCGATCGATGAAGAAAACCACCTGGTGTAAGTAAGTGACAGGATTACCCGGCTAGACGTCCTCGTTGATTGGCTAGAAAAAAAATTCTGACCAATCAGCGGGACGGATTTCGACCACTTCTGGAACTCGCTTGGTAAGAAAAAGTGCCCAGGGGCTGTTCAGCCCTTTAAGTAAACTTTCGCGCCAAAAATGTCGCTCGCCCGAAAATATTGCATCGTCCCGACTAGTAGCTCCCGGGTCTCCGAGGATGGCATAGAAGGTATAAATAGATAGTTTTACTGATAACGAAACTCCGTTGAAGTGAATTGAGAACTGTGATGGTCCGAGAACAGAGCGTTGTGGTACTCTGTAGTTCAAGTCCATTACTTCTGATTGGTTTTCCATATATGTGACAAACTGCTTGCGGTCTGTGAGACAACTCTTGAACCAGTTATATGATGTTTCGGTAATTCCTGCCTTGTCCAATTTAGACAATAATATGTCATGATTTATGACGTCGAAAGCCTTACATAAGTCCAAAAATGTAGCGACAGTTATAGATTTACGGTCAATAGCCCAATTCCATTGATCACTTAGAAGAGTAGAAGAGCTACGAGACACGACGAGTTCTTCCTACAAGCAAATTGATTCATACTGATGAGATTTGTCTGATCGGCATACTCTCTGAGTTGTGTGTTAGCAAAACCTTCGTGACTTTTAGATAAGCAAGGTAATATGGAGATAGCCAGTCTGTGATTGTCGCGGACAGATGGATTACCACCCTTGAAAAGGGGTACAACGCAAGCAGTCTTCCAAGACGACGGAAAAGATCCAAGACGAAAAGATTCGTTACACAAGTAGGCAACACTAGGTGCAATGAATCTTGCAGCAATCTTTATAGCTGTTACTGGAATACCATCGGCGCCAGTCCCGTTTTTGCCGTCTAAGGAATTTAAGGCCTTGTATGCTTGCTCGTTAGTTATTGGCTTGAACTTAAAAGTTTTACCACATGACTGGACTGGGTGTTGTTGTGTTAGCTCGTTACATGTAGCTGTAGGTGACGATATAGAGTCGTTAAGAACTGTTTGTGCTATGCCGGTAAAATATTTATTAAGGAGGCTCGAAATAGTTTTCATTTTCCCCAGACCAGTTTTACAAATTCTTTTCCAAATACAGTTTGGTTTATCGTATCAGTGTGAAATTTACCACAGACATAAATGAAACGTCATAAAATCAGCACATTATATTTTTTCCAAAAAACCTGTCACCATAGTAACCAAATAATGCATTCAGTTTCACCCCAAAATCCAAAGCTATCGTGATATTAGGAAAACAGGTCGGTGAAATCTTCTAAAACTTTTATATTACATGTTATTAGGAATGATCATCAAAATATGTAAGTTTAAAAAAATTCTGCGGCGCAGATGAAAGTAAAAACCTACTTTTGGACTATTGCTTTTCAAATTTTTTTTTCCCACCTCGAGAACTTTTTAAAAATTGGTAAATATACGCATCCGATTGATCTTAGTTGTCACCAAAAATTTGAAAATAACTCACCGACCGGCCGGAGGCGGAAATATTGGCGCACAAATTTGGAAAATATGAAAAATCCACGGACGACTAGATCCCACTTTACGCATGTGCGAAGTTGTTCACGCGCGCTCAAGCGAGTTCCTACGCGTGCGAAACGACCGGCTTTCACCCGGACGTATTCTTTGTGAAAAGGAGATATTTTTCCTTTTGATCGTCTTACGGGATACAAGTAAAGTAACCAAAACCAAATTGGGAGAGTTTTACCGTTCGCATTTGCAGTAAAGTGCATTAGGATCTATCTCCTCTTCTCTCCTCTCTCTGATTTTGATTTATTCCGCTGACGCGTGCATCTTAGTTATAGCGTAAACCAGGCTTAGGTTCACCTAGTTTTTTTTTTCTCGATTACGTTTTGCAGTCATTTTGAGTAGCAGTTGATTTGGCAATTCCAAACATAAGACCACCGGTAGCTATCCTCCACAACCTAATCGTTGTTTTAGTTTCGGCCGGTATGGCTGCTTGAAGTGCAGTATCTTGAGGCTGGATTTAACAGGAGCAACAGACGTTTAAATAAAATTGAACCTTTATTTGAATAAGCAGTCGCTGAAGAAGATTCACTCGTGTTAGCCTTGCTCTTTGCAACAAAGTTACTAAAGGTAATGAAAAGAAGAGGACCGTTTCTCTTTGGTCTGCTCGATTTTCTAACATGTCGTTTTCGATTTGCGCGCCAGAAATATGCGTACTCGTGAAAGTTTGGCCCTCCACACATGTCCAATAGACCCGCATCGACTCGAGTCGTCAACAGCAAAAACGGCTCGACTCGGCAGGAAATCTAGTCGCAAATCTTACCGGAAGTGGAAATCCACAGTTGAAGCGCTTACTGGAAGTAAAACTGATCGATGTCGGAGACGATAAAGTTGTTGACGACTCGTCACGACTCGTTTCAGCATGTGTCGATTCGACTCAATGAAAGTCACACGGTGAGTGTAATAAGGGAGGGCAGAAAAGTCGGCGAATCGAGTCGATTCGACTCGAGTCGTCACGACTCGTCTCGCTAAAAGTCGACTCGACTTATTGGAAGTCTAG
>Ga0126343_10001514_pt1 | contig 11040 bp, 6 predicted proteins | sample Cyp2metagenome_FD_92531 | JGI IMG/M metagenome (GOLD analysis project Ga0126343, IMG submission 92531) | Coral microbial communities from Lord Howe Island, Old Settlement Bay, Australia - Cyphastrea 2 metagenome | ecosystem: Host-associated > Invertebrates > Cnidaria > Coral ... | reverse complement strand
GAAAACAAGAGAGAATCTTTAGCGCTTCCCGCGTGAATACAACCAGTGACGTCACAAGGTCCTTAAACTCGGTTCCAGAGCCCGGACACAGTTTTGCTCCAAAAAGAGGATTTCGGCAGCCGAGAAAAGCACTTTTCGTTAGGATTTGAAAAAAATAAAGAGCACCACCATTTTCAGCACGTTTGAAACTATAAAGTGGGCTAATAAAAGAGAATACGAAAATTTCGTTTCAGTGGCACTTTAATACGTATTTACAGCTTGTGCTGTTAGTAACACATTGTTCAAAAGGTATTGCTACCCATATTCCAGGGGAAGTGACACTTCACAATGCAATTTATTTATTTATTTATTTAATATTTATTTATTTATGTATTTATTTATTCTTTTATTAATTTATATTAAGCAATGTTTATGCAGGCAGGTCCAATTAAGCTAAGGTTGGTTTAAATGGAGGCCTGTATACTAAATAATTTACTTAGAAATACTTGCGGGAATGGATAATTTACATATAAATATAAATAGATAGGTAACTAAATAAATAACTAGATGAAAAATAACTTAGAAACTAATAGATAAGTATATAAATCAACTACATAAATCATAAGCTCAACCACTGCTACTAGGTTTGGCGGTACAAAAATGCAGTTTAAGACCCTTCTTAAATTTTGAAAGGGAATTTTCTCTCCTGAGTTTGTAGGGTAAATTGTTCCATGTTTTAGCCCCGTAGTGGCAAAAACAACTTTGCTATTATTAGTCCAATACATGTGGAGTCAGGGCTAAGAGCTGGTTTGATGAGCTGTATGGCTATAGCCAGAAACTTTAACTTTTAATCTTAACCGTCATGCGATCACCTGTAGTGTATGAAATGTCTGTGGGACAAGGTAAAAAAAAAGAGCCTAACAAATCTAAGCGACCATATCACTAACAAAGAGATTGTTCTCTTACAGCATAAGTAACTTGTCCCTTGTTTTCACAAAGTTCAAAGGAACTAAGAAAGGCCTCTTCAATTTCCCATTCTTTAGCTTCACCTGAAGAAAAGACATTTTAAGTATGTAAAGAACCACAGTTCAACCAAATGATCCCGACATGCAATTGAAGCATGTCAAAAAAGGTACGATAAGGTACCCAAGTACATAAAGCATATCAGTTAAAAGAGAGCAAGGGCAGGGCATTCTGGTGTCAATTACCTGCTATTATGCACTTTTCAAAAACAAGTTGCCCTTCAGGGAGAAAGTTACCACTATCATGGGACTGTTTTGTTGTTCTCTGGTTGCACCTACAAGTACCCACAGGTCTCTTTGAAAGCAGTGTTGCAAAGATTGAGACTGATTCACAGCTACACTGTAAATGTACAAGTGAGTTGCAGAATTATGTAGAGTATATAGCATGTAAAGACTGATACAACGTCAGCCTACACGTATATTACCTGACACAACTTTAGGATGCTTCTTGGTGCAATAAAACTTTTTCATGTTATTCAAATTAACCACACCACTTTTATTGGGATCCAGCTTACGGAACACCTGTTGAAAACAACATCAATTCTATGTCAAGCTTATTAAAAACAAATCAATGATATCAATTTTTATGTAGTAGATAAAATATGAGCGGGAGATGTGTATGGGCGTTTACAATGGCCAGCCAATATGGATTTAGTTTCTCCTACATACATGTACATGTACTGGTCAAGTAGAATTGAAACTACTTGAGTCAGTAAAGCCATAGGAACAATGATAGAAAGACGAAAATCACTTAAAGGTGGATTTCGATATGCGTCTCTGAACGAAGAAAAATTGGTGCCCCAAGCAGGATTTTGGCCGGACGGCTATTGATGTAAGTTATTATTTCCTGCATGGCTTCTCTGATGGTGCAGTGGATATGGTGCCTGACTAGTATGTGGGGAGAAGTGGGTTCAAATCTTGCTTAGGACACAAATTTTTCTTTCATTTAAGAGATGTGAGTCGAAAGCCACCTGTAAGTTACTTACATCTACATGTATCTATCATTACTTACTTTTCGAACTGATGATTTCCTTAACTCATTCATTTCACCAATAAATCCCCTTGAAAACTCTCCGTAGTCTAGGAATCCATCTCTGTTCACATCCAAAACACTCCACAAATGACTAAATGTCTAAGGACAAAAACAATGATTATCTTAGGCTTACTTAGATACTACTTTTCCTCTGGTCTCCTTGTAACCCTCGCCTCACTTCCTCTATAAAAATGCACTCTGTGGTACATAAAGCAGCTCACTTCATTGACTGGCTGCGCAACATTCTAGCTCACCATAATTTAAAGCAAATTCCATGCATATGCATGTCCATGTTTACTGTTAGTAGTTCCAAGTCCATGAAAGCTGAGTGAAAGCTTTCTTTGTATTTGAATTCAATATTTGGCTTATGAAGAACTACCACATGACAGCTCACTAACAACAACTACCAACACATCATGGACCAAATCAAGGGACATTTTACTCACCTCATCAGGTATTCTGATGTGATAAGCCTCCAGAGCTTTTTGGAGTTCACTTCTATCTAGCAGTCCATCCCCTGAACTGTCCATTTTTCTAAATTGTTGACCAAGACCCATCATCGTCTTCACAGCCCTCCTTTGAAGTTGTTTCTTGACCACACCTTAAATCAGGTACAACAAATTCATTAAGGATGTTAAATTCAAACATAGTAATGAACAACAAAAATAAACCTCAAAAGAGAAGGAAGGGTGGGAGTTACAATTTTGAGGGCTAATTGAGGGCGCATTCGTTTGGGATCAATCCGGAATAAGAATAATTGGAATAATGCGAGTAAGCGTTTGTTTGGGTGCTATTCTCATTCCGAAATACCTGGATTTTCATTCCAGCTATTCTGCTCCCAGGAGCAGAATAGCCAGAAGAGCTAGAATAATGATGTCATTGTCTCGCTGTAAACAAAGATGGCGTCGTGTTCAGGTGAAAGTAGGGAGGCTGTTAAGAGAAGGAAGGGCTTCTGGTGGAGCAGAGAGGACACTCTGCAGTTAATTTCCCAATACAGGGAGCATGAAAGAAAGTCAAGGTTCTCTGTAGAGGAAAAGGCTCTAAAAAAAGAAAAGGGATTTAAGTCAAGAAATGAATACTTACAATGGCTTCAGGAATGCAAAGGAGAAAAGAAGAGGAAAAGAAAATGGATTTTGTCACCCTTCTCTGAACCTGCGGTTTTTGTTACTAAGTTGCTAAAAAGAAAATCAGCTGACTTTTTGGTGTAACAGTCAGGAAGCGCATCCGACTATCCAGAATATCAGGATTAATTGTTCGTTTGGCAAACGAAAACCTTGCCTATTCCGGAATATATTCTAATTCTGGAATATCCCAAACAAACGTGCCCTAAAAGTTACATATAACAAGCGAATGCTGCTTAACTCCAAGACTTTTTTAAAGATGGACACATGACTAGGTTTAGACCAATGGTAAATCTTGTACCTGGAAAGTACTGAGCCCATGCGGCCTTGAATAAAACAAGAATAAGGTCATTTAAAAGACTAGACATACAAAATGCATGATATAAACTGGCAGCTCAGCCACTGTCGCTACATGCATGCATGAAAGGCTATTGAGAATATTGTTTAAACTAGACAAGACTTATACAATGTTCTAACAGGTAACAGTTCTATTGCGTTACATTTAGAGGTAGCTATGACCAGTAAGCTAGTGAGTGTACGCAAATAGCGTCATGCTCCATTAACTGTGCTTTAACAATTATCTTTAAAGCTTTTTTAAAGATGTTCTGACATGTGCATTATCTCTGTCAGTGACTGATTTTTTTCACCTACTTTGCACATTTTCCAACAGTTCTTGTTCCTGCAATTCTGCTTGTGAGAGTGGATTATCCAGTCTTTCCATTACTAAACGTCTGTCAGCTAGAGAATGGCAGCTTTCAAACCTGTGATCGGTGGTACACTTAGATCTTGTTTAATTAACATTACATGTGTCAAGACATAGTTATTACAGTTAATAAATGCATTAACAGTTGTCTACTTTTTTTAGTTTGATGAGCCATTAAATTGAGCTGAAGAGCCTTAAACACAATGCTCCAACTCAAGCTCAAAAAAAGAAATCTAATTTGTCAAAAGACTTTTCCCAGGACACACAGACAATACTCCAACTGATGTGTAGTATATATGAAATAATTCATATTTTGCACTGCGGGTGTAGATGAAATTAAAGAATGATCATCGCAGTAAATTTCCAACTTAAGCAGCTGGAAAGAAGAAGCCTGAAAAAAATCTGGGCTTCAACGGGATTCGAACCCGTGACCTCCGCGATACCGGTGCGATGCTCTACCAACTAATTGACCTCGCTCCCAATGTGTAGCTTCATACCCCAGTTGGTAGAGCATCGCACCGGTATCACAGAGGTGACGGGTTCGAACTCCATTGGTAGAGCCTTGTACAAGGCTTGAGGAAAGTGCTGTCCAGTCATCTGGGACAAGTAGAATTTCCTAGCAGGCAAGAAACTTTTAATTCTCACTTGCCCAATGGGAATGGGCCCAGGCAACTAGTCATCTGCCAAATAAAACAGAAATTAAAGTAAACGAACAGTTGCCCAGGGCAAGAAACATTTGAGAGCCACTTCTTCAATGGGCAAGCTGGAATTCAATTTTTTTTTTCGACCCCTGCTCGTACATGTACCTTGTGCAATCCCTGTAAGTGTTGCCATAAATAGAAAAGCACAGATGGTACGGTGCAGATTTTATTTCTTGTCGATGCCAGTAAGGCCCAGGTTTAGATCTCACAACTGGCGTAACTTAAGAAATAGAAAACATGTGCTGTGTTTCTATTGAATTTTAGTATAAATCTACCAGTGTACTATTACAAATGCCGTTCTCTGATTGGCTACCTTACTTACTATCTATTTAACAAATTGATTCCATGTTGCCATACATCTGTCCAGTAAAAGATCACAGATGACGTCAAAATGTGGTATGAACAAAAAAAAGTGGCACAAGAGGTGATAGCCCAGTGTGTCACTGATGTTCTTACCACATTTTGACGTCTTCTGTGATCTATTACTGGACAGATGCACGGCAACATGGAATCTATTTGTTTTATATAATAAAGAATTAAACTTTGTACACATAAAATGGAAGCTTTATTTCACGTACGGCACGCAAAAGTGGGGCCTTCCCCATTTTGACAAACACGAAAAGCCATTTGGCGTCATCTATGATCTATACAAAATAAAGCAATTCCATTGGTTGCTATGCGTTGGCAAAAAATTGTGATTAGTTTAGGAAAATCACGCCACTTCCAAACTTGACTTGAGCCTCGCTTCTCATGGAATGAAAACTTACAGCAAAAGCAGAATTGAACTGCAAAATCTACAAATCTTAAAGAAAATGCTGGATAAATCGAGTCAGTTTTTGTCATCAGAGAAACTCAATGAACCAAAGAGCTTGGATGTCGCCTTGAATATTGCAGGAGTTGAAAAAATACGCTTGGAACACTTGCGATTGCGGTCAACCTGGAGGCCATCTGAGTCAAGTTCTGAACGGAAGCGAGCGTTAGTGACGGTGGCAATTTGCTTCCTCTGTGGTCTGTGATTCTCAAATCAGTTTGATTTGATTTGAATAGTGTACTTTGCGCGGTGCTGTGCCTTGAAACGGACTGAAACGTTCGTATCGGAAAGCAAGGTTATGGGTTTATTTACTTATTTTATGAAGTGATGTTTTGTTTGTGTGGCATTTGCGACATCAGTCAGTTGGTCAACAATTATTTTGAGACTGAATGAGAAAAGTTGAATTTATTAACCTCAGAAACGTTTTGTTTATTGGGTTTGTTAAATTCGAGATAAAGCAATGGTTCACGGTTTACAAAGACCAATTTAAATTGCAACTTGCTCAACTGCTAACTTTTTGCAAAATTTTTTTTCTGAGCCATTTTTTACAGAAAGAAATGGCTTTATCTTTCTTCTTTCTGCTAGACTATGCTTCTCATACCTGTTCAATGCCTCGACCATACATTTTTGTGCAATCAAGTAAAATATTATCAAATTTCTCAAAACTTTCTGCCATTTAAAAACACAAGGGAAAAACTTTGTAGTGGCGACATCAATCATGCATCTGTCCTCTAATAGATTATAGGCGAGAACTAATCAAAATTCGAGAATTTAACTTAGGTTATTAAATAATCTGTTGTAGACACCGAGTGCAGTGCAGTGCAGACTTGTTAACAAAATGACAGCCAATTCTTTGCATTTTCGAAGTGCCAGTGAGGGGGATTTTAACAACATTTTGAAAGACTGGTAGATTAAAAACATTTCTTAACCCATTGACTACTGGAGCTTTTTGCAAAAAACATGTTTTTTGGAAATTTTGGTGGTGTTCAGGCTGCGTTTCGGCCAAATTAGCTTCAATCTGGTCGAAAATGCATTTGCAACACAACAGCTTGCCGTTCTTGCCACTAGCATCACCTTTTGTGAGATTCTGGCTCGGGCATGTGCAGAAATCAAAACCAACGTCTAAGGCTTTTTGAATTTTGAATTTTTTTTTTCGCCTTTCCTTTTTCTCTTCTTTTTCCTGTGGTGATTGGCCTCCTACTGGGCTTGCTTTCGGTTAAAAAACTTCTAAGGAAGCATCATCGAGACGGGCAATTTTTACGATGGAGCAGCCAGGTGTAGTGGCAGGGAATTTCCCTCTGAGTTTTTCACTCAACTTTTGGAGCATTTTTGTGCATATCTCGGGCTCAACTGCGCAAATCGCCCTGATCTGGGCATCATTGGAAAGATGCTTTCCTCCCTCAGAAGTTGAGTATAGATAATGCCAATTTTGGTCAAAAGGGATGACCTCAGAAGCGAAAGAAAGGCCGAAGCTCATCACGGCTGGTTATGGCCGGCACAGAAGTCAATGGGTTAAGTCAGATTATTCCCTCTCAATTTCTATCACATGTTAGCATAAACCTGCTAGCATCCTATCACAAATGCCATCCTCTGATGGCATGGGCTACACTACTCATGTTCTATTCCGTGAAAGATAGTGAGTAGAAAAGTGTAGCAGCATGTGCTGGGGTCTGCTTCTTTATGTTCTCAAAGTGTCTGTGAAGAGGATTTGGATTAAATTTTTTAACGACTAATAGATTTATACTTTTCTTAAACAATAGAAATCTCAAGCTCATAATCTAATTATTTAATAGTTGAGTAAGGCTCCGCATTTGTCAACTATCTTATTGTTATATAACATGAGTGTAAGTTTGAAATTACAGGAAATGTTGTCAGTGGGAACACAACCATTCAAGTTCTCCATGAGTCTTTCTAGAACTCTTTAAGAAAATTTTATGACAAAAAAAAACCTTGTTTACTTTGATCATCAAACATTACATTCTACTTGCTTGTGCCATTATTACACCAACAACTTGTGCTAATTTTGTGTTTCTATTGAGTTACAGAAACACAGTTTTAAGCCAACCAACAAACAATATTTTCTTTGGGATATTTTTTTGACAATATTATCATATGGCTCAACATTGTCTCTTGTCCTTGTTCTGAGGGGTTTCAATTGATCAAAACCTGTCAGTTGTTTTTCTGGTCTTTAAAAATAATAATATGACCTAATTTTCCCATAACTTGTTCTCACTCACAGTTGTGTCTCTCTAGCATGCTCATCAACTTCTGTAACTCTAAACACTACAACAGGGTGGCTCCTTACGCTTTGGGGAAGAGATGTTTGGGGAGCTGTCACAAAAGATAAATTACTTCCCTGAAATTGCAACAAAATAAAAAACGATGCTATTAATTAAAATTAGATTGTAGATTGTAACAAACTGATTTTATGCCATGCATGAAGTTTAACTTAACCACTTCTAATAATTAACTAAAATTAAAATATTAATTAAAGTTAATCATTCTAGTAAAAATAGTTAATATAAAGTTAAAAAGATATACTAGTTAAAAGTACATGGTAACAATCCTTTGTAATGTCACTGATAAGTTGCAACTCTTTTCTTGTGAGACAAATCATGATATATGATGTTTAAGTTTCAGTTATCAAACATTAAAATTATAAATAAATATTTCCACATATATGGGTTCACAAACAGTTGACACTATTAAATGTAAATTTTGTTATTTTCTTTTTCCTGTCTAAATTTGCATTTTTTTTTGCTGCATTTAAACTAAAGAATTCTGGTGATTTTTCTGGAGGTCTAATCCCCCTGTGTACATTATTGTAAGGAGTACTTCTTTTAAGCAAATAAATGATGATCATGATGATGATGAAGAACTTACCACACAGATGTCCAACAGAGTGTATGGCTGCCCTTTTTTCTTTCCTTGCACGTAGCCATAACAGCCTCGCTGAATGAAAGGAAGAGCTGATGACCTACAGCAAACAAGATGCAGTCAAAGTTACTTAAAGACAATTACTGTGAAGAGTAATGCATCTTGATTTGTACATGTAGGATGCATGGTTGTTTAGCAAAATGACATGTTTTAGTGAACAATGTATGTAAGTACTGTAGTCAGGGTGGAATCATTCTGTTAGAACTGTGGGTTCTATGCAATTTAAGGTAACAGAGAATAGAATGTTTTGTTCCCAACTTACTGTCATCTGATGACACCACATGATATTTTATGTTGGCCAAATTTGGCGCAACTAAATTATGAGGTTAGCTCAAACACGTAATAGTCTTGTCCTTAAAACTGTAGCCTCCTAAATTGGCAGTGCACGTGCACCTTAGGCGTGGGTCAACTGAACCAAACCCAGTTCAATCATGTGAAGTTCCACATTTGACCCATATTAAGTTTGACTGATTATACAGCTGAGGCATTGTTCATGCCTGGCCCGCCATGAATAACACCTAAAGACCAGCTTTGGGTCAAACGGCGATCTTCACATGAGTCGAACCAAATGCATAATCAAAGGTCAAAAGGTCCAATTTGATTTTACCTTGAAAAACCAATGAACAAGACCACTTGTGTTATTTGCATTTGGTGTAGCACATTGGTTACAAAAAAAGTTTTAAAAACTAAAGAGAAAATAAGGTATAATTTCTTTTAAGAAGCATCATTCAGTAAAATTTATACTATGTTTACTTAGTTTACTAGCCAGACTCAATACCAACCTTGTACCAAACTGGTGAAATTCATAGAGTGTGAGTGTGTTGTCTGCTGAAAAGAAGAACCCATTTAATTCTCTATGAGCATCACGGCCATTCTTTGTCACAATTCTGGCTCCAAATCGCACTCTCTTGGATAGGGTATTTTCTGTGTTTGGACCTTTGGAAGGACTTCTGTGAAATGCATCAACAAAGAGATTTCTAGGAAGTTCACTACTTGTAGCCTAAGTCAGCACATTCCTTAAAAGCTGCAGTCAGTGTTATAACGCAGTCATGTTACATTTGTGCATGTATACATACATGCATATACTTTATTTATCCTCAAAATTTATAGAGTAGCTGTGAAGCTAATATCTTCGAGAAAATTAAGTTAAAATGAAATAAAATAATTATGCTATACTACAATTTCTATATACAATATTACTCATGCAGATTAAAGTATAACTGGATCCACTGTGGAAAAGCTTTTTGTTCTAGGATCCCCTTCTTGAATTGTTGAAAATTTAATGTTCTGTAAGTGTCTGGAAGAGAGTTCCATATTAGTTCCATATAGATTACCGCACAAATTATAGGATAAAGACCGTACAATGAACATATCTTTCAAATAAGCTGGATAATTAGTGAAGAACAGACTCTATATAATGTTAGGTACATGTATTCTTTGGCAAGATTTTACTTGCTCACTAGGTCTTTCCCACATGCCATGTCTTGATCTCTGCTAGATATAGTCTTTATAGCAACAGCACAAACCTTGTGTTATAAAATTCCATTTGCTTTCGTTGTTTGGGTCCCACATCAGGAGGAATAGTGCTGTTGCTTTTTTCTGGATCAGAAACGGCTGCCCTGAAAATTAATGTAAGTAACAAAATGAGTCAGAACAATTAATTTGATCATGGGACACCAGCAAGGTTCTTTGTGCCAAATTTCACGCTTTCTTCCACTCTGTAAACATTACCCTAAGCTTCCTCACTATTTGTAATGATGATGATGATGGTGATGATGATGACCTTAAGAGCATGAATTAAGTCAGATTGCAAATTGAGATTAGGTCTCAGCTCATGAAGAAAAAACATCTCATAGACGAGGCAGTCAAATTTGTTAATGCATTACAATGAGGTTACTAGAAAAAAAGGGATAAAATGACAAAGGCAGGGGTTTCATTAGAAGCCAGCTACTAGCAGTATACCACCATTTTTGCTGTCACAAATTTGCCTCTCACCGCCGGCTACTGTGGCTTGATTTTCACTCAAAACACTAATGGTGACCACCACTTACTTTGACTTACACAGGCACCTACACCAAAAGTTATTGAAAACCCTGCATACTACAGGTATATTTATGTAGCCGGGGACTGGACAGGAAACTGGGGGGTGGTTAATGGAACAGCATTGTATAATGTACCTTGACAGCTGATCCACAAGAACGGTCTCTACAATCAGGTCCTTCTTCTTTTCTGAATGCAAAATTTCCTTTAAGATGTAACAAATGAAACCACCATTAACATGTATTTTTAACAAGATTAATTGATTGCTCTCTACTGAGATATATTACAAAATATGTACTCTTAGGACAAGAGATTCCTATCTCTCAAGACAAGAAATACCTTGTCTCAAGAGATTTTCCTTTAGAGACAAGAGGTCACATCTTACTTTTGAGCTGTAATGTACATCGTAAAAATTATTAGGTAAATATTAATTTAATACATATGGTACTATGGTCAATGAACTTTTCAAAGTTGTCACCAAATCAAAAGACTCAAAACAAACAAGACCTTGATATGGATTTCTCACCAGCTGAAGATAGATAGATAGATAGATAATCTTTATTTATCCATGGACAATTCATCAGCCACAAATGTTAAGAACGTGTAAAATATATCAAAATCGGCATGCAATTAAATGGATAAGAAACTATTATAAAATCTCTACTTAGAAGCTAAACCTAACTAAAGCTGCTT
>Ga0126343_10001513_pt1 | contig 11041 bp, 9 predicted proteins | sample Cyp2metagenome_FD_92531 | JGI IMG/M metagenome (GOLD analysis project Ga0126343, IMG submission 92531) | Coral microbial communities from Lord Howe Island, Old Settlement Bay, Australia - Cyphastrea 2 metagenome | ecosystem: Host-associated > Invertebrates > Cnidaria > Coral ... | reverse complement strand
TTTCTAGACAACGTGGGGGTCTTGCTGCCCTCAAACTGACCAAGTTATTTGGGATTAACGATTTTCCTGTTGCAAAGGATTCTGGGAAGGTTCTTATTATAATTATATATTGTTATTTAATTAGTACGTATGCCCCGTTGATCAGCCAAGGTCTGCGTGATAAAGGAAGATGTGCTTTCTCGTCAAAAAGAATGTTAGCTTCACAGTGAGTATGATTATGGCCAAGAGTTGCTATGGCGGTTTTTAAGAGGGAGAATTGGCTACTGTTGACTGGGGCATTCGTTTGATTACTCCATGCGAGAGAGTTGTGCACTCGGAAGGGTGGCTCTGCCGTAGAAGTGTGAGTGGAAACAGCAGTGTCATACTTGTGATCTGAGGTCTGTTGGCAGTATCATGGAGGCCCAAGCAGCGGAATTTTGACTGACACACTGAAGACTTGTGTTTCCCCAAACAGTTGAAATAATGTTCGAGAGTCTTAACAATTTTCTCGTCCAGTCCGGTGAGAATAGATTTCTTCCGTGTAAGTTGTTCAATGATACTGTTAAGTGGTACAACATCCATTTCGGTGGGTGCCTCAATCTTCATAAGATCCTTCGCCTTGTTTAAAGTCTTTGTTAGCTGAGCACGATAACCCGCACGTGAAGAGGTTAGTTTCGGGAGAGTTTCCGCCATACTGCGCGTCGTATTATCCTGGTCCCGGCACCAAAATGTCGTGCAGGTCTTAAGGCAACAGTCTTATAATTTATGAAATCGGTGAAACGAGGACAAAGGAACAGACAAGAAACAGGATCTCGATATTCAAACACAGCTAAAATCAATATTGGTGTCAAGATTGTTGATTGAAGTTAATTTTCAGCGAAGCAAGGCCCTGGCCTTGGCTCGTTTCAACCTTATTCGCGCCATTAGCTCCGTTGCGGGGTACTTCGCCAGGTACGTTTCGTCTCCGGGTCTGGTTCCGTACGCGTAGCTGTCGTTCGCCGGATTTTTTTGCGCTTTTTTGCTATTTTCGCTCCGTTCGCCCACCGTCTCGACTGTTTAGCTTTACGTTAACCTATTCGATGGCATCTTCGAACAACGCTATCCTCGATAATTCAAATTGTTCAACGTCAAACTGAACTCCGTATCAACTCCACTCGTCCCACTGAAGACTGGACTGGGCGTCACGGCTGTTCCGAACTCAGAAATTGGCGTTACGAGGACTCGGCTGGTAGCCCTCCTGTTCTCTAGTGCACAAGTCTCTTGCAACCCTGTCTCTGTCACCCGAACTGCAGATACGTTCTCGCCGCTGACACAAACTGGTTTACCATACACTCGCGCCCTTGCCCACGGACCCTCACAATTTGCCGTCACTGGTTTCACACGCGCTTCCGTTACGAACTTCGCTGGACTCGTAAACACTACTGGTAGGAACAGGGGGCTCGCAAACGCAACAGTTACGGGTACTACACTCGCAAAAACCTCAGCTATCATCACTGCGGTCAAGAACGCCGCACTTGCCGGTTGTCACCCATACTGACGTCCCAAGTGCTTCTGTCACACGCACGGGATTGGCGAGCCCTGCTGTAATACGCTGCGGTTACGAATACAGCGTTAGCACTCCCACAAAACCTCAGTTACGTAATTGGGTTTGCAGTTGCTTCGATCACGAACGCCGCACTCGCCAGATGTAGACAAGAGCTAATACTGGCTTCCCGATTGTGACCAACTGTCACGCCCAATGGCATCCCAAACGACGTTGTTAAGTGCACTGACGTTACAAACGCTGCTGTAGCGAACATTGGACTCCCAGCCGTTGCTGTGACGGATGCTGGACTCGCCAACCCTGCAGTCTCCTAAACCCTGTGGTCAGATACTGGACTCGAAATCGCTGCTGTCGCACTCAATGGATTTGCGATCACTGGCCGTTACCTTCGTTGCACACGCACGGTATTGCCCGATAACCGAGCTCGATAGTTGAAGTTTATTGAAGTTTGAAGTTCAAGTTTATTGAGTCTTCCAGAAAAATTACTTACAATGAACACCACCTGCAAATAGCGAGCTAATCTAGGCAGGCGGTGTTAAGGACATACAAACATGAATTACTAACTGAACGCGTTAAAAAAAGTCGATTTTGAATACATTAATCGTCAAAAAAGGAAAAAAAGAAAAAAAAAGCGATAAAAAGTGAAGAAAAATAATCTAAGGTATGATTGAATTGTAATTAAGATGCTTTTTTTATTTCAGAAATAAGAGTGCTAGTGTCAGCATAGCTGTCCAGAGTTTCTAAAGTTACAAATAGTAATGCTTGAATTTCCTTTTTGAATATGTGTTTTGGCAGTCTTCGATAGCTTTCAGGAATGCTGTTCCAAATGTTAGCCCCAACGATGGAAAAGGAGTTTTTATGGTGATTGAGCCTAGAATGATTAATGTAGTAGTTACCAGAAGATGCTGAGCGGGTATTATACTGATGTATGTCTTGTGCAAAAGTAAAAAAATTGCAGATATTTTTTAGGTGCAGAGTTAGCGGTTATATCAAGCATTAAGATTGATGAAAGTTTGAAGTAGAGCATTGTAACTGGTAGGATGTTAGATTGAGCGAAATATGGAATCGCATGCGCTCTGAAAGGCAGAAAGTAGATCAAGCGAACAGCTCTCTTTTGGAGTATACGGTGCTTGCACACTGCCGTCATGTCTCGCAAACGCTGCAATTACGAACGCGGCTCACAAACGCCGCTCTCCCGGTTCCCGACTCGCTTTCTCTACCGTCACAAACACGAGCGCTGCTGTCCCGCTCGCAGAACTAGCTTGAGCTGCCGTTTGGTACGCAGCACAGGAACGCCGATGGTCCCGATCATCAAACTGCCTCTCGCCACCCTCTCGTTCACCGTGTCTGCATCCGCTGCCGTCTCCGTTGCAGTTATTAAAACTGCATATCATGTAAACGAACGCTGCCGTTGTGAATTGAACTCGCAAACGCTGCTTTGACGAACATGCACACACGCTGCTTTGACAAACACTGGCATCCCAAATACTACTGTCTCGCGCACTAACACCACACATGCCAGTGTCGTGTTCACTGGACTCGCACATCCCCTACAATCTCGATCACTGTGCCAGCATATGCAGCCGTCAGGACTTGGAATCACCGCACGTACGAACACTTCACGCAGTCGCAAATGCCTTTATAGGAGATTCCATCCACTGCCTTGTCAAACCTGGATACGCGAGCAAAGCAGTTATCGTACAGAGCCGTAGACATCGCTGTCGCAATCATTGGACTCCCACTTGCTTTTTTCAGGAGTACTGTTATCTAAAATTGCCGTGATACAGAATGTAGCACAACGGACTCAATGCTGCCAAACCGAAAACGTACCGTTAATTAAGTTTCCAACTATCCTCCGCACTACTGTCATCATTTGTGGTTGCGAAAACCGTACTCCCCAACGCTGCTGTCGCGAACATTAGACTCCCACACGTTGCTGTTGATGCTAGGCTCGTCAAAGCTGCTGTTACCGGTCTCAACACTGCTGTAACTTACAGGTACAATGGACTTGCCAACGCTGCCGCCACGTTCACCAAACTCAAAAGCGATGCAAACTCGAGATGCATACTTGCACATGCTGTCGTCGTGTCTCGCACTCGTTGCAGTTCCGAACGCCGCTAAACCCCCAAACGCCGCTGTCCAGACCTCTCACGGGGAACACTGTTACAAACACAGTTCCACCACCATCACTGGTCTTGGGACGTACGCTACCGAACTCACGAACACTCTCCGATCACCGTAGTCACACTCGCCGCCTTCACGTTACCCAGGACCACCTTAAGGCTAGTCCATACGATAATCCAGCAATCGTGGCTGCCTCGTCTACGTTACTTGCTCACAATGCTTTTGCGTACTCCTGACTCACCACTGGTCACATACCCGTATGTGGCCGAAGCAGTGGTCTCGTGCTCCGAACTAGCGTACCGCTGCCATGATAGCTAGACTCGCAACACTTTGGTTACGTGCACTACAATCGCCATCCATGGTGTCGTGGTAACCGGACTTGCGAGCAAACGCCATACTCACCCGCACTGAGCTCGTACACGCTGCAGGCGACCTGTTTGTCGCGGCTGCCGTTGACGCTGGTTGTAAATAAAACATTTCGGGTTGTTTTGTTTACATCTCGTCGGCTGTTCTTTTGCCCACTTTTCTACGCCTCGTTCCTTACGCGGGGATGCTATGCTCAGGCCAGGGTCCCCTTCTCTCTAGGCACTTTGAGCCCTCATCTCCTTTGGTCCGTCAGTTTGGGAGAGGTTTCCATAGCAACCGTCCAAGCACCTACCCCTCTCTCGGGTCCCCAACTCGCTAAGGGGACCAGTCCCTGGTGCCTCGACCCTTCGCATCCCCTGCCACTCCTCGCCGGTCGTAGCGTTGCGCAAACATTAATGCCGATTCGATCTTACAGTAACTAGACATGTGGCAGTGCGCGCGCATGCATTTATGTCATGACAGCATAACAGAAACAATAACAAACTAAAATGTCAAGTCCAGTGTATTCGACAAACGAATTTTCTGCATCCTTTCTTTCATTGGGTCTCCCTTCATTGAGAAGGGATTTGCTGCTTGACATGATATGCATGTTAGATGTATAAATATGTAGATTTCCCTGTTTTAATTTGTTGTGCTATTAGTTCGGTTTGGTGAAATGCTTCAAGTCAAAATGTCGAAAACCCTGTCTGCAAATAAGCTATCTTTTGATTTTGATTTGCTATTTCATTTTATTAGTGCCACTGCTTTTGGTTTGGGGGTACATGGCCCCAGCTATTATTTTTCCTAACAAGAAGTTTCATTCCCCGGTGCTGAATTTGTTTACACTTAAAATATGCAAATGTTCCTTAAAAGTGAGCTAGTGCTAATTAAAAGAAAATGCGAAGAGTTTTACGTGGTAATGAACAGTGTAAATGACATTAAGGCAATGTTACTGACTGTTTTCTTAGTTGTGCTTTACTGTTGTGCTTGTCGGAGAGAGTTTCAGTTTCTTCCTGGCTGTTTCTTTCTTGCTGTTGTTCATGTATCAATTCGTTTGAGATATAACTTTGTGAATGCTCTACTCTCCTTAAATTTTATCTTGTCAGGGTCATAGAATGCACTCTCAGAGTGTTCAATCATCATTTTCAGTCCCTGCAATTTTCAGGAAAAGCAATTGTAGTTTTCTTAATTTTTTATTGCGTTGTCTTAGGACCTTTTAGCAGAGACGTAACTGGCCTGTGGGCTTTAATTTGCAGGAGAATAAAAATAATTATATTCATTTTAGTGTTAAGTATTCTTAAACTATTATGAATTAAGCGTTTAATTTCGTTTTTTTATTTAAGTAGCACATGACGTATTATGACTTTACCAATGTACACCATGTAAATGAAAATAATGCTCTAGAATGTGCCAAACTGAGCATGCATTATATCAGCTTAAAACACGAGCCATATATAAAAAATGTATGAATATGGTTTTTTTTATGACGGAGAACTGGACAAATAAGCAAACTGCATTAGTCTCCAAAGAAGCCCGACACGACAGCCGCCATTTTGAAACAAATGCTCAGCTGCCAGGCCGGGCTAGGCAGCTAAGCGTGACGTCATGTCGTTGTGGAGTTGGTCTTTCGGAGTAATGGCTGGTCTTCAACATTGAGGCCCTGTTAGGGGTTTTACGGCTAAGGGATAACTGGCAAAATAATTTTAGGGATAAGCGATAACTGACTAAATAATTATAGGGATAAAGGAAAACTGAGATAATTTCAGGGATAACAAAAAAGCTTTGATTTTTCAATTGTGACTCATTTGGTCATTTTTGCTGCGGATCTGCACCACTGGCAGGTGGTAACGAACAGCAACGTGTCATTTATCAGTCCAGACTCCTTTATTCGGTCAGCCGCTGACCTCATCACGTGAGTGTAACATGGGTATATGACTAGTCATAACTAAGAGCCCAAATGTGGGGACCTCTACATGTGGGATGCCCATACAGACTTGGTGGACGACTGTTTAGCACTCAGAAAGTAAATTTGCGGTTTCAAGCTCTTAGTATGGCTAGATTGCTAGTATGTCAACTGATATCAGTCGCAGGGTCCTCAGTACATGAGAACGATTCCACGGCTGGCTGTAAAATTGTATATTATTAACATTTGCACTCATGTAACAATAAATTAAAGACATACAGACTGAGAGGTTTGAAAAAGAAACTAGTATTCAAAAAGTGAACAGTATTACTTCTACGTCAAATTTAAGGATCATAAACAACCCTTTTCTTCTTGTTTTGCCTCCCAAAATACATTAAGTGACACATCTTCGGCAAACTAAACTTTAAAACATCTCCGAGGGATCATGCCGTCGGACCCTTCTAGGTTGGCTTGCCCCTTCGGACCTTGCTTTACTTTACGCCGATTGTTATGTTTTATTGGACACCTGTGAAAACTTTTCCTAAGAACCCTGACCAGATATTAGGATCACACGGATTAAGAGGCTGCACCGTGGTTGCTTCATGGCACTATAAGAATATCATTGTTATACTAGTACTAGTACTGAAATAGTTCTTTCATATGACCGTTAAAAGCACTAAATATACGCATTGAAAGATGAATATATGTGCAAAGAAATGGGGGAGGGGATAATCACGAGATGTATTAAGATTTATGAGGGGGATCACCTCAACACAATAATATTTATTTCCAGCCGCCGCGCGGCCTAGGGGTGGATTTCCACCCCAGACTTAAAAAATTCGCCAAAAAATTGCGTTACTTCTGTCACTTTCCAAATTTGGGGTATATGACGTTTAGGGCTTTATCCAATCACCTCCAAAGTTTGGACTACGACACTTCAATCTGGCATATATAACGAGGTCACACCTAATCACGCATTCACTTGTGAACTATGGCGTCCGCTGCGAAGAGACCTCGTGCTTCTCGGGTTGAGTATTTTTCCGTTGAAGAAGCTTTAGAACGCATTTTTAACGATGAAGACTCTGCGGATGGAATGGAAAGTGACGAAGAGAGTGATCTCGACCGGCAGCTTCAATGTGAAACCGAAGAATCAAGGTAAGGGTTCTATAGTAGATTTTGCTAAAGGGACGCCATCGCACGCCATCGCACGCATGTTTTCGAAATGCAAAGATTTCCTCTTCAGATTGCCTTTTTGCCCTTTGATATCCACCCTACTTCTAAGCAATTGATCATAAATTCGTAATTGAGACTCAAAAGCGCGATAATTTTGCCTAAAAGCAACTTTTCGAACGATGCGATGCACATATTTTTTGTCAAGCCTCGAGGGACGCGACTACGCGAAGGTACGCGAGACTTGATCAAATGTTCTGTTGCTATGGAGAAATGCACTTTTTGCATTCGATGCAATGCGTTTGCTATTTGCCCAGTTAGTTTTGTTTTATAATTATTGTTTTTTATCTGGTATATTTCGACGAACAAGTAGGAAGAATAAAACGTAATTTGCTTTGATTTTTGTTTTGTTTTAGCGAAGGAGAAGCCTTCGCAAAAGGGACGCCATCGCACGCGTCGTTTCGTAATGCAAAGATTTCCTCTTCAGATTGCTTTATTTCCCTTGGATTTCACCTCTACTTCTAAGAAATTGATCCAGTATTCATATTTGTGAGTCAAAAGTGCAATAATTTTGCCTAAAAGCAACTTTTGGAACGATGCGATTCACATAATTTGTCAAACCTTGAGGGACGCGAACACGCGAAATGTGATCAGATGTTATGTTGCCATGGAGAAATGCACTTTTTGAATTGGGTTCGACGCGAGGGCTGTTTGCCCTGCTATTTTTGTTTTATTTTATATATATCTATATAAATATTTTATCTGGCATATTTTGACTATCAAGTAGGAAGAATAAAATGTAATTTGCTTTGATTTTGTTTTTCTTTTAGTGAAGGAGAATGGGAAGAAGGTGAAGATGATGAGCGGCTGGAGGCGGCAAGCGCTTCTGCAGAGGAGTCTGTGGCTCCTGGTGAGTCTATTGTTTCATAATTTGGCAGTTTTTTTAGCACAACCAGTCTTACATTTGACTGCATATATAAATAGTGACCCTAATTTGTGCAGGAGGAACTAGTTATATTTCTGTTTGGAGGAATTTGGTATATTTCTGTTTGGAGGAACTTGGTATATTTCTGTTTGGAGGGATCCGCATAATTATTCAGTTACAATAACGTTGTTTTTGTAGTTGCTGGCCCCTCTACTCCTTCTGCTGCTGCCAGGTCTGCTGTCTCTGCTGATTCTGCCGCTCCTGCTGGTAAGTAAATATTTTGAAAGAAAGCAAAGCTATATTTTTCATGTATTCCTTCTTTTTTCAGCATATATGATCTCTGGAGTCTGAAAATATATTGAATTATTATTGTTTTCTTTTTATACAGCTCCATGTGCTCCTGGATCATCGTCTGGTCCTGCTGCTGCTGTTCCTTCTGCTCCTGGACGTCGTGGTATTACTGCTGCTAGAAGTCGTCCAAGTGTGCCAGCTGTCCGTGGTCGTGGTCGTGGTCGTGGTCGTGGTCGTGTTGCTTCTACTGATGAACCCTCCTTCAAGTCCTATGATGATCCAGATACTGGTAATCCCATCCCTCCCTTCAATCCGTCACGTCCAGCTGGCTACCACTTTGGTCGACCCCTACTCAGGAATACCATGACAATGGCTGTTGAGTTTTTTTATCTTTTCTTTACTGTAGAAATGATGAATGATATAGTTACTCATACTAATAATTACGCTAATGAACACATTTTTTCGGGAACCCATCAGAGTTATGCAAAACCTGATGGCAGTTGGCAAGACGTAACAGCTGACGAGATCAAACGGCTGATTGCTATTCTAATTTATTTTGGTCTCGTCAAGGTTGTGGGGGATGTGGATAAGTACTGGAGCAAGAAGACCCTATTCCACGGGCTTTGGGCAAGGGCCATCCTCTCCAGGAAAAGGTTCAAAGCCCTCATGGCCCTGTTGCATGTTGTTGACCCAGCTACTGAGAATAAGGCCGATAAATTGTGTAAGGTGGAATCTTTTATCAATTATTTCAAGTCTAGATGTCTTGATTTATACCAGCCAAAGCAAAATTTAGCTGTAGACGAGCGCATGGTTAAGTCTAGGCATAGGTCAGGTATAAGGCAATTTATAAAAGATAAGCCAAATAAATGGGGAATCAAACTCTGGGTGCTGGCAGACAGCTCAAATGGCTACACTGTAGACTTCAATGTTTACATTGGTAAAGCTGCAGGGCAGAATGTCAGTGCGAATGGCTTGGGCTACGATGTAGTTATGAAACTTATGAGACCTTTCCTAAACCAAGGCTATCGTTTATTTGTGGATAATTTTTATACTTCTGTAAAATTATTCAAAGATTTGTACAATCAGGGAGTCGTTGCCACTGGTACCATTATAGAGAACAGACGAGAATTTCCAGCTAGTCTCAAAGACAGCAAGGGATGGGCCAAGGGGCGGGAAAGGGGAACCATGCGCTGGGAAAGGGTCGCCCCTTGTTTGGCTATTCAGTGGGTGGATAATAAGGTTGTTTCTCTCCTAACTACCATAGACAATGCTAATGATTATGGTCAGGTCACTCGGAAATGTAAGACAGCTGGCGTATGGAGTACTAAGGTAGTTTCACAGCCCAAAGCCATTGCTAATTATAATAAGTACATGAACGCCGTCGACAGATCGGATCAGATTTTGGCAACGAACAATGTTAACCGTAAGTGCATGAGGTGGTGGAAAACTTTGTTTTTTCATCTTATTGACATAGCCGTAGTGAATAGTTTTCTTCTTTTCAAGGAGCACCAGGCTAAGTTTCCAGATAATGTAGACCTACAGAGGCCAACTCATTATTCCTTAGGTGATTTTAGGGAAGAGATTGTCAGGCAGCTCTGCGATCTCCCGGAATATGATGTGCCACCAGCTCTTTCATCAGTGAAACCAGCACCCCCGAGCACAAGTGAATTCATGACAGTCCATATCCCACGTTTCACTGATGTACAAAGACGCTGTGTCGTTTGTGTAAAGAAGAACAGAGGCGAATTCAAAGTTCGTTCATTTTGTAGTGCTCCTCAGTGTAGAGGACAGTATATGCATGTGACCACTAAGAATTGTTTTGAAGAGTTCCATTCTGAAGAATATCATAAGTAAATTCATAGGGTACCATAGCTTCCTGTATCTAAGTAACTAAGTCTTTGTATTATCCAAAAAATAAGAAAAATCCAAAAAAAAACAAAAAAAAAAAATTGTAAACAAATTATATAAGTTTTTTATGCTTTATTACAGAAGAAGCAAGTTATAATTATATTGTAATTATTTTGTAGTATTTCCAGAGGGGCCTGTCAGTGAATGGCAGGGGTGGTGGAGGGTCCCCTTTTCATAATTCATTTCACTTAGGTTCACCAATATGCTGACACCAAAAAGAAATTTCTTCAGGACAATTTGTTTTAATTTCGCATCGATTTTTATTGATTGACATGGACGAACATAAATAATCATAACTAATTACAGATTTATTATTTTTTAGCCAAATTTTCAGGAAATGTTACTGATATGAAAGGCAACATTTTCTTTTCTGACACTTTGTACAATAGTCTATGACTGTGGAGGAAAATTTATTACTTCCTCTGTTTCGATGAATAAATTATGCTAATTTATGCGAAGAAATTTCTTTTTCAACTTTACTGCTGGGTTTCTGTGGAAACTTTTTTTTTTCAGAGAAGCCCATTTTATACACTTTAAAATGATATATTGCATGCCATATTTCTGTAAAGTATTGTTAAGTTACAACAATAAACATTCGGTGAGGTCAATATGGCTTACTTTTTGCTGGCTGGAAAGGGGCATCGACTCAATGTTACAGTTCTTAGACAAAAATCCCCCCGCCCAATTTCGGCAATAAATAATGACTGGTCCCTTATCTATCGCGAAAGAGGTCAACCTCGTTCCCAGGGTCCTCTCTCTACCTCGAGAAAGTACCCTGGTTGCGGCTGGTCACGTGTCTATGTATACAAATCAAATCCGCATAGGGGGTGGATCATTGACTTAATTTTGTCAA